>Ga0210402_10000268_pt1 | contig 59364 bp, 51 predicted proteins | sample IncBWC7MmetaG_FD_161055 | JGI IMG/M metagenome (GOLD analysis project Ga0210402, IMG submission 161055) | Forest soil microbial communities from Barre Woods Harvard Forest LTER site, Petersham, Massachusetts, United States - Inc-BW-C-7-M | ecosystem: Environmental > Terrestrial > Soil >... | reverse complement strand
TCGCCAATCACGAATCCGGCGTTCGAACCAGCGGCGCTTTTGGGTTTATCGATGGCCGCAAAGACGTTGTTCCCGAGCGGCTTGAGCGTGAAGAGCAGGGAATCGGAGGGCGCGGCTTCTTGCGCGCGGGTTACGCCCGCCATGACAAGAAGGCACAGGGATAGCCAGATTGTTTTCCGCATGGGTTTGTATCCTACCTTAAGTTTTGATTCACGCAAGCCGGCGAGCGGCGGACTTCACGCCGCTACGCCACGCACGTTTGAATTCGAAGGCTCACCCTCAATCCAGGGGCAACATGTATCCCGGCGTTCCGCCCAAACGCCCGCCGAAGGCCTGAGCATCCAGCGCGGCCATGTCCCACGCGGTCCACGAAGTCGGCGAGAGCCGTATCGTGACGTCATCAAACGAGGCGAACACCGGTTCGATCCCCGGATCGGACATCGCTGCCGCGCTCATGTAACGGCTGTGGATGCGGCGGTTCAATTCGCGGGACCGGTCGCCTGTAATCAATTCCGCTTTTCCGATAGCAGTCACACCGCGCTCAGTAGCCGGCTTTCGCACGTCCACCATCAGCGAGGCCTTCGGCCGGGCCAAAATGTTGCGGGCCTTACGCGTTTTGGAAGAGGTTGCGACGAGCAGATGACCATCCTCGAACATGTACCACACCGCGGTCAGGTGGATGCTCCCATCTGCGTTCTCGGTCCCGAGAGTGGCGATGTAGCGTCCGCGCAGCAATTCCTGGAGACTCGGGTCCAGCGTTTGAGTCGGCATCTTTCCTCCACAAACTGCGCGTATAGCAAGCGGCGGCCATTCTCTCACTTGTGTTTGAAATAGGAAACTGTCGTTGAAAACTGACCCAGGGCGCGAGCAGCGAGGCGAAGTTGATGGAGGAGTCGCGCAACGAAGCGCCGTTCAGCGGAGGCGGTTTTTGTAGATAGCCATGCCAACCGCGGCGTCCATGCCGATTTTTTCGAGCGCGTTGATTTCGCGGCGAGTTCTTATGCCGCCCGCGGCAATGATTGGAAGTTTTGTGGCAGCGCGGAGTTTACGAAACCAATCGAAGTTTGCACCAGTCATGGTGCCTTCGCGGTCGACGTCGGTGCAGAGGAAGGCGGCGCAGAAAGATTCGAGTTGGGACATGACATTTTCAGGACGCAAAGTGAGCTTGCTGCGCCAGCCGTTGATGGTGATGCGGCCCTTTGCGGTATCCAGGGCGATGACAATTCGATCTGGGTTCATTTTGCTAGTGAGACTGCGGAGGAAAGAGGTACTGATTTTCCCCCCGCGAAAAACTGCGCTGCCGATGATGATTTGGTCTGTGCCCCACTTTGCGATTTCCTGAGCGCGAGCGACGGTTCGAATCCCGCCGCCGACGCGAACTTTCAGTTTGTAGCGCTTGCGAGCTTCCAGGCACAGCTCTCGTACCAAAGTGTTGTTGTCGCCCGTGCCGATGGCGGCGTCCAAGTCGATGAGATGCAGCCAGGGATAGGATTTGAATTTTTCGAGGAGGCCAAAGACGTCGGCGACAGCCAGTTCGCGTTTGCGGCCATGGACAAGCTGAACGGCCTGGCCGCCTTGCAGATCGATGCAGGGGATCAACACGGCAGGCGGACCTCGATATTGCGAGTCGCCAAATATTGCTTGAGTTCGCGGATGGATTGCATGTTGTCGTGGAAGATGGAGGCCGCGAGGGCTGCGTCGGCTGCGCCTTCGGAAAAGACTTGCGCAAAATGCTCGGGGAGTTTAGCGCCCCCAGAGGCGATGACGGGAACGGAGACCGCGCGCGAAATGGCCTCTGTGAGAGGTATGTCGAAGCCGAGTTGCGTGCCGTCGCGATCGACAGAGGTGAGAAGAATTTCCCCGGCGCCGCAAGCGGCGCCCATTCTGGCCCACTTGAGTGCGTCGAGCGATGCGGATTCTCGGCCGCCTCTGACCATCACGTCCCAGTGATCATTAAGGCGTTTGGCATCGATGGCGAGAACCACGGCTTGCCGGCCAAATTCACGGGAGAGTTCAGAAATGAGGCCGGGGCGTTCCACGGCGGCAGTGTTGATGGTGACTTTGTCCGCGCCTGCGAGGATGACGGCGCGCGCATCGTCGAGGGAACGGATGCCGCCACCTGCGGTGAGAGGAATCGAAAGCTCGGAGGCCACGCGGCGAATGGTTTCGAGAAACGTGGGGCGGCGGTCGCGGGAGGCGGCGATATCGAGAACGACGAGTTCGTCGGCGCCTTCGGCGTTGTAGCGGGCGGCGAGAGCCGCGGGATCGCCTGCATCGCGCAGGCCGACGAAATTCACGCCTTTAACAACGCGAGCGCCGTCGGTATCGAGGCAAGGAATGATACGGTGCGCCAGGCTCATGCGGCGAGCCTCAGAAAGTTTTTCAGAAGTTGCGCGCCCGCGTCACCGCTTTTTTCAGGATGGAATTGCACAGCAAAGATATTTTGTTTTTCGATGACGGCGGCGAAATCCGCACCGTAGTTGCAGAGTGCGACAGCTTCGCCGCCGGCATCGGTGACCCCGTAAGAGTGAGCGAAATAGAAGAATGCGCCGGGAGAAATTCTTTCGAGTAGTCGAGAAGGGCGAGTGAGCTTGATCTGGTTCCATCCCATGTGGGGGAGCTTGACGGTCGCGGGAAGGGAGTGAACGGAACCGGGCAGGAGATGAAGCCCCAAGAGTTCGGGAGATTCTTCGCTGGTTTCGTAAAGCGCTTGCAGACCAAGACAAACGCCAAGAAAGGGAACGCCGCGGCGAATGGCATCGAGGAGAGGGGCGCGTAGGGCGCGTCCGTCGAGTGCGCGAATTAAGGCGGCGTAATGGCCGACACCAGGGAGAATGAGGGCTTCGGCCTTTGTAATGCATTCCGGCGAACTCGAACGCTGCGGCTCGGCACCGAGACGGCGCAAAGCGCGTTCGACACTGGTGACGTTGCCAGCGCCATAGTCGAGAAGAATGATCTTCATAGAAGCCCTTTCGTGCTGGGAAGAACGCTGCGAAGGCGTTTATCGCGAGAGACGGCGAATCGAAGTGCGCGGGCGAAAGCTTTGAAGATGGCTTCGACTTGGTGATGAGACGAGCGGCCGTAAAGTGCGCGCAAGTGAACATTCGCGCGGGCGGCTTGCGCGAATCCTTGAAAAAAGTCTTCGGTGAGCTCGGTTTGGAAATCACCGACGCGTTTCGCGGAGATTTTTGCTTGGACAACGCAATAGGGGCGGCCTCCGAGATCGACGGCGGCAGCGGCGAGCGTTTCGTCCATGGGCATGAGGAAATATCCGGCGCGCAGGATGCCACGTTTTGAGCCGAGCGCTTTCAGGACGGCTTCGCCGAGGGCGATTCCGACGTCTTCGACAGTGTGGTGCTGATCGACGTCCAGATCGCCTTTGGCGGCGATTTCCAAATCGAAAGCGCCGTGGCGCGTCACGAGATCGAGCATGTGGTCGAAAAAGCGAATGCCAGTGGAGATGCGCGATTTTCCGCGGCCGTCGAGATTCAGCTTTAGGCGAATATCAGTTTCGTTTGTCTTGCGGTGAATGGTGGCGGATCGTGGCATGGAATGCGTGGTTCAGCCTTTCTGAATTGCTTTGAGCAGTTGGCGCATCTCTTTTTCGGTGCCGATGGTGATGCGGACGAAGCCGGGACCCATATCGCGGCTGCGGTCGCGCAGGAGAATGCCCTGGCGCTCGAGTCTTGCGAAGAGAGCGGGACCAGTGGGACCAAAATTGGCGAGGAGAAAATTTCCTGCGCTCGGATAGACGATTGCGCCGAGTCTTTTTAGTTCCAAGGCAAACCAAGCGCGAAGGCGTTTTACGGTGCTTACATAACCGCGCATGGTGTGTGTGTCCGCAACGGCGGCTTCGGCGGCTACAAGCGCAGCTAGGTTCACTGGAAACGGAGGCATGGCGCGGCGCAGAAGAGCGATCGAATCAGACTGCGCGAGCACCGCGCCAAGGCGAAGGCTGGCGAGCCCGGCGGTTTTAGAGAAGGTGCGGGCGACGAAGAGGTGCGGAAATTTTCGCAACCAGGGGATTGCGGTGGCGCCGGCGAATTCGGCGTAGGCTTCGTCGAGAATGACGACTGTGTGTGTGGCGGCAGTGATGATTTTTTCCAGCGCTGCACGCGGGACGAGCGTGCCGGTGGGATTGTTTGGGTTGGCGAGAAAAAAGAGACGAGGTTTTCTGCGCAGAGCAGCCAGGACACCTTCAAGAGGAAATTCGAATTGCGGTCCGTAATGGAGGGCTTCGATGCGCGCGCCGGCAATTTCGCCCCAGTAGCGGTACATGGGGAAGGTTGGCTCGCAGATGAGGACGGTGGCGCCAGCGTCAACGAAAGTGTCGAAGAAGACACGGAGAGCGTCGTCTCCGCCATTGGTGAGGAGTATTTCGTCGGCACGAACGCCGAAATAGCGCGCGAGGCGCTGGGTGGGCTTTTCGTATTCGGGATACATCGCGAATTGCTCCGGCGTGATTTTCGCCAGCGCGCGGAGAACGGCTGGGGAGCAGCCCGCGGTGTTCTCGTTAAAATCGAGACGGATTTTCCCGAGGCGGCCTTCGGCGGGCGCTTCGTAAGTGCGGCGGTCGAGAATTGCTTTTCGAACGGGCAAGCGTGGTTTCATCGGCGAACTCTCACTGCGTTGCGATGCGCAAGTAATCCCTCCGCGGATGCTAGAACTTCAACGGTATCCGCCAAGTTCGCGAATCCTTTTCGTCCGATATCCTGGACACTGATGCATTTCACGAAATCGGCCGCCGAGAGTCCTCCGCGTTTTCGCGCCCAGCCGCCAGTGGGCAGGACGTGATTGCTGCCGCTGGCGTAGTCCCCCAAAGGCTGCGCACCCCAAGGACCGAGGAAAACGGTGCCAGAGGAATGAATGCGTTTCAAGAGCGCCTGTCCATCACCCGGCAGACTCAGGTGTTCCGGGGCAAAGCGGTTGACGAATTCACATGCGGCGGATACTGACCGTGCAACCAAAATCTTGCCAACCAGAGACATCGACAATTCAGCGAAGCCTCTGGCGGGAAGCTCCTTGACCTGCCACTCTACCTCGCGCTTAACGCCGCGAGCGAGCGCGACTGAGGTTGTGACAAAAAAGCTCCCGGCATCGGCTGCGTGCTCAGCTTGGGCGAGCAAGTCGGCCGCAATCCAGCGCGGGTTGCCGCGATTAGCCAGGATAATCGCCTCGGTCGGCCCGGCGGGCAAGTCTATAGCACAGTCACTGCTGACGAGCTGTTTGGCCGCAGTGACGAAGCGGTTGCCAGGTCCGAAGATCTTTTCCACGCGTGCCACGGTTTTTGTACCGTAGGCGAGCGCGGCTATGGCTTGCGCGCCACCAATGCGGGCAATCCGCGTAACCCCCAAGAGGCTAGCAGCCGCAAGGAGGGCGGGATTCGGATGCGGGCAAACAACGGAAATGTGCTTTACGCCGGCCACCCGCGCGGGAACCAAGGTCATAATTAAAGTAGATATGAGCGCGAATTGTCCGCCAGGGATGTAGCAGCCGATAGATTCGATAGGAGAAACTCGTTGGCTAATTCTTACATCCGGTTCAACCTCAATGGTCCAGGGCCGAGGCAGCTGCTTCTCAGAAGCACGCCGGACGTTTCGAGCAGCGTGTTCGATGGCGCGCAGGAATTCGCGGTCCGCGTGCCTTCGCGCGTCAGCCATTTCGTCCTTGGTGATCCACAACCCTTCACGAGCAATATCAACGCCGTCTAGTTTCTTGGTCCATTCCGTTAATGCTTTGTCGCCGCGAGCGCGTATGTCACCAATTATTTCCCGGGCTACAACTTCAGCTTCGGCATCGCGCTGCTGGCGGGCGCGTAGCAGACTCTTTTCGACGAAGGATGTGAGTTTTATGATGCGCATCACAGCACGATCTTGTTCAACGGGTATTCGACGATGCCCTGAGCCTTGGCAGCTTTGAGTTTCGGCAAGATTTGGCGAACCACGGCTTCTTCGACAATAGTATTGATGGCCACCCAATCGGGATCGCTGAGAGCGGAGATGGTGGGCTTCTTGAGCGCAGGCAAGACGCCGAGAACGGCGGCCAGATCGTCGCGGTGAACGTTGAGCAGCAAGCCGACCTTGCTGGCGGCGGCGATGGCGCCTTGCAGCATGAGAATCAAGTTTTCTGCCTTCTCGCGTTTCCACGGTTCGGCGGCGGCTGCGCGATTCATTATGAAGACGGTGGCGGACTCGAGGACGGTATCCACTATGCGAAGGCGATTCGCGCGCAGCGACGAGCCAGTCTCCGTGACTTCCACGATGGCGTCGGCAAGCTGGGGGACTTTGACTTCCGTGGCGCCCCAGGAAAATTCGACGCGAGCTTTCACCCCGTGACGCGCGAGATATTTCTGCGTTATTTGGACGACCTCAGTAGCGATGGTTTTGCCTTCGAGGTCGCGGACGTCGCGCATGGACGAATCCTCGGGAACGGCGAGAACCCAGCGAACGCGGGCGAGGCGCTGCTTGGCGTAAACGAGTTCGGAAAGTTCGTCAACGGCCGCGCCGGTTTCGACGACCCAGTCGTGGCCGGTGATTCCCGCATCAAGAGCGCCGGTTTCGACGTAGCGAGCCATTTCTTGCGCGCGGACCATGAGGCATTCGATTTCGGGGTCATCGATCGTGGGGACATAACTGCGTGAGCTAAGCGTGATCTTCCAGCCGGCACGGGCGAAAAGTTCGAGCGTGGCGTCCTGCAAACTCCCCTTGGGAATGCCGAGCTTCAGACAGCTCATGACTTTTTCTCCCGCCCATAGACGGCTTCCGGCGCGAAGCTGCGCGCTTCAATGATTTTGCTGGTGCCGTCGGCTTCCAGTTTGCGGAAGAAGCAGCTTCGGTAGCCTTCGTGGCAGACGCCTTGACCCATGGCTTCGACGCGGACGAGAACGGCGTCCGCATCGCAATCGATGCGCAGCTCGCGCACTTTAAGTATGTGCCCGCTGGATTCCCCTTTTTTCCAAAGCTTATTTCGCGAGCGGCTGAAGAAGACCACTTCGCCGGAGCGCTGGGTTTCCGCCAGCGAAACGGCGTTCATGAAGCCGAGCATAAGTACGTCGCCGGAGCTGTAGTCCTGAATAATGGCGGGAACCAGCCCGCCTGCTTTGTCGAAGTCTATGTTCACGGTGCTTTCCTTCCAAACGCAGAGTGCCGCAAAACAAAAAACCCGCTGGAGCTTTTTGCGCCAGCGGGCCGATGAGTGCTTTGTTCAGCGAAAGTCTATGCACACCTCATCGGGCGCGGCGTATGGCCGTGATGGTGATGGTGGCGATGCGCCCGAGAGTTCATACTACAAAAATAATGAAAATCGTTCTCTGTGTCAACCGCGGCTTCTAATGAAGATTTGGCGCGCCAAGTTATGTGATGTATGGGCAGGGAACTTCAACTGTAGCTTCTTGGGCTTGCAGGTCCGCCGGCATTGTAGTTCATGCTCATTTTCAGATGAACAGCCACGCCTGTTCTGCCGTTCTCCAGCTTTTCCACGCGAACGACTTGCGCGACATACTCGCAGTTCATGGGATCGTGCGGAGAAGAATACGGGAAAGTGACGAAGACACGCATGCCGGGATAGTAGGAGTGAAGGCGAGTAGTGAAATAAATGCCCGTTTTCGAGGCATTGACGCTGATGGGTAAGTCTTCGAAGTGATCGTCGCGGGGCTCGGACGGACGCACTCGCACAGGTCGCGCGATTTTCGTTCGACGGCTAACGCGCTTTTCTCCTGCTGGTTTCTTGAGCTTTTCTGGCATGGTGGCTTTCGAGTTAGAATCCTAGTCTAACGAGACTCCCGGTGATTTTGGGCGAATCGTCAGCCCGGTGCATCGAATCTGATAACCTAAAAGGGCAAGACAGAGGCCAAAGTTGAGGTTAGTTGGGGGAGAACGATGGAAGACAAGATCCGCAAAGACGAAGCCGCCTGGAAGAAACAACTCACGTCGAATCAATACTATGTGACCCGCCAGAAGGGAACGGAACCGCCCTTCACGGGCGAATACGAGGACACCGAGACCCCTGGGGTCTACAAGTGTGTCTGCTGCGGACAGCCCTTGTTTCGTTCTGATACCAAATACCACTCTGGCTCCGGGTGGCCGAGTTTCTATGCCCCGGCGACCGAGCAAGCCGTTGAAACGGAAACGGATGCCAGCCACGGCATGGCCCGGACGGAGGTAAAGTGCAGCCGGTGCGACGCCCACCTCGGCCATGTCTTCGACGATGGCCCCCGGCCGACAGGGCTGCGTTACTGCGTTAACTCGGCAGCCTTGGAATTGGATGAAGACTAAAAAGCGCCCCGGCTGGGCCGGAGCGCTTCTCAGCTGCTTGTACTCTCAGGAGAAAAGGAAAAATTACGCGGCTGGACAGGTGCAGGCCACGAGATCCGCGACGGGATCCGTATCGCGTTCCCACACGCCAAGCAGCAATACTTTCGTTCCCGTAGGATATTTAAAAACGTAATAAACGCTCGAACGCCCTTCGACTTCAAAGAAGCCGGGCCGCCGCGGATCTGGCCGCGAAGGAGCACCGGAATGTAGCAGCATGCGCAGCTCAGCAATTTGCTCCTGCGAATGATTTCGCAGGTCTTCCACGAGGGGCGGGTGTTTTGTAAGTGTCATGATCATGTTCAATCTCCGCCACATTCAGCTTATCGTCATCCTCACCAGTTAAGACGAAAAAAGTCGGGAAAAGTTTCATGGGTGGCAACTTCTTTTGAAAAATGTTTCGCAGCGACTTTGGGCGGCAGGATTAGAAAACGCGAATATGCCCGTATTTTGGTGGTAAAAACGGCGTTTTCAAGCGTGGTCCAAATTGGCTCTGGGCCTGTTCCCTAACCGCTCACAGGATCGATTGACGGTCGTAGCGCGCGGGATTGGGATCATAAACCCGCGTATCGCAAGATTCCCTATATGCCTAAAATTGCTGTAATGGATGCGGAGATACTATCTATAGCGGTACTTGCGCGAGTGGCGCTTCCCTGCGATAGTAGTTTGAGTGACCTACCGACTCTGACAGGGATGGCGTCTGTGACCAAAACTTCGACGAAAAAATCCTCAAGCAATAAAGAGCGAACAAATTTCAACAAGGACAAACGGCGCAAACATCATCATTTTCTCGTCACCGTTTATTACGCCGACGGTGAAAAGTTTGGCCGCGTCTACACCGATAAAGACAAAGCAGATCGCTTCGCCGCGCGTCAGAAGCGCTCGCCGGTGGTCAAGTCCGCCCGCGTTAATATGGTTTCCTGACGCTCCGCGCGAGGCGGGGATTGCTGGGGAAAGGCACGCCACGGAACGCTTGTCGCTGCCAGTGCCGGCGTGTTATAAAAAGAACTGTCGTTGAGCGGCCTTAGTATAGTGGTAGTACGGAACCTTGCCAAGGTTCAGGTGTCGGTTCGATTCCGATAGGCCGCTCCATTTAATCAATCACTTACCGAAGCTGACCTATTGGGCGTGGGAACAGGAAGGAACAACTACTGTTTCCGTCGTGGGCCGGATCATCTCAACAACCTTCAAATGCGCAGCCCGCTTCGCTGGGGTCAGGGCTTGTGCATACACGTCGAGTGTGAGTCTGCTGTTAGCGTGGCGCATCAGTTCCTGAACGGTCTTAATATCCTCACCGCTGCCCTTTAGAAGCGTTGCAAAGGTTCTACGGAATGAGTGCCAGCCTATTTGCTTCGGAATGCCCAGGCGCTTTGCTGCTGGCTGTACGTAGCACCTAAGCAGTGTCTCCGGCCAGTACGGTTGCTTGCCGTGCATCTTTGGGCTTGGCAAAGACCCAGTCCTCCTGCTGACGGTACCATGTCTGCGCTCTCCAATAATCCAGAACAGCAGCCAAGGCGCCATCCATCGGGACCGGTTTCTGCGACATTTCCGTCTTCATTTCGCCAACATGTTGGTGGACCACTGCGCGGTTAAGGTTGATCGCAGTGGAGCTAAAGTCCACGTCAGACCACTTCAACCCCAACGCCTCAGAGATTCGCAACCCGGTTGCTGCGGTCAAGAAGACCACGGCGCGGGCAGGATTCTGAAGCTCGGCTAGAAGCCTCTTGAGTTCCTCGGCTTCCAGAACATCAGGCGTCTTCGTCCGCTTTGCACTCTGACGCACAAGGCTGATGGGATTCCTCATCAGCCATTCGTGTCGGCACGCATGCGCGAATATCGCGTGTATGACATTTCTCACCTTGGCCTTCGTTGCATTCGCCAGCGAAAGACCACGGAGCCAGCTCTCGACGTCAACCGTTCGAACATCTGAAAGCCTGAAATCACCCCAGCGGGGAACCACCCAAACATTCAGGGATGTTTCTACTGTTCGTTGCGTTGAATGAGCTTTGCTCGGCAGTTCGTTGTCTGTATAGTGCTTGACCAATTGTCTGACGGTCACCGGCACTGCGGGATTGCCCGCGCTTGCGTTTCTGCGGAGCGGTTCAGCTGCCTTAAGAGCAGCTGACCTTGTCGGGTACTCCTCGGCGGTGCCCAGGATCGCCTTACGGTTGACCCTGCCTGCTGGCGTGTCCTCGCGCCAGCGAAAAACCCACACTGCGGGTCCGGTCCTCCGCCTCTCTTTGAACAAACTTCCTGATTGATACCGTTGACGTGTGAATCTCACGGAATTTCCTCCTGTACGAGATCCACGCGGTCAGCAGGTTGGCAATTTGAATTTAATCGAGAATGCACCCAGGAGTCCAGTTCCGATGCACGAAAATACCAATGACCTCCGATTTGATATCCAGGAATGCGTCGGTGACGAGCGTAGCGCTGGAGCGTCTTCACATGGATGTTGCCGAGCAGTTTGGCTGCTTCAGGGGTCCCAATCAACGGCTCGAAAGCAAGGGTGGGCTTTTGTGAACGCATGAGTGCGACTTGGAGAGCTTGACCCTCGTTTGCTCCTTGTCTCTCTTCGCCTGTGGCCGCGCGGGGTGACGCGGCGTTGGGCTTAATGTCAGCCTCGGTAATTGAATGATTTTGGTTAATAGGGTGCGGTGATGATGTTGTACCCGCGTCGTCGATGAGAGTTGCATCTGACAGATTGCGTGCTGCTGGGCGTGAGCCATGTCGTCGGTTGGAAGCTGGGTTCTCACGTATGTCGGATTGGAGGTGGTGGCGCATGGTGTGTTACTTCAATTCCAATTGGATAGACTCTCTTTTGGCGGTTCCCTGGCCCTTGTCGATCCGTTGGCCTGAAAGCCAGGAATGAAATTCTTTGTCCTTGTTGTAGACGAGTTTCAGAGCTTCTGTTACGACGTACGACGGTGAGCAGTCGAGAAACTCAGCATATTTCGCGAGGTTCATCTTTGCTTCGTCTTCTAGCCGTAGTTGGACAACCGTGGTTTTGGGCTGTTTCGGTGGTGCTTTCAGAACTGCCATCGAGATTTTCTCCTTTCATTAATTGAGATTGTTTTTTCTCTGCATTCCGGGTTGATTACATCTTTGTATGCACGCGGACAAAACATGGTCACGCTTCCTGCGTGACGGGCGGGAGCGACCCCACAAACGTTTTGGGCGGCTGAAAGCCGCCAAAAGTGGGGTCGCTCCCGCCCGTCCCAGTGTTTTGTCCACGTGCAGTTTCTTTCCCTTGACTTTACGCATCTGGTTAGTTCTCTTCTGCTTGTCGTGCATTTCCTTCGAAAGCTGGTTTGAAAGCTGAACAGAAAGTTGGTTCTACGCTGTCCGTCACCTCTCGTTCCCCGGCTTCGCGATTTCGGCTTGGGACTCTGACCTCAAACAAGGCGGCTTGGCCGTCCACCAGTTCCGTGTGGAACGACACTTCTCGCCTCGGTGCCAGCTTCCGAAATTCCTCTGTGACAGCGCCCGCCGTGATTTGGCCGTTCAACCATTGCTGATATCGAATGTCGGTCTGGGCATCGTTGAATCGCTTCTTGGCTTCGCTCAGGAATTCGATCTGTTCCACGTTCAGCCTTCCGTACTGCTTGGTTTCCCACATGTGCCGGTAATGGAAATAGCGCAGACCTTCCACACCCGGATCAGGGTTCGTAGTGCGCGGGGCCATTGCCAGGAACAGCTGCCGAGCCCCTGCGAAGTGCTTGGGACTTGTGGCGATGTATACAAAGTTCACGTGCGGCATAGCCGAAAACAGACTGCTGTACGCGAATAGATGCGTCTCGAAACTGGCAAGACTGAGAAGCCCCGGATCAACGAAACTGAAGGTAACCACAGGGGGAGAAGAGGAAGATTCAGGAGCGAAGAACAGCGGGAATTTGTCCACGAAATATCGGTCTGTGGTCTTTTCCTGGATCGCTCCCTTGTATCGCTTAGCGGGAAGCATAGATCGAGGGATGGAGAGTTTCCGGCAGAAATAGTTGACCTTCTCGGTCTCGGTTTCGAGATAGCGGTAATCGAGGTGCGCCAGGACGAAATCAAGAACTGCCAGTTTCGTGCGGATGTGTTCGACGGAATGCTCCCGGCGATTGCGGAGATTTTCTCGGCCGATGGCTCGATACACCAGGCGAGAGAAGAGATGGTAGACGCGTCCGTTTCGAAGCAGTAGCCGGGCGGTGGCATGTCCCTTTCCAAGCACTTTTTGGGTGAACGCCATGCTCTTCTCACCGCTCTTGGCTCCCGTGAAAGCGAGATATTGGCGAGTGGAGAAATACCCGGAATGGGTGGCCACGAGATAAAGGAAGCGCACCTCGTCCTCGGTATAGCCAAAGCCGCGAAGGTTCTCGATGCTGATCTCAGGAAAGTGCATGGCTCACAGACTCAGTATGGCGGTCATGATCTCCAGTTCGTCGCGCACCCGGCGCAGGCTAGCTGCGTCTTCCGACCGGGCGTAAATTTGAAAGCCGGCGCGGGCCTTTTCCGCTAAATGACCAGCATGGTAGTGGCTGGTGGCAAGTTCCAGATCAACGCGGGAGATTTCCATTTCTTGGTTGGCGTACTCGATGCGCAGGTCGGGGAAGGAGACCTTGCCATGAACGACCGGGAGATGCATTTCACGCGCCAAGGCTTCCTTCCTGCCCTGGGTTTGACTCTCGCCTTGTGCTTGGGCCCGGCCAAGTTTTCGGTAGAGCTTTTCCTTGAGTTCGTAGTCGAGCTGAACCCGGAGTACTGTGCCACCTTTAAGTTCGATCTCGTTGGCAGCCTTGTGATACAGGCGATACAAGGCGGCATCATGGTCTACTTCTTTGGGCTTCACAAAGCCTGCATAGATGGCTTGATCGTCGAGTACGAACCCGTGGCGACGGATCAGACGTTTGCCTTCCTTTGTCAGAGTGAGAACCTGCTGGGAACCCTTCTTGAGTACGCTGGTGTTTCTTCGTTCGACAAGCCGTTGCTGAATGAGATTGCGAAGGTCACTGTCCAGTCGTGACCGGTCGCTTGCGTAAGCATGCCTCGCGATATCCTTGACAGCCACCACTCGAAGCTTGCCCACTTCTGTGAGGGTGTGAATCTCTGATGCCCGGAGAGAATAGTTTCTGTCGCGATCAAGGATTTCCGTGCGTTTACGCTGTGCGAGAAGGTCAGCATGCCGGGTATCGGGGGAGAGGGACAGGGGCTGCGCTTCTGGGTGTTCGCGGCTCTGCGAATGAAGATGGTCAGCCTGAAATTCGGTTTCACGGAGCTTTGCCAGTCTTATTCTTGCGCTGGCCTCCGTTTGCGAGCTACTGCCTCGTCCTCGGCTTGATTCCGGACTACGGCTGGAAGGTTCAGACTGCCATTGAGAATCGCGAAAATCATCAATTTCGAATCCATCAAAGCCTCGTGACATCAAAGGACTCCTTTGGACCTCACCTAACAGCCGGAGCGGAAATCAACTGCAGAAGAGAATAGGAAAGCGTTTGCTGAGGAATAGTTAGCATCGTGGCGTGCACCATTACGAAGAGGCTCTACTGACCTCCCGAACTTGTCCCGTTTTCTTCATAAAGAAAGACGTCCTCGACATTTTTCCCGAATATGCGGGCGATCTTAAAGGCCAAGTCCAGCCCCGGCTCATACCTGCCGGTCTCAACCGCGTTGATACACTGGCGCGTCACGCCGACAGCGTCGGCGAGGTCGGCCTGCGACCACTCCTTTTCTGCTCTCAAGACGCGAATTCGAGTCTTCATTCTTGGTACCGCCAGGAAAAGACGATTAGGCCGATGCTCCACAAGGCGATCATCAATGCAGGAACCAGGAGCGAGGCTCCGGAAAGGAACCCCAGTCGTTGCAGGATGCCAACAGCGAGTGTGAGGAATAAAGAGCCGACAAAAGCAATGCTCGTTGCTTCGTGGTTGATCAGTCTCTGATGTGTGTCTGCGACTTTCAGGAATCGCAGGAAAGTCCAAATTCCTCCGCCAGCCAGAACAAAGCCGAGGATGAACAGTGCTACTTGTACACGCTGACTCGCCTTCAGTGCCGAAGTGATAGTTCCGGTTGCAAGTAACACGAACACATAGAACAAGCGCAGTGTGTTTTTCCGTTGTCGCTTGAGAGGCTGTGATCCCGATAGAGTTGACATGGTATGGCCCCTCTGGCCCACCAGAGAGTACTCTATTCAGGTCTATATGTCAACTATAAACTACTAATAGATCCTTTAAGATACCTAGAACGCCGCACGGGCCCGGGGTCGCGAAGTCTAGCTCAATACCGCGGAAAGGAAGGCCAAAATGGTTCGCAGGACAAGGAGACGATTCACATTTCGAATAAAAAGGCCGACAGCAACTTCGATTCCTGGTCGTGTCCTTCAGGGCGCTGAAGTTATCATTGAGAATGACGCGCTTCCCTTGGAGGTGATTGCCGTCGTGAAACGCCTGCGGTCACACTTCTTTATCACTCCACTTGGGCCGAGTGAACAAACCATTCGAAGGATCCGAAGGAATAATTTCCAGCTCATTAATTCGGCGAAGCGACCGGTTCATGACCGACTGCTTTGGGGAGAAAAGTTGCCAATGCTGACGTGAAAAGCTGGGCGCCCGCAGAGTTAAGATGGAGTTCATCGGATTGGTAATACTTAGCGGAGAGCGCTGTGGGATCGATCGGCACCAGCGTATTCACACCGGCATTCTGCGAAGCGATGGTCATTTGCTGAACCGCGTCCGCGGAAGACGGGGTCGGAGGGACGAGGATAATCAGCTTTGCGCCATGCTTTTCACATAGGTCGCGAAGTTGCGCCACGCGGAAACTCGCCGTGTCCTGGAACTGCTGGGGAGGAGGAATAGTAGGCTGCGGCTTTAGAAGCATCACGAGCTCGCTGTAATGGGGAACGGTGTGACGGAGAATCTGCGTGCGAAGGACGCTGCGAGTGTCCCAGAAGACACTGGAATGCGCGAGGAGGAGATTGCTCGTGGCTGTGCGATCCATGTTCAGGTCGGACGCCACACAGAGAGTGTCACGCAGGTCGAAAAGCAGCAAAGGAGCATAGTCCTGACGAACGCTGTTTGCGAGGAAGCTGTTAACGCCAACGCCGAGTATCACGACCTGCGGCCGCGAGCCTTCGCGGAAGAGGCGTTGCAAGCCATAAAACCAGTCGTAGTAGCCCGTGGCTTCGAGAAAGATCGGATAGATTTGGATCTGGCCAGAAGTCAATTTCTTCAAGCGGTCAACGTCCACTCCTTCTAACAATAAGGAGTTGCCGACCATGAGAACCGAAGCCGGCTCGCCGGGATTTGCGGGATGCACCTTGACTGCTTGTGCGTACTCCCGAGAAACGCGGTCATAGGTCTCCGAGTCATGTTTGAGGAGGTGACCACTGGCCATCTCGAAAGCCGCGATAAGAATCGCACAAGCTGCAAGCAGCAGCTTGATGTAAGAGACCGCTGAACTCTTAGAATTGGAAGTAGACGAAGGCATTGAGATTGCTCCCGGAGAAGAGCGCCAACACGACAAGCGCGAGCGCCGCGAATCCCGTTCGAACCAAGTAAGGGGATGCCGCAAACGGGTACTCCTGATTGCTGGCCTCCTGAAGAAGGTCCGCCAGGAAGAGAGGAATTGAGAATAGGCAGAGCATGAAGAATGCTGAAAGGTATTCGCTCCGCCAAGCAAAATTGGAAAGCCCGGCAAGAAAATGGACGGCGGCGCTGAGAGAGGGCGCCCGGAAGAAGGCCAAGCTTAAGCCAAGGATGTTGAAGGTGAGAATTCTCTGGGTCCACAGACTAAGAAATCCCGTGGAGCGTTGCTGCACGGCAGGATCGGCAGATTGGGCTTTGGTAGGGAAGAAGTAACGTTCCGCGGCCAAGACCACGCCATGGATGGCTCCGAAGATAACAAACGTCCAATTGGCGCCATGCCAAAGGCCCGCCAGGATCATGGTGATGAGAAGGTTCTTGGATGTTTTCCAATTGCCCCATGCGCTGCCACCGAGGGGGATGTAAAGGTAGTCGCGCAGCCAGGTACTAAGACTGATATGCCAGCGACGCCAAAAGTCCTGAAGGCGGTGCGCGAGGAAGGGCTGGCGGAAATTGACCACGAGATGGAAGCCCATCAACTGGGCTGAGCCGCGCGCGATATCGCTGTAACCGCTGAAGTCTCCGTAGACCTGCCAAGTAAAAGCATACGTTCCGAGCAAGACGATCCAGAAGTTGGAGGGCCCAAATTGACCGCCGAAGGCCGCGTTGGCCAGGAGCGCGCAATTATCCGCAATTACGCATTTTCGTATCAGCCCGGAGAAGATCAGCATAAGGCCATCAAAGAATCGATCGGCATCGAAAGCGCGAGCGCTCTGGACCTGAGGAAGCAACTGTCCCGGTCTTTGAATAGGGCCGGCGATCAAGTGCGGGAAAAAGCTGATGAAAAGCGCGTAATCCAGGTAAGAAGTAGCCGGCTGAAGTTTGCCCTTATAGACGTCCACGACGTACGCGACTTCCTCGAAGGTGTAGAAGGAAATGCCCGGGGGAAGAATGATATGGATCAGCGGCAATGGAACATTGTGGAAGCCGAGACGGTTCAGGGAGTCGACAAAAGAGCCCGCGAAGAAATCAAAGTACTTGAAAACTCCTAAAATCGTGAAATTCCAAACAAGGGATAAAATCAGCCATTTCTTGCGATGAGGGTTTGGTCGGCTGGGAGAGATTTTCCGAGCGATCAGGAAATCGACGGTTGTACTGGCGATCATGAGGGCCAGAAAGCGCCAATCCCACCAGCCGTAAAAGAAGTAGCTTGCGAGCAGGAGAAAGATATTTTGGGCGCGATGGCTCAGGCGCCAATACAGCAGCACCACGGGAATGAGGAACAAGAAATAGGCGGGTGAGTCAAAAAGCATATCGTTGGATCAAATCAAATGTTTAACGATCTGGCCTGCGCATCGCGTACGGGACAGCATAGGTAGAGGTCCATGGAGCAAACAATCAGGAGGATCATGGCATAGAGGCCAAGGGAATACCTGAGGGCCTGCTGTAAGGCGTGTCGTTCGACACGCGTGTGTCACCGGTCGATGCCTGCCGCGGCCCGACGCGGAGAAACGTCTTCGGGCTGGTCGGACTACCGTCGGGGGGAGGGCCGACGACTTTCGCATTTCAGTTCGTACGCACGTCGTTTAATCGCACGACGGCGAGTTGATGCCAAGAAGGGCAGGCGCATCCCCTGAGGAATTTTCGATGCACAGTTTAAGGTCTAGACCCGATTGTGAGGAAGTTCTGCGTTAGCTACCGTCCCCAAGGGCCGTCATATTCCCCGTCCGTTAGCAGAGTCTTGGCGAGCTAACAGAACGCAATCCGGGGGGCGCACCGAAACAAGGGTTCCACGAGAATGGGACTTCTGTGGCGGTAGCCTGTTTTGTGGAGATTACTATGGGTACCCGAAATCATCAGTGGCCTTGGTACGCGATCCGGGCCAGAAGGGGCAGAGAAAAGAATGCGACTTTGGTCCTGGAGAACGCCGGTTACGAGTGCTACTTGCCTCTGATCAAGTTCTCGCGCCAGTGGTCGGACGGGGAGAGGGACAGTGCAGTGCCCCTTTTTCCAGAATATCTCTTCTGTCGGATGAATCCGGAAAATCGCGTCCCAGTTTTGATGACGCCTGACGTGGTCCACATCGCCGGAGTCGGTGAGACATTGCTCCCTGTCGACGAGCAGCAGATTTCCGCGATCCAGCAGGTTGGGAGGAGTGGCGTTTCGATGATTCCCTGGCCGTACCTAAAAACCGGGCAGGTCGTTTGCCTCGAGCATGGGCCGCTGAGCGGTTTGAGCGGAATCATTCTCAGAATCAAGTCGGGATTGAGGTTCGTATTGTCTGTTACCCTGCTGCGGCGTTCGGTTGCGGTCGACGTGAATCGCGAGTGGATTGGCGATACACATCGCGTCAGGCCACTCGGTCGAGCCGCAAGCGTTCAGCCGATTCGCGGGTCTGCGAGCTCGAATCAGCAGGGCGATATTGCTGGTCTTCCTAGTCGACGACCTGCGGCGAACTGAGTCGATTGAAGCGCGAAGGTACTCCGGCTGATTCGTTCTTCAGGCATTAGGCCCGCGCAATGACACAGATGGCTACATCGCCCACACTTCTCGATTTCTACCAACTGCGGGAGCACCCGTTTGGAGTGACACCGGACCCGCACTACCTTTATTTTAGCCCTGGGCACAGGGAAGCCCTGGCGTCCCTGCTGAATGGGATTGAAACGGGGCGCGGTTTTCTCTCGCTGGTGGCAGAGCCAGGAATGGGAAAGACCACGTTGCTGTTTCAGCTATTGCACCGGTGGGAGGGCTACGTCAACTCCGCCTTCCTCTTCCAAACGCAGTGCAATTCGCTGGAACTTATCCGCTACTTGCTGAACGACTTGGGCCTGAAGAGCGACGGCGAAGACATTGTGCGGATGCACTCGGAGCTTAACGAGTTTCTGTTTCGCCAGAAGTTGGCGGGAAAACAAGTCGTTGTTTTCATTGACGAGGCTCAGAATCTTTCGGATACCGTGCTGGAGACGGTGCGCTTGCTCTCGGATTTCGAGGCGACCGACAAGAAACTGTTGCAGATTGTGCTTTCGGGCCAGCCGGAACTAGCAAACCGATTGTCAAATCCGGCCTTGGCTCAATTGCGCCAGCGAATCGCCGTGCAGGCACGTTTGGAGCCGCTGGCTCCCAGTGAGGTCGTTCGGTATATCAATCATCGGCTTCAAGTGGCGGGACGTCCGGAGCCCGGACTATTCACAGCTGGGGCCCTTGAGCTGATAGCGGAGCGCAGCAGAGGGATACCGCGGCTCATCAATAATCTCTGCTTCCGGGCACTGTCGTTGGGTTTCGCCCTTCAAAGCGGGCAAATTACGGCTGACGCCGCACGAAGAGCTGCCGGGGACCTGTCGTTGGAGCAGCATGCTGCGACGGATGCAGTCCTGCACCAGCAGGGAGCGCCACAGGCTACTCGTGGTGTTCGACAATTGTGGAAGACGTGCAATCGCTGGTTCAGAGGAAACCTCGTCAGACCGAGGCGCTTTCAGGCGGCTGTTGCCGCGCTGGTGCTTGGAAGCTTAGCGATCTATCTCACTTTGCACGGGAGGTCAGGGACAGCTCAGCCAACGCCCGAAACTGGCCCGGTCATCGCGAGCGGGGCGAAGGCACCGGAATTGGAACCTCCGCCCACGTGGACCGTCGCGAACAAATCCGACGCCATGCATGGTCAAGAGATACCAAAAGCCGGCAGCAGCCAGGACCTACCTGTCTCTTTCACCTACGTGATCCAGCGGAACGACACGCTCAGGAATCTGTGCATGACCACAGTCGGGCAGTACGACAATGCAGTGCTTGCACAGATCCGGAAGTTGAATCCGGACTTACGAGACCCCAACCATCTCCTGGTTGGGCAAGAGATGCGTTTCCCGCTGTATCCCCCTAAATGAAAACCGTCCACACCAAGAACGGGATTTTGAGATTTCGAAGGACAGAGAAATGAGTGGCTGCGAACAGAAGTGTAGGAGGGCGCCAGTACAACTGCGGTCATTCCCTTATGCTTCTATCCGGGATTCTCCTCTTTCGAATTGCAAGCGGAACCGGATTGGCAAGACCACAGCGCGTCGTTATGGTGGTGTTGTTTGAAAGTACTCAAGGCAATTGCCCGCGGAGATTGGGCAGCTAAGCGCCATCGGATGTTTGGCAGTACACGTGGCGCTCGCGTGGGGACGATGTGCAACGCGGTGGCTCGAGTTTCAGAGACCGAGACATGGGGTTCTCGGGGCGGTAGCGTGGGCCGCTGGCCGCTTGTGCTGATTTGAAATCAGAGAAAGGCGCAAAACTCTAACATGACGTCACAGATGAATGGCTACCCGTGGTTCGCGCTGCAGACGAAGTCCAGATGTGAGCACGTCGTGGCCACCCAGCTCCGGGGCAAAGGATACGAGCCATTCCTTCCTCTCTACAAGTCCCGGCGGCGTTGGTCTGACCGAGTAAAAGAACTTGAACTGCCCTTATTCCCTGGCTATTTATTTTGCCAGTTCAACCCGCTCGATCGTTTGCCGATACTTGTGACGCCAGGCGTACTTCAAGTGGTGGGAACAGGCAAGAAACCTATACCAGTCGAAGACGCGGAAATCGCCACGATTCAAACCGTGATGCGTTCCGGACTGCGCAGGCAACCGTGGCCGTGTCCACAGGTGGGGCAAAGAGTAAGAGTCGAATATGGTCCGCTTAGCGGGGTTGAGGGAATCTTGCAGAGTTTCAAGGGGGGGCATCGCATCGTCCTATCAGTGGCGCTGCTGCAGCGATCTGTGGCTGTTGAGGTGGACGAATCCTGGGTGAGCCCGATTCATGTGAGCATCCCCGCGACTTCAGCTTCCGCGTACCTTCCAGCCGAGCTTTAGAGAGTTCCTAGTGCGACTGGGGTCACATATGTTCGAGACAGAGGAGCGCGCCAATGATAGTGCAGTCGATGGAAAAGTCGGAGTTGCCGAGAGTGCTTAAGTTCAGCTTCCGGATTCGCCGCGCGTTGAGCCGGCCACGACACGAAGTGCTTGCGGAAGACGTGTTCCGGAGGATTTTTTGCTGGGAACGGAAGCGAGCGGAGCGGTCTGGCCGAGGTTTTCTGTTGCTGCTTGCGCATGTGGAGGAGGTTCTCCAGGCGAGCAAGGGAGGCACAGCACTGTCCGTAATAGCGTCGGCACTGTCGTGTGCGACTAGGGAGACGGACATAACCGGATGGTATCGGGAAGGCATGACGCTCGGTGTCATGTTCACGGAACTCGGTACTGGAAACTGGGAAGCCATTCAAGAATCCGCGCGCAACAAGGTAATAAAGGCGTTGCGGGCAAAACTGGGTTCGAATCAAGCCGATCGAATTCACATCTCTTTCCACTTGTTTCCGGAGAGTTGGGGCAACACCTGTGGCAACGGAGTGGCCGACGCGAAACTTTATCCGGACTTGTTCGAGGGGGACGAGGCGAGAAAATTCTCGCGGATAGTGAAGAGGGCGATAGATATTCTGGGGAGCATCGCAGCTTTGGTGTTTTGCTCTCCTTTGCTTGTCATCATTGCCGCGGCCATCAAACTTACGTCTAGAGGACCGATCCTGTTCAGGCAGGAAAGAGTAGGGCGATACGGCTCGCGGTTCACGTTCCTGAAATTCAGAACGATGAAGTGCCAAAACGATCCGAGCATTCACCGGGAGTATGTCAAGCGGTTCATCTCGGGACGAGTGGATCCAGCCGGGGAAGGCCCCAGCCAAAATGCGATTTACAAGATTCAAGACGACCCGCGTGTCACCCGCATAGGGAAGTTTCTGCGCAAGACCAGCTTGGACGAGCTTCCCCAGCTCATCAATGTGCTGAAGGGCGAGATGTCTCTGGTGGGACCGCGTCCCCCGATTCCATACGAGCTGGAGGCATATCAGATCTGGCACCGACGTCGCGTGCTGGAAGCCCAGCCGGGAATCACCGGGCTGTGGCAAGTGAATGGCCGCAGCAGGACTAAGTTTGACGATATGGTTCGACTGGATCTCCAGTATGCAAGAACGTGGTCGGTTTGGCTGGACATCAAGATTTTGTGGCAAACCCCGCGCGCTGTTCTATTTGGCGCAGGTGCCTACTAACGCTCACCTTGTGTCACTAGTTCCGGAGGAAGATGCCAAATGGCAACGCAAGTTGATCCCGTTCGATACGACCATCCGTCAGAGGGTAAGCCGGACAAATCCAGAAAGTCGAAATCCTATGTGCACAAGAGTCCTTCGAGTCTCGTTCGTGTAGGCGTTATCGGTTACGGGTATTGGGGGCCGAATGTAGTCAGGAATCTGCAAAGCCTCGAAAACTGCCGCTTGACTACCATCTGCGATCAGAATCCAGACGCGCTCCAGCGCGCGAAGCGAGCCTATCAGAACGTTGAGGTGACGACGGATTTTTCAGGGCTTTTGAACTCACCGCAAATTGACGCCATCGCGGTGGTCACCCCGGTTTGGACACATTTCGATCTCGCCAAAGCTGCTTTGCAGAATGGCAAACACGTTTTCGTCGAAAAACCGTTCACGTCGACGCCACAACAGGCCGAAGAGCTGATCGAGCTCGCGGACCGGAAAAGACTCAAGATCATGGTGGATCACACGTTCTTGTTCACGGGCGCTGTGAGGAAAATCCGACAGCTCATCGACGACGGTACCTTGGGCGCTCTCTACTACTATGACTCGACCCGCGTGAACTTGGGCCTCTTCCAACATGACGTAAACGTCGTGTGGGATCTGGCACCCCACGATTTGTCGGTAATGGATTACCTCATGCAAGCCAAACCGGAGGCCGTGGTCGCCACGGGGGGGAGGCATTTGAACGGTCTGGCGGACATAGCTTTCATCACCGTCTATTTTCCCGGCAACGTAATCGCGCACATCAATGTCAACTGGCTCTCTCCAGTGAAGGTTCGAACGACACTGATCGGCGGCGAAAAAAAGATGCTGGTTTGGAATGATCTTGAGGCCGACGAAAAAATCAAGGTCTACGACAAAGGCGTGCACATGACCGGCGGGCGGGGCGTCTACGATTTGCTGGTGAGTTACCGCTCCGGAGATATTTGGGCGCCGAAAATCGAACAAACGGAGGCCCTGAAAGTTGAGCTCGAATACTTCGTCGACTGCGTAAAGAATAACCGGGTGCCATTCAATGATGGAGTAGCAGGATTGCGGGTAGTCAAAATACTTGAAGCAGCCGACCAGTCGTTGAAAGAACGGGGAAAAGCCATCCAACTATGAACGACCACAACTGCATCGCTCCCGACGTGAGGCTGGGAGAAGGCGTCAAGCTGTCTAAATTCATTAATCTCTACGGCTGTGAAGTTGGAGACTACACGAAGATAGGCGCGTTCGTGGAGATTCAAAAGAACGCCAGAATCGGAAAGAATTGCAAGATTTCAAGCCATAGCTTCGTGTGTGAAGGAGTGACCATTGAAGACGGCGTTTTCGTGGGCCATGGCGTCACCTTCATCAATGACCGCTATCCGCGCGCCACTACTCCGGACGGCGAACTCCAAACCGAGAAAGATTGGAAAGTAGAAACAACGCTGGTGAAGAGAGGCGCCTCGATTGGATCCGGCGCAACAATTCTCGCAAATCTGGTTATTGGCGAAAACGCTTTGGTTGGAGCCGGTAGCGTTGTGACCCGCGATGTGCCTGACAATGCAATTGTGGCTGGAACTCCGGCAAGGTTTATCCGCTTGGTCACGGCAGAATTGAAGGTGGCGTCATAAACGACAACGGCAAAATTCCTTTCCTGGACCTGATGACACCTCATTTGGAATTGGAGGAGGAACTCGTCTCGGTCTTCCGAAGCGCATTGAAGACGGCTGGATTCATCGGCGGACCAGTGGTCGAGGAGTTCGAGCAGGAGTTTTCGCGGTTTTGCGAAGCGTCGCACTGTGTCGGCGTGGGGAGCGGGACAGACGCTCTTCGCTTTGCGCTGATCGCCGCGGGAGTCCAGCCGGGAGATACGGTCATCACCGTTCCGAACACTTTTATCGCGACCACCGAGGCGATTTCGCAGTCCGGGGCTCGGCCGGATTTTGTGGACGTTGACCAGCAAACATACAACATGGACGTGCGAAGGCTGCACGAATACGTCGAGACGCAATGCCGGCGCGACGGTGCGACTGGAAAACTACTGAATCGGAAAACAGGAAGCGTTGTGACAGGGATCGTCCCCGTTCACCTGTACGGCCAGATGGCGGATATGGACGCGATCCTGGAGATCGCAGAACGGCACAACCTGTTTGTGGTCGAAGACGCTTGCCAGGCTCACGGGGCCTCTTATTATTCTCGAAGAGAGAACGGCTGGAAGAAGGCAGGTTCGATGGGAGCAGCGGCTGCCTTCAGCTTTTATCCTGGAAAGAACCTCGGCGCATGCGGAGAGGCGGGAGCGGTCACGACAAACGACCCCAAGCTCGCAGCAAAAGTTCGCATGCTGCGCGACCATGGTCAATCGCAAAAATATAGCCATGACATAGAGGGTTACAACGGACGGCTGGATGCAATCCAAGCGGGAATTTTGCTGGCGAAGCTCAAGCATCTCGCGGAGTGGAACCAAAAACGCCGCATCCGTGCGCGACGGTACGGCGAGTTACTCCGCTCGTCGAGCGACAGAATTAGCTTGCCGTACGAATCTCCCCTAAACAAGGCGGTCTACCACCTTTATGTGATCCGCGTTAAAAATCGCGACCAGGTTCAGGCGCGCCTCGCGAAAGCTAACATCGCAACCCAGATTCACTACCCCGCGCCTCTCCACCTTCAGCGGGCCTATGCGCCGTTCGGGTACAAAGAGGGAGATTTTCCAGTGGCAGAACAGGCGGCTACGGAAATTTTGTCTCTTCCAATGTATCCACAGCTCGATCTTCGGGAGCAGAAACTAGTTGCACAAAAGCTGATGGATTCGCTCGCCGGCGAGGTTTCCAGTAGCGCGAACCCAGGCTTGGAGCCAGCAGCTGCGTCTGAGAGCCTTGCCGATTAACGCAATTTCAAGCCAACTTGCGGAATCGATCCTTGAATTCTGATATGAATCGCGAAACCCCTGTTGTCAGCGCACTAGGCTCTGACGCGCCACGGACAGCGGCGGGAAAAGGTCCAATCGTCCGTGCCAAAGGAAAGATTTGGATCGACTTGGACAATTCACCGCACGTTCCGTTTTTTGCGCCCATCATTGAAGAACTCCAGAACCGCAGTTATTCGGTCGTGGTCACGGCGCGCGACTGCTTCCAAGTGCGGGAACTGGCAGATCTTTTTCATTTGAACTACACGCTAATCGGCCGACACTCAGGGAAAAGCAAAATCCGCAAGGTGGCGGGGCTGTGCCTTCGTGCCTTGGAGCTGATTCCCACGATCCTGAGGGAAAAGCCGGACCTGGCCGTATCCCACTGTTCACGCTCGCAATTGATCGCGTCATCTTTCTGCAGGGTTCCCTCTTTTTTTCTTGGCGACTATGAGTTTGCAACCGGCTGGGTGTACATCTATCCCACCTGGCATATGCGGCCGGAAGTGATTCCTGACGGAACCCTTCCTTGGAATCCTAGTCGAAACCTGAAATATCCGGGTATCAAGGAAGACGTCTACGTTCCGAGGTTTGTTCCAGACGCAGCGATTCGGCCTCAACTCGGGCTACAAGAGCAAGATATTGTCGTCACGCTGCGCCCGCCGGCAAGCGAAGCGCACTATCACAATCCACAAAGCGATGATCTCTTTGAAGCAGCGGTTGAGTATCTAAGTAGGAAGCCCGAAGTGAGACTTGTGGCGCTTCCTCGGAATGAAAAGCAGGGAACGTGGTTGAGGGATCGCTGGCCCAACCTCTTTTCGGACGGCAAGTTGCGTATCCCCGAGAAAGTTGTGGACGGTCTCAACCTGATTTGGCATTCCGACCTCGTCATCAGCGGCGGCGGCACGATGAATAGAGAGGCCGCATCGCTAGGCGTTCCCGTTTACAGCATCTTTCGCGGCAAAATTGGCGCCGTGGATCAGTACCTCAGCAACGCAGGCCGGTTAGTCCTGATCGACAACATCGAGGATTTACGAACTGCGGTCTTAGTGGCGCGAAGAAAGCGTCCAACAACTCCGCAGAACAGACAGTCTGCCGCTTTGAACAGCATTGTGGAGCAGATTGTCGCCAGCGTGGAGTCACTACGCGGACCTTCAGGACGCATAGAAGTGGCTGCTGAGCGAAGTGCAATCGGAAGCCGAGGCTAAAGGATGCAACGGCCCGAGGGTGAGGGTATGAAGATTCTTACAGTGGTAGGCGCCCGTCCCAATTTCATGAAGGCGGCGCCGATCATCGCGGCGATCAACGCCCATAACGAAGGGATTGTGGCCAAGTCTGCTGGCCCGCAAGAAGCACGGATCGGAATCATCCGGCACATCCTTGTGCACACAGGTCAACACTACGACGAGGTTATGTCCGGGTCCTTTTTTAATGATCTCAATCTTCCAAAGCCAGATATCCATCTCGGCGTAGGTTCCGGCTCACACGCAAGTCAGACTTCAGAGATTATGAAGAAGTTTGAGGAAGTGTTGTTGAGCGAAAGGCCGGATGTTGTGGTTGTTGTAGGCGATGTGAACTCCACTCTTGCTTGCGCCCTGGACACTTCCAAGATCTCCTTTGACTCAGATGGTTCCAGACCATTGATCGCCCATGTGGAAGCGGGCTTACGCTCCTTCGACAGCTCGATGCCCGAAGAGGTGAATCGCATCGTGACCGATCATGTGTCTGATTTGCTCTTCGTGACAGAAGAGAGCGGACTTCGGAATCTTCGTAACGAGGGTTTGTCTGCCGACAAAATCCACTTCGTTGGCAACACCATGATTGACTCTCTCCTCCATTTCAGGGAAAAAGCTGAAGCGTCAACTATTCTGGAGAAGTTAGGGCTGACCGGCCAAGCAGGGACGAACGGAGGGGCTAAGTCCGCCACGCGATATGCCCTCCTGACATTGCATCGGCCTTCCAATGTTGATAATCGGGACGTCTTTGGGAATATCATTGCGGGATTGGAAGAACTTGCGGCGGATTGCCCCGTCGTATTTCCTGTGCACCCTCGAACCCAGCGAAGGATACGGGAATTCGGATTCGAATTCAGCTTTGGAACGAATGGAACGCAACCCCCAACGAATTCTCACGGTTCCGCGATGATCGTCACTGACCCGCTGGGCTACCTGGATTTCCTCTGTTTGATGAAGCACGCAAAGCTTGTTGTGACTGACTCCGGAGGCATCCAGGAGGAAACAACGATTCTGGGCATTCCCTGCGTCACTGTCAGAGAAAACACGGAAAGGCCCGTTACGGTCAATAGCGGAACCAATACCATCGCGGGAACCAAGACAGATGCTATAAAGAACGCGATCCGCCGGCAGTTAGACTTGAAAACAGGAAACGGCGTGCCAAAGAATTGGGACGGGCGGGCCGGTGCGCGCATCATAGACATCTTGGTTCGCCGGCACTACGACGTGGCGTCGTTCCGCCCTTCTCCCATTTCTAACAACGTGCTTCTTGAAGACGGATGCGCCTGCCGCTGAACGAATCGCTGTCTGAAGAAACGCATCTGGAGAGCAAGATCCAGAGGCTTATGGCCTATTGTCAGGCCAACGATTGGGCGGGATATGATCCATTCGACGCTGTAAACAGCAGTATCTTTGCCGCCCTGCCGTTCCTTGACACGAGATTTCCCCGGCTGGTTTTGACGCAAGCTTTGAAGCGAAGCCCAGTAAACGTCCGCAGGTTTTTGGGTATTCCAAAAACCCAGAATCCCAAAGCCATCGCTTTGTTTCTGTCGGCATTCCTCAAACTCTCGAGAACCGGAATGGCGGAAGCCGGGGAGCTGATCGAGCCGATGATCGAGCGACTGATCTCGCTTCGGTCGCAAGGCGTTCCTTACTGGTGCTGGGGCTACAGTTTTCCGTGGCAAACTCGCACCGTCGTTGTGCCGGCGGGAGCACCGAACCTGGTGTGCACAACGTTCGTCTGTAACGCGCTTTTGGACGCCTATGAGCAACGCCAGGACGAACGCTGTTTGGGCATTGCGACCAGCACGGCCGAGTACATCCAAGAAGTCCTCTATTGGACCGACGAAGAGTCGGCCGCTGGTTACAGCTATCCAGTCCCAGGCCTTCGGAATCTGGTCCATAACGCGAATCTCCTTGGGGCGGCTTTATTGTGTCGCGTTTATAAGCACACAAGGCAGCAGAGGTTCCTGAGTTCCGCGATGAAAGTTGTACGCTGCGCGGCCGCAATGCAGCATGCCGATGGCTCGTGGCACTATGGCGAGGCGCAATCACAAAAATGGATCGACAACTTCCACACGGGCTACAACCTGTGCGCGCTTCGGGATATTGGCCGCGACGCAGGAACGAGCGAGTTCGAATCAAGCGTGCGACGCGGGCTCGAATTCTACAGGGCGCACTTTTTCCGCGAGGATGGCGCACCCAAGTATTTTCATAACCGCCCCTATCCGGTGGACATTCACTGTGTGGCCCAAAGCATCATTACTCTTGTTGCGTTGAAGGACCTGCATCCGAGCAACATCGGATTGGCGCGTTCCGTCTTCCAATGGGCCATGGATCATATGTGGGATGAGCGGGGCTTCTTTTATTACCGCGTTCTGCGCTTTTGTACTATCCGAATCTCTTACATGAGATGGGCGCAGGCTTGGATGCTTCTCGCGATGTCCGTGCTGCGAAGTGAAACGGAGATACCAGTTACATCGCCAGAAACGCAAGATTCAACAGCTTGTGTTGAAGCATGTTGATGCTTCTGAAAAAGGTTGGCGGTACAACACCGCGCGGCGTCCAGCCGCACTCAACCAGATTTACTTGCGACCAGTCACGCGGTGAACGCGAGGGCCTCTCTTGGCAATCTACACGTTAAATCCTCTGCACGATTCGCGCTGGAACGATTTTATCGACAGGCACCCGCGTGCCTCCATTTTTCACACGCCCGGCTGGTTGCGGGCACTGCACCACACTTACGGATACGAACCTGTCGCGTACACAACTTCCGCTCCGGGGGAGCCCTTGCAGAATGGAATCCCCTTCTGCCGCATTCGTAGTTGGCTGACCGGCGACCGGATAGTTTCCTTGCCCTTTACCGACCATTGCGAACCTCTCATAGATGGTCTTGAGGAAGGCAAGGAAATAATTGATTCTTTGCAACGCACCCTCCATGGCGAAAAATTGAAGTACGTCGAACTTCGGCCGCTGCACGCGACTCTGCTCACGGAAGCGAGCGTGCAAAGGGACACTTCATTTTGTTTTCACGAGTTGGACCTCGGCGCCACTCTTGACGAGATCTTCAGGAGGTTTCAAAAGGATTCGATTCAAAGAAAGATTCGCCGCGCTGAACGGGAAGCAGTGCAGTACGAAGAAGGCAGCTCAGAAGCGCTTCTCAAACAGTTTTATGCCCTTTTCGTTCTAACGCGGAGGCGGCATCGAGCGCCTCCGCAGCCCATCGGTTGGTTCCGCAACCTCGTAACGTGCCTTGGCGACCGGCTCAAGATTCGAGTGGCGTCGAACGCAGGCCGCCCCATCGCCAGCATGATCACGCTGCGGCATGCCGGCACTATGGTTTACAAGTATGGCGCCTCTGATGCAAGTGCTCATAATCTGGGCGCAATGCCGTTCTTGTTCTGGAAAGCAATTCAGGACGCAAGCGGCGGGGGAGTCCGGAGATTCGATTTCGGGCGCACGGACTGCGACAACGCGGGGCTGATCACCTTCAAGGATCGTTGGGGCTCGAAGCGCAGCGAGCTGACGTACTGGCGGCTGTCGAGCCGGAATGCACGCAGTCGTGGCGGATGGAGGCAAAAGCTCAGATTCGCTGAACCGATCTTCGCCTGCATACCTGATCGCTTGCTCGCAGCAAGCGGGAGAATTTTATACCGCCATATCGGCTAGCACGAATACAAGCAGGATTCCGAAAACAATGAGCAACATTATGGCAGCGGATTTAGGCGTGGCGCCGGCTCCCAAGCCCCGGCGAATGGCGTCTCGAAGACAAACCACCATTGGCGCCCTGGTGATGGATGCAGACTATCGCGGGCTCGCGGTCGTTCGTAGCCTGGGACGGCGCGGAATCCCTGTTTGGGTTCTGAAGCATGGGGATCAGTTGCTTGCCACCCTATCCCGTTATAACCGTCGGACCATAGACTGGCCCAGTCAAGAGGGGGCAGAAAATGTGGACTTCCTTGTGCGTTTGGCTGAGCGCGATAACATCCGCGATTGGTTGCTGTTTCCCACTGGCGACGAGGGTGCTGCCCTGGTTGCGCGGAATCATCAGCAGCTTAGCGAACACTTCCAGCTTACGACGCCTCCGTGGGACGTTCTGAAATGGGTCTACGACAAGCGCCTAACCTACCAGCTCGCCGGAAAGATTGGTGTAGACCACCCGTTGACCCTCTACCCCGCCAATCGCGAGCAAGTGGAGGCCATTAACTGCGAGTATCCAGTCATTCTTAAGCCTGCCTATCGCAACAGCTTCAATCGATTCACAGCTTCGAAAGCCTGGCGTGCTGACTCGCGTGAGCAACTCCTTGCGCGGTACGACGAAGCTCGGACACTGGTTGACCCGGGCGCTCTAATGATTCAGGAAATCATTTCGGGGGGAGGGGAGTCGCAATTCTCCTACACGGCGCTGTGCAGTGACGGGCAGCCTCTTGCCTCACTCACCGCCATGCGCGTTCGGCAGATTCCAATGGATTTTGGCCGTGCGAGCACTTTCGTCGAGACGATTGAGGACGGGGCGACCTCGACCACCGCCATTCGCCTTCTGCAGGAACTGCAATACACGGGTATCGTGGAGGTCGAGTTCAAACGCGACCCCCGAGACGGCAAGCTTAAACTGCTCGATATCAATCCGCGCGTTTGGGGCTGGCACAGCCTGTGTGGATCCGCGGGCGTGGACTATCCGTACCTGCAGTGGCTGCTGACGCTCGGACAACCAATACCAGGGACGAAAGCGGCAGTTGGCGCGCGCTGGGTCCGAATGAGCACGGATGCCCCGACGGCGATCCGCGAAATCCTCCGCGGCCGCCTGTCATTGCGTGAATACCTGCGATCCATCCGTTCGCCGCTTTCCACGGCGATTTACGCGCACGATGATCCCTTGCCGGGCGTTCTGGAAATACCACTTCTGGCTTACATGCTGGGCAAAAGGGTGATCAGCGGCGGCAGGATGGCATAAGTGTGTGGCGCAGTAATTTGTTTCGATCGGTTAGCGATAGAGAGCGCGATCGGGGCTTCACTCCGGCCCGGTTCCAAGCCGGCAAAAAATCAAAATTGTAATGGGCGCCTAACAGAAGCGATTCGTTGTTTCGGCGATGAGAATTCCGTTCCGGTTTTCGGGACGAGCAACACTGGCGTGCAGGGAACTGCGCAATGTCAGGAAAATCGATGGTAGGAGGTTCACAGTTGAACGCGAAATCTGATGTGGTGGTTGTCGGCGCTGGTCCGTATGGGTTGTCTGCGGCGGCGCATTTGAACGCCAAGGGCGCAAATGTCCGCGTATTTGGAGAGACCATGTCATTCTGGGAGCGCAACATGCCCAAGGGCATGTGCTTGCGATCACCCTGGGAAGCCTCTCAACTGTCTGATCCTGCCAGGTCGCTGACGGTCGATGCGTTCCAAACTGCGACGGGCATGCCGGTGAGCCGGCCCATTCCCATCGACCGCTTTGTCGCCTACGGTCGCTGGTTTCAGAACCATGCTGTTCCTAACCTGGAACAGCGCAAGGTCGCCGAGATCGAAAAGGATGCGACGGGCTTCCGTGTCGTATTGACGGATGGAGAAACAGTGCGATGTGGGCGCGTGATTATCGCCGGCGGAATCGGTCCGTTTGCCGCGAGACCGCCCCAATTTAACGGAATCCCACATGAGCTGGCGTCCCACTCGTCAGAGCAGACGGATTTGAGCCGCTTTCGAGGCCAGCAAGTCGTGGTGATCGGGGGAGGGCAGAGCGCTCTCGAGTCGGCGGCTCTCCTGCATGAATGCGGAGCGGACGTCGAACTACTCGTTCGCGCAAGCGGCGTTGAGTGGACTTGGCAGCGCCCTTGGCTGCACACTTTCAGGCCCGTTGGAGCGGTTCTCTACGCTTGGCCTGATGTCGGGCCGGCGTTCATCAGCCATGCCGTTGCGCGGCCCAACTTCTATCGCAGGCTGCCGCGCTGGCTTCAGGATGCTTGGCGCGCGAAGTCCGTCCGCGCGAACGGAGTCGGGTGGCTGAAACCGCGCATGCGGGATGTAAAAGTCTCTTGCGGGCTCGCCGTCGTTTCGGCGGCCGCCAACGCAAACCGCCTCGAACTTAAGCTAAGTGACGGCTCAAAGCGAACCGTGAATCACGTCTTGATGGCTACGGGATATCGAATCGACGTACGGAAGTATGAGTTTCTTTCAGATTCCCTGATATCCGCGGTCCGCCTTGTCAATGGGTGTCCAGTGCTCGGCACCGGGTTTGAATCCTCAGTCTCCGGTTTACACTTTCTTGGTGCTCCGGGCGTCTACAGCTACGGTCCGCTCATGCGTTTTGTTGCCGGAGCGGATTTCGCCGCTCGCGCAGTGTCCCTGTCAGTTGTTCGCGCTCGCGGCAACGCCGTCAATCGGAGCGTCAGCCCAGCGCTGCGGACACGGCAGACGGTCGCCGTTCCACGGGCGCCCGAAGGACAGTAGAGGCACGTGAACCTAGGATTGTTGCCTGCGATGCTAACGTCCTCTCCGTCGCTCAACACTTTCGATCGATGAACCGAACGTTCGTAGATTACTATCGCTGTCCCGACGAATTCGCCCGCTGTTTTCTTGAGGGCGAACCGTCGCAGGAAGTAGGTCATTTTCGGTTTGGCCCCGAAACGATCTGTTACGGTTCTCTCAGCAAGGGGGCGGTGAATCACAGCCCCGATGGAGAGTTGCATGACGCTCTGAGGGATGCCGTCGCAGATCGCGGCACGGTACGCTTGTCGTTCGACCTCGACCAGATCGTCAACAATCTCCGCTTTGAGCGCTATTACGGCAACTCACGAAGGCGCTCAGTTCTTTCTTCAAGACTAGCCACCAGCCTGTACTACCTAGCTCGCCCCCTCTTGGGCGTGAGCGTTCGCCGTCACATGCAGAAGCTCAGACTTGCCGGCTGGCGGTCGATTGCGTTTCCGCGTTGGCCGGTCGATCGAACCGTCGAGCAAATACACGAGACTCTGCTCCGTCTCTGCGTGCAGGCGAACAAGGGCGAGAGAGTACCGTTTATCTGGTTTTGGCCGGAAGGGCTTCCAAGTTGCGTGGCGGTTACCCACGATGTGGAAGCCGTCCAGGGACGTGATTTCTGCCCGGCCTTGATGGACGTTGATGAGAGCTTCAACATCAAGAGTTCGTTCCAACTCGTTCCCGAGAAGAGGTACGCACTAACCCGGTCGTTTATTGAAAATATCCGCGCGAGGGGCTTCGAGGTGAACGTGCATGACCTAAACCACGACGGGCGCTTGTTTGCGAACGAAACGCAATTCTTCAGTCGCGCACGGCGCATCAACCAATATGGCCGCGCGTTTAGAGCGCACGGCTTTCGTTCGGGTGCGCTCTATCGCAATCTCACCTGGTACCGCGCGCTGGACTTCTCCTACGACATGTCCGTGCCCAACGCCGCGCACCTCGATCCGCAACGCGGGGGGTGCTGCACGGTGATGCCTTATTTCGTCGGCAGAATTCTGGAGCTCCCGGTCACTACCACACAGGATTATTCTCTGTTTTTTATTCTCAATGAGTACTCGATCGACCATTGGAAACGTCAAATCGCCCAGATCAGAGAGAAGCACGGACTTGCCAGCTTCATCATTCATCCAGACTACATTCTAGAGCCCCGGACGCGGGATACCTACAAGTCGCTGCTCGCTTACCTCGCTGACTTGCGGTCGAAGGCAGAAACTTGGATTGCGCTTCCACGAGAAATCAACCAGTGGTGGCGATCACGGAGCCAGATGCAGCTGGTCCGCCAAGGAAGCAAGTGGACCATTGAAGGGCCGGGACAGAATCGGGCTCGGCTCGCGTATGCCACTCTTGAGCATGGCCGTTTGGCGTATGAGTTTGCCTGACGCCTGGAAAACGAGCGCCTGGCGGAAGCAGGGATTTGCCTGATAGGCTTTTCATGGTTTGAGCCCCATTTGGATGCCACTGTCTACCTGATTCCTTTCCCTCTTACAAGCTGCTAAATATTTTCTTTGAAGCGGGTGCATGTGACCCAGAGGGCGAAGCTATGAATAGCTTTGCTGGCCACCAGATTCGAGATCTTCGGTGTTGATCATACTTAGTCCATGCTGGCACCCCTGTACGCTTTACGTCAAAAAATGGCAATCGGCCAGCGTTACGCAGCCAGCTTTTGATCCCAGCTCAACTGAGGGGTGCCCCCAGCTAAGGAGCACTCCGCAGGAAGCGATCTAGCTCTAGTGAAGCTATCCCGCATCGAGGCGGAGAACAATGAGCAAGCAATTTGAGTTGATGAACCATGGAGCTCGCGGTTCCGAGACGGAGCAGCCGACGCGCAGGACGGCAAGGTCTGGATCACCGGACCGTTATCCACAGTGGCTTGGAAATGTGCCGGAGGAAATGTTCCTACCAGGTCTCTGGCGCATCATCAAACATCGCAAGCGGACAATTGCCGCGTTTACGCTCCTGGTTGTCCTGATTGTCTTAACTGTATCGCTCCTGATGAAGCCCCAGTACGAGGCCGTCGGCCAGGTGGTGTTCCACCGCGAAAACGACAGCGGTGTGCTGGGTTTCAAGGGCGTTGACACGTCACTAGTCGAAGACCCCGAAGACCGCGCCGCCATTGACACGCAGATAGGCATACTCGGGACAGATGCGTTAGCCATGGAGGTCATCAACGACCTCCACCTCGACAAAAACCCTAAGTTCTCGGGGCATGCCGGGCAATCCTCCAATCAAGATCAACTCGTGGAATTGTTCCGCAAGAGCCTCAAGATCTCCAAGGTCAAGGGGACGCGACTCATAGAGATTCGATTCCGCAGCACGGATCCGCGGCTGGCCGCTGATGCCGTGAACCAACTGTCGAACGCCTATGTCGACAAATTTTATAGGAGCCAGTTTCAAGCCAGCACTCAGATTTCTGACTTCATCGCCGGCCAATTGAAGGAATTGCAGTCCAAGGTTCAAGAATCGCAGCAGAAACTGATCGACTATCAGAGAGCAAACGGAATCTTTGGCTTGGACGACAGGCAGAACATTGTGACGGCAAAGCTCGACGATCTGAACAAGGAACTTACCGCTGCGGAGGCCGAAAGAGTGCAGAAAGAGGTCAACTACCGGCTGGCTCGCTCGCGGCAGCCGGAGTTGATTGCGAAACTCGGGCCCGACAACCTTGTCACCAAGCTTCGCGCACAAGAGGCGGATCTGCAAAACGAGATGGCAAAAGAGTCGGTTCAACTGGGGCCGGCGCATCCGAAAATAGTCGAACTGTCGAAGCAAATTGCTCAGGTGCGCGCATCGGAGGATGGTGAAGTCAAGCGAATCGCCAACCAGATAACCTATGACTATGAAAGCGCCGGGGGACGTGAACGCATGTTGCGAGACGCCCTGGAAGCGCAGAAACAAGTAGCGGACAAGCTTAACGCCAATGTAATCCAGTCCGACATCTTGAAGCACGAGTTTGAGACCAACCGGAAACTCTACGAAGATCTGCTGCAGAAGCAGAAAGAAGTGAGCATTTCGTCTAACTTGAAATCGAGCAACATCTGGATCGTCGATCCAGCAAGACCGCCAAGACTGCCTGCTGAGCCGAACATTCCGCGAAACCTTGCGGTTTCGCTTCTGTCCGGCTTTCTGGGGGGTGTATTGTTGGCGCTCGGTTTGGCGAAAATAAACGAAAAGATCCTCACGCTCGAACAGGCCGTTGCTGCGTCGCCGCTACCCTCGCTCGGTGTTGTGCCGCTGCTGGGAGCGAAAAGCAAGAATGGAGCCTCTCCCCAGCTCAACGAGCTCAACGGTAACGTGAAGCCCGAGTTGGTGAGCTCTCTTCGCCCGATGTCCATAGCCGCGGAGTCTTACAAAGCGATGGTGACGTCGATCATGCTCTCCCACCGCGCTCATCCGTCGGTCATTCTGGTGACCAGTGCGCTTCCAGGGGAGGGTAAGACCACCGTCAGTACAAACCTGGCCATTGTGCTCGCACGTCTTCGCAGGCGTGTGCTTCTCGTCGATACCGACCTTCGGCGTCCCAGCGTCCACCGCGCCGTGCAATTGAACACCAACACTGGTTTGGCTGCGCTGCTCAGGAAATCGGCTACATTCGATGAGCTTGTTGTCGCCTGCCCCGATGTGCCCAATCTGTACGTACTGCCGGCTGGGCCAATTAATCTCGCGGAAGATACAGAGCTGCTGGTGTCCGGCTTCAAGGAATTGGTTGAGCGCTGGCGCTCACAATTCGACCACATCATTATCGATACCCCGCCCGTGCTGGCGATGACCGATGCGGTACGCATGTCCGTCGAGGCCGATTCGGTGATACTTGTCATCCGCGCAGGTCTTATCGCAAAGAAGGAGTTCTTGCGCGCTCAGGATTTGCTCCTCAAGGTCAACGCCCGGCTCACAGGCTTCGTGCTGAATGGCACAGAGCTCAACTCGTCGGATTTCCAGTATTTCTACGGCTACTACGGCCAGGATCAGTCAAAGCACTTGAGCGCGGGCGCAGCAGGGTAAGTCTCGCTGTGCTCCTTGCTCATGACGCTTGAAGGCTTGCGTCAAGAATCTTCTAAGGACCAAGCGACCAATGACGGATGCTAGCCGGCTCAAAGCAATGCGGCGACTGAAGTTCTAAGTTGGCGCGGCTTCCGCTGGGGCCTGATCCTGGCGCATGGAGGTTGTCATGAAAATAAAATCTGTTTTTCTTGGTGCTCTTGCGTTCTTGACTTTCCCAGCAGCCCCTTGCTTTGCCCAGGACCACGTTACGTCGGTAGAAACCCGCGAGCAAGCGCCCCCGCCTGCTCCTCAGACGCCGCCCATTGCACCGGGGAAATCCGGTTCCTCGTCGAACCTCGTAATAGGCGCCGGCGATTTAATTGAGGTCAATCTATACGGCATGCCTGATTTCAAAACCGAAGTGCGCGTCAGTTCTGGCGGCGAGATTTCCTTGCCCATGCTCGGCACCGTAGTCGTAAGTGGGCTCTCAGTCGAGCAGGCCGCATCGCAGATTGAACATAACCTCAGTCAAAAGCGCCTTTTCAACGACCCGCACGTTACGGTCTTCGTCAAGGAATACGCGACGCAGGGAATCTCCGTTCTCGGCGAAGTACAGAAGCCAGGAATTTATCCTCTGCTGGGCGAGAGGAAATTGTACGACGCCATCTCCGCGGCTGGCGGCACGACTCCTAAGGCCGGTGCGTCTGTGTTGATTACGCGGCGCAACGATCCGCAGCACCCACTTCAAGTTCCGCTCACGACCGGCGCCGCGAAATCCATGAAAGACAACGTCGCCGTCGAGCCCGGCGACACAATCGTCGTAAGCAAAGCCGGTGTCGTCTATGTAGTCGGCGACGTCCACCAGCCCGGCGGTTTCGTTATGGAGAATGGCAACAACATTACCGTGTTGAAGGCCATCGCCCTCGCGCAAGGTACCAACCCGAACGCCGCATTGGATAAAGCCAGGCTGATCCGTAAGACGCCTCAGGGTCCGCAAGATGTCCCGCTTTCCCTCAAGCAAATCATGGCCGCAAAGGCACCTGATCCAGAATTGCTAGCAGACGACGTTGTGTTTGTTCCTAACAGCGCCGGTAAGAGCGCCGCAAAAAAGGGCGCCGAGACGATCCTGCAAATGGCGACTGGCATAGCGATATGGCGCATACCGTGAGGCTAGCGCCAGCCCCGCTGAGCGTCAGAGACCGCGCCACAGCATCACTTGCGACTCAACTTTCTGCCGAAACCAAGTCCTGAACTACATGTTCCTGCGCTGCACGAAAAAGATTTGAATACGCCACACATCAACTAGGGGAACTCATGCGAGCATTGCTGACCGATCGAAAATCAGGGGAGGTGTCCACATTCGAAGTTCCGTCACCGGAACTTCGCCCTGGCGGAGTCCTGGTCCGCACTCATTTTTCCGCAATCAGCGCCGGCACGGAGCGGGCCACGCTCGAGCTAAGTTCCAAGTCGCTTCTCGCGAAAATCAAAGCGCGGCCGGATCTCGTCAAGCAGGTCATCGACTACGCGCGCCAGAACGGTGTGAAAGCCGCGTACGAAAAAGTCCACGCAAAGCTGGATACACTCACGACTCTCGGATACAGCTGCGCAGGCGAAGTGATTTCGGTCGCGGAAGGAGTCCACGAATTTCGCGTGGGTGATCGCGTCGCTTGCGGAGGCGGCACTTACGCGAACCACGCCGAGATCAACTTTGTTCCACGCAATCTCGCTGTACACGTCCCGCCGCATGTGCCCCTGGCCGCGGCCTCTTTGACCACTATCGGCGCCATCGCTTTGCAAGGTTTTCGGCAGGCTGACGTCCGTATCGGCGAGACGGTCGCCGTCGTCGGCGCCGGGCTCGTGGGCGTGTTGACCATCCAAATTGCTCGCGCCGCGGGATGCCGCGTTGTCGCCACCGATCTTTCCCCTCAGCGTGTCCAGCGCGCAGCCGAGTTCGGCGCGCACCTCGCCGTCGCAGCCACCGATCCGAATCTTGTTTCCAGCATCATGGAATTCTCCCGGCATGGCGTTGACGCCGCGATCTTGACCGCTGCGACGGACTCCGCCGAGCCCGCCGAGTTGGCCGCCAAGCTCTTGCGTGATCGCGGCCGCATCATCGTCGTTGGCGCCGTCGGCATGGGAGTGTCGCGCAACAACATGTACATGAAAGAGCTGTCACTGACTCTCTCTCGCTCTTACGGGCCGGGAAGGTACGACGCCCAGTATGAAGAAGGGGGAATCGACTATCCCATCGGCTACGTCCGCTGGACCGAACGCCGCAACATGCAAGCCTTCGTTGAGTTGCTCGCGAGCGGACAAGTGGACGTCGCTCCTCTGCTCGAGCATCGTTACGCCATCGACGAAGGCGGTAAAGCCTACAACGACCTGAAGAATGGTCTCTACACCGCAATTTTGGAATATAGCTGCGCGCTCGCAGCGCCGCAGAAAACCGTGCCTGCCGCGGTAGCTGCTCGGCCTCGCACCGGCGATGAAGTGAGAGTCGGCTGCATCGGCGCCGGAAGTTTCGCTGCCAGCGTGATCTTCCCGAACCTGCGGTCCATCAAGGGTGTCCGCCTCCAATCTGTGGCCACCGTCTCGGGTGCGGGCGCTGCTTCGGCGCAACGCGCCTTCAATTTTCACACTGCCCAACAACCGTGGGATTTACTGGATAATCCCAATATCGACTTGGCTTGCATCTTGACGCGCCATGACACGCACGCGGCCCAGACGGCCCAGGCCTTGGAGGCTTGCAAGCCCGTGTTCGTCGAAAAGCCCTTAGCCATCGATCGCGAACAACTGGATCAACTGCGGCAGGTATACGCAAGCCAACTGCAGGCCGGCCATGCCCCCTTCGTGATGGTGGGCTTCAACCGCCGGTTTGCGCCGTTCACCGAAAAAATCCGCCAATTCTTCGCCGGCCGCCGCGAGCCAATGCTGGTCCATGCCCGCATCAACGCCGGCAGTCTCCCGCAGGATCATTGGATTTACGCCCAAGGCGGTCGCATCGTGGGCGAGTTCTGCCATTTTGTGGACTGGGCTCGCGCCGTCGTCGGTTCTCCCATTCAGAGCGTCGCTGCGGCGGGTCTCTCCAACACCGACCAATATGCCTCCGATAACGTCGCGGTCACTCTGAAGTTTGCCGACGGCTCCGTCGCCAATCTGCTTTACCTGACCAACGGCGACCGCAGTGTTCCAAAGGAATTCTTCGAAGTGTTCTGTCAGGGCGCCATCGCCCGGCTGGACGATTTTCGCACGTTGGAATTGGCGCGGAATGGAAAACTTCAGAAGTTCAAGAGCACTCAGGATAAAGGGCATCGCCAGGAGCTTCAGCTAACCGTCGAAGCGATCCGCTCTGGTAAACGGTCGCCCATTTCCTTCGAAGAACTGGTCGAGGTCAGTCACGCGACTTTGCTTGTGCAGCAGGCGCTCGCTACCGGAGAAGCGATTCGGCTGGCGCCGCCTCCGCTGGACGTTCCCGCTGAAGTATCGTCTCCCGAATACCCAGCCTTGTTCCATCAAGCCCCGGCTCCGCAGGAGACGGCGCATGCGAATGACTAGAGCCTCGCACCTGTCCGCTCCTGTTAGTTCGATGCTTGCGAATTGCGGCCAGGCTGTCCGCACTGTCTTTATTCCTATGCTCGGTGGAGCATCCGCCACGCCGGACCACCGGCTTAGATTGTGGGAAGCTGTGCTGGTCCTTTTGGGTGCGATTGCGGTCGCCGCATTCATTTTTGTTCCGATGGCGGCCTTGGTCGTTGTGGTCGCATGTGCGGCCCTATGGTTCCTCGCGATGGTCGGTGACGCGTTTCGTGGCCGGTCTGAAGGGATACTGATTTGGTGGGCCGCAGTCTTTCCGCTCGGCTATTACTTCTTGTCCTTTCCCCGAGAGCAATCCCTTGTGACGCTCGATCGCGTGGTCGTACTTGTCGCGTTCATGGGATTGTTTCTTACCAAGCCCAATGCGCTTACGGAAATTCCTGCAGGGTTGCACCGGGCGGCACTGGCTTGCGTGGCATTTTCTGCCGTTGCTTGCATTACCTTGACGAACTCGCCGGGCCCTCTTAACGCCGCGAGGGTTCTGTTCGACGGTTTTCTCCTCCCGCTTTTCCTTGGCTGGTGCGTTATCGCAAAGTTCGATGTTCGTGGCCGGCTCCCTGCGCTGCATACGGCCGTCTGTATCTCCTCGATCATCAGTGCGGCGATAGCTGCGGCCGAAATTGTCGTGCACCAGGACCTGTTTCCGATCGGACCTCCGGACGTTGCCTATGGGGGAATCGTTCGCCCAAACGGCCCGTTTGAGAGCAATGACGCGCTTGCGCTGATTGGCGCCGTGAATTTTTTCCTTCTCCTCTTCCTTCGCACGACGCTTGGCTCAGGGCTGAACTCCGGGCGCAGAGTACTTCACGCAGCGGGTCTTGCAGCCGCACTGGGCATGGCACTGATGCCGATGTTCCGGTCCGTCGCCATCACACTGTTGCTTGTGCTGATTATCGACACATTCTGGGAGCAAAAGGCCAGTCGTCGCGCCCGGCGCATTGTGCTGATGCTCGCATCTGCTGGTGCTATTTTCCTCCTATCTGTTCTCGCACCGGAGGTTTTCGAAAATCGTAGTAGGTCTGAAAACGCCTACAGCCGGGTCGCCGAATACAAGCAAAGCTTTCGGGTATTCGCGGAACATCCTGTTCTGGGCGTCGGATTTCAAAATTTCAACAAGTACGTAACCGGAGAGCCGCGTTTCCTGGCTTCTTACCAGGGTGTGTATTCAGTGGACTGGCCGCACAGCAATCTGGCCCAGGTGCTCACCGAGACCGGCATCCTCGGCTTCGTGCCGTATATATTGGCAAGCTTTTTCCTTTTCCGGCAGATGTGGCAGTTACGTCAGTGGTCCAGTTCCGGCGGCTTGGCCAGCAAATATTTCGTTTATATGTTTCTGACTTATTGGATCACAGGGCTAACGGAGGGTTCGGGCTCTGGCGCTCTGAATCTGGTTTACGTTTTCGCGATCGCTGTTATTTGTAAGTACGTTTTGACTGACCCTGATCTAATGCAGCCGTCGAAGGCAGCCGTTTCCGATATGGCTTTCGGCGTGCCCTCCAGAGCACACTAGCTCGTTTCTCTCCAATGAACCGGCAATCCAAAGTTTTCATACTCGTACTGGCGGGGCAACAACGCGATGCGGTTGTTTTTGCCCAGCAGCGCTATCCGGGATGCGAGGCCATAATTTTGTCCAAGACTGAGCTGCGCGAGAGCGGATGGAAGCGCCAACTCCATATGTTGCGGCGGCTCAAGGGCAGGGCCTTCCTGGTCTTCACCGATTCGCTCGAATCCGTGCAGGAGCCGATGCTTCTTAAATGGACCGTGCTCGTTCACCGTTGCCAGGAAACCATCCTTGCCGACTCCTCCGGGTCGTTCGAGGTGACGGAAAGAGCGAAATTTCTGGGACTGCTGCCGCGAAGTCTCTTCGCCGCTTTCGCCGATCTCAGCGTGTTTGTTTGCAGTTGGATTGGCCTTCAGATGTTTCGAGTGTGGCTCAGCTTTAGGCACGGGCCTGAGGCGCAAGCCGGCCAGCTTGATCTCGCGTTCTTGTGTCCATTTCAGGCCGGGTTGGACACCCCCGGTGGCGCGTTGACTCATGTCACTGGTGTCCTCTCAGGACTCGTGCAGGAAGGAGCGCGCGCCGAAGTATTTTCCGGCCGCCCACTGCAAACTGCATGCGAAGTGCACAAGATTCCGGGATCTCGCCCCTTCCACCTCTTACGCGAAGCCGCGTCCTTGTCTTACAACTTCCGGTTCATTGCTGCCGCTCGCAAGCCTCTCGCGAAAAAAAGGCCGCGCCTGTTGTATCAGAGGCACGGGAAATTTCTCTTTGCCGGTGCGTTTCTGTCGCGCTTGCTGAGAATTCCTTTGGTGCTCGAATACAACGGCTCCGAAGACTGGATCGCGAAGCACTGGGACCCTTCACGCTTCTCTCCATGGCTCAGGCTGTGCGAGACCGTGTCTGTCAAGGCCGCCTCATTGATCGTCGTGGTTTCGAAAGCATTGAAACAGCAGCTTATGGAAGCAGGTGTGCCTGAAGGTCGCATCCTGGTAAATCCGAATGCGGTTGATCCGGAGTCGTTCTCCCCGAACTGTGGCGGCGCGAAGGTGCGGGAACAGTTGGGCTTTCGAGTTGAGGACGTGGTCGTTTGCTTCGTAGGGACATTCAGCTATTGGCACGGAGTTGCGGTCCTCGAACAAGCCATTCGGTCGTTACTGGACAAAGCCCTGCACGCGGGCTGCCCCATCAAATTTCTTCTTGTTGGCGATGGACCGCTTGCTCCGCAGCTAAGGCAAGTGCTCCGGACATACGTGCCGGATGGGTTTGTCACTTTTACCGGCGCCGTTCCGCACAATTCCGTTCGCACTTACCTCGATGCTGCGGACATTCTGGTTTCCCCGCACGTCCCCATGCCGGGTGGGCGTCCGTTCTTCGGCTCGCCCACCAAATTATTCGAATACATGGCGATGGGTAAGGCGATCGCCGCGAGCGCACTGGACCAAATCGCCGACGTGTTGGAGCACGGCAAGACAGCTCTACTCGTAAAGCCTGGTGATGCTGGCGAGCTGGCCCAGGCCATCCAACACCTCGCTTCCGATTCGAAGCTGCGCATGGAACTCGGGCGAAACGCTCGTGAGGCTGCCCTCGCACGCCACACCTGGCGGCAAAATGCCCGCCGCGTTCTCGGCTTTTTCGAAGAGCCCCGGCGCACCCCGAACGAGTCGGAAGTGCGCACGGGCATTCCCGCCGGCTCGACGCCATCCCGCGGTACAAATCTGGCTGGCCAGACTTCACGATGAAAGCTCGTATCTCAGCCGCCGTTGGTCAACTTTGGCGCATAGCCGCGGGAACGGAGCTTCGCCGCAACGTGTTGGAAACTTACGGGACCCGCATCCTCGTGATATTCGTGACGTTCGCAACAGCCATCGTGATCGCGCGCGAACTCGGCCCCACCGGTCGTGGGCTCTACGCGGTGGCCGCAACTTTGGGAGCGATCGGCGCGCAATTCGGCAATTTTGGCATGCACGCCTCGAACATCTACTTTGTTGCAAAAGACCGAACGCACCTGCCCGCTCTCATCGGGAATACATTGGCGGTTGTCGTCTTGTCGTGTTTGGTCGCGGCCTTGAGTGGAATTCTTTTTGTTTACTGGCCGAGCCTGTCGCCGGTCCGCGGCTCACTCCTGCTTTTGGCGTTGGCTTTCGTTCCCATCAGTCTCGCCTATCTGCTCATTCAAGGCCTGCTACTGGGCGTTAACGAAGTGCGGGCGTACAACAACATTGAGAGCCTTGGCAAAATACTCGCGCTGGTGCTGATCTGTATCCTTGTAGTTTTTCACGTGCGAAGCGTTGAACTGTTCTTCGCGGCCACGGCGTTATCCGTAATAGTGACCTTCCTTTGGGCTCTCGCGCGCCTCAGACGTGTTTCGACGGCCCCGCCAAAAGTGTCTTGGCCCGTTTTTCGGCAGAGCATCGGTATCGGGCTCAGGGCCTATACCATCGCATTCTTCGGTTTTCTTCTGCTGCGAATTGATCTGCTCATGGTCAAGTACATGCTCGGCGCGACGGAAGCAGGCTACTACTCGATAAGCCAAGTCCTCGCCGAGAACACCATGATGTTTCCGGTCGTCATCGGATTGTTGCTGTTCCCCAAGCTGTCCGCCTTGAAGGAACGAGAGGAAAAACTTCAGTTAGCAAACAAAGCCGTCCTTGTGACGGCGGCCCTTATGCTGCCGGCAGTCGTGATTGCCGCTTTCGCGGCGGGGCCCCTCATCTCGCTGGCTTTTGGCCGGAGCTTCCTGCCTGCGGTCGCGCCTTTTGCATGGCTCATGCCGGGGACCTATTTCCTCGGCATTGAAACGGTGATGGTCCAGCTTCTGAACAGCGAGGGCTTTCCTCCAATCATCGTTGTTGCTTGGATCGTGGATACGCTGATCAATGTCGCTTTGAATTTCTGGGCCATTCCCCGCTACGGGATCACCGGTGCGTCCATCGTTTCCTCAGTCTGCTATTTCCTCATGTTCGTTGTCGTTTCCGCCGTCGTCTGGAAGCGTAACTACAAAAAGCAGCCGGCCGCGGCATGTGTGCCAAGTTTCTCAACTGAAACATAAATGCGAATCCTAAAAATACTAAGGCGGGAATCGCCACTCTTGGTCGCTCGCGAAGTCTTGTGGCGGGCCCGCAGGGGGTGGAGAAAGAAGCGAGTCCTCAGCCGGCTCGAGAATCCTGACCGTGTAGAATTCCGCTCGATTCCTTACTACACCCCGGACTTGCAATCCTTAAGTGAGGATGCCCGAGTCCTGATCGTTGCCTTCGCGGATGAAATCCTGGCTGGGCGATACCCCTTTTTAGGATATGGCACTGCAGCACTCGGAACGCATCCCAATTGGAACCACGATTTTGTGTCCGGCACGGAATGGCCTTGCGTGCAGGGTGAATGCCGTGACTTTATTCGCCACGACGGCTCCGACGTAAAGGTGCCGTATGAGCTTTCGCGTCTGCAATTCCTTCCGATCCTTGCAAAGGCGCAGCTGCTTACCGGCGACGATTCGTATCGACGGTCGGCAAAGGATCTCCTCTCTCACTGGATTCAGTCAAATCCGGCTCCCGTAGGGGTGAACTGGACGATTGCGATGGAAGCGGCTCTGCGTGGCATGAGCATTTGCTCCCTGCTCAATTTGCTCTCCCCGTTCCGTCGTGACGAACAACCCTGGCTCGCGAGCGTGAAGCGCTCCCTTGCCCAGCACTTACTCTACATCGAAGCGAACATTGAGTTTTCGCATTTGCTGGCGAGCAATCACTACCTCAGCGACATCGTTGGACTCTACTGCCTCTCGATGTTCCTCGAGGGCAAAGGCATGGCGGCGCGGCGGCGCGAATACCGCAAGCGGATTGAAGCCGAAATGGCCCGGCAGGTCTACGAAGACGGCGGGGATTATGAAGCTTCCACTGGATATCAGGTTCTGGTCACACAGCTCTTTACAACTGCGTTTCTGTTGATGCGCTGCGACTCCTCTGTTCTCATTTTGCCCGCGTTCGTTCAGCGTCTTAGGATGATGTTCCAATTCCTCGATACGCTCGCTAGCCCCTCGGGCGAATTGCCCAACGTCGGCGACTGCGACGACGGCCGCACCGAACTGCTGCTCGACGACCTCCAGCAGATGACTCATCTCCCGATTGCAGAGAGAAACTCCCTCAGAGTTTCCCGCTTGCTCGGTGTGGGGCGACGCCTCTTCGGCGTGGGCACCGGCCCTGGCGACGATGCCGCATGGTATGGCCTCGCCAATCCCGCGCGAGCCCCGTATTCGGAGACTCAATCTAACTGTGGCTCGCCGAGCACCATCAAGGTTCTACCAAACTCCGGAATCGGCGTTCTGAAACACGGTTCTGGCGAATTGCTGTTTTTTGCCATTCCAAACGGGATCTCTGGAAAAGGAAGCCACACGCACAACGACAAGCTCAGTTTTGTTTTGCGGGTGGGCGGCAAGGAAGTTCTCTGCGACTCCGGCACGGGCTGCTACACGAAGGATATCGCAACACGAAACCGGTTCCGCAGCACCGCGGCGCACAACACGTTGAGTATTGATGGCGCGGAGCAGAATCGCATAGATGCCGGCCGGCTTGCGGCCTTCATCCTCGGAAATGAGGCGACGGTCAGTCCGATCCAGGAGGGCAGGGAAGCGCAAACCAGCTTCCTGCGCGCTTCTCATAGCGGATACCGCGCGCTGGGGGTGACGCACACGCGAACGGTCCGGGCTGTTGACGGCGAATTTTCCTTTGTCATCGAAGACGAACTTGACGGCGATGGCGTTCACGATTTCGAGCTCAACTTTCAACTTGCGCGCAATCGAAACGCGGTAGTGAACGCAACGGACAACGGAATTCTGTGCCGCATTTTCGGGGCTCAGCTGATTCAGCTTGCCATCACCGGACCAGCCGGGCTTCAAGGGACGCTACAGCCGTCGCTTATTAGTTCCGCTTATGGTGTAACGGTTCCGGCGATGAAAATGCGCGTCTGGGGAAGAGCCGCGGTTCCCCTGCGCATTACGACGCAGATCTCGTGGGCGGATCTAAACGACGCGACAAAAGACCAAGGCGAATCCGCAGAGGAAACAAAGATCGCCGAGGCCGTCGTTCAGGGGGTTGGTCAGGCATGAGCTCCGCTCGTTCCGTTGCGGCACAAATTCCAGTTGCAGATGAATTGGCGGCAACCGTCACGTCCGTCGAGTACACCCTTTCCGGCGAGTCCATCGTGTGTTTTGCCGGCGAGGATTGGTGGTACCACCATCCTCATTCCAAGAACCACATTCTCAAAAGGCTGGCCAAGCATAATCGCGTCCTATTCGTGAACTCCATCACCATGGGCCTGCCTTCGATCGGCAATCCGGATTTCTTTCACAAAATCCGGCGCAAACTGCGCAGCTACATGCGCTGGCTGCGCAAAGCGCCCGAGGGACTCTGGGTGATGACTCCGATCAACGTGCCGCTATATGGTTCAGCTGTGGCACGCGCGCTGAATCGCGTGCTGCTCGTCGTGCAACTGCGGCTCGTGATGTTCTTCCTCAATCTGCGGCGTCCCATCGTTTGGGTAGCTATCCCGACCGCGGCCGACCTGGTGAACTCGCTCGGCGCCAAGCTGCTGGTCTACCAGGTTTCCGACAAGTACGACGTCAACGAAGACAGCGCGCTCTCGCGCGCGGTGATTCGTGACATGGATTCCCGCCTTAAGAAACAGGCCGCTGTGGTGATGTACTCCGGGCGCAAGCTTTATGAAGAGGCCGAACCCCGCCACCGCTATTTCCTCGAACAGGCCGTGGACTACGAACGGTTCGCCGACTTGCCTCCCGGGACACCCGCGGACATCGCGGCCATTCCGCGGCCGGTGCTCGGCTATGTAGGCGCCGCCGATTTTTACACCATGGACGTGCCCTTGATCGAGCACGTGGCCAAGGCGCGGCCCGATTGGCATTGGGTTTTCATCGGCTCGAAATCGAACGTGGTGCGGCTATCCGCGCCCAACATCCATTTTCTTGGTACCAAGCCTTATTCCGAACTTCCTCGCTACTACCACCACATTGACGTGTGCGTGCTTCCGTGGGTGCAGCACAACGCGTTTACGAACTATGGAAGCGCCATCAAAGTGCGTGAATATCTGGCCACGGGAAAGCCGGTCGTGATTTCTCCACTTTATGAGTACCTCCGCACGCCTGGGGTCAGAATCTACCGGTCTACCGAAGAGTTCATAACGAAGGTGGAAGAATCGCTTTCCGCGGACTTCCCGTGCGATCGCGAAGAGCGGCAAAAGGCGGTTCGCAACTGCACGTGGGACGTGCGGGCGAGAGAAGTAGCTGAGCTGTTTCGGCGACTGCTGGAGGGGCAGGGGAGCCGGGCTTCGGGTGCTAGTTAACAATAACCACCCCCTCCCCCGGTTTTTGAACGCACACCCCATTGCGCGCTGGCCGGTGCTAGCCATCTACTGGTTGACGAAGTATTTCGGCCGTCGGCGGTGGTTCGAGTATCTCGACCATTCAAAGCACCGCTTCTCAAAATCGCGGTTCCGCCGCTGCTCGATAGCTGCGGGTTCCGCACAGACGCAATGCGAACCTGGGGGAACGTTCGGGGAAACTCCCCGATATTTGGGCACGGCACCCTCTTGATGTTCCGCGCCGTCAAGCTCTGACGAAGGGCGTCCAGGGTCTGTCATGCTGTTGAGGAGAGCTACTAATGTGCGGCATTAACGGAGTTCTTTCCTTCACGAACAGTGCGTTCCGGGTGTCGGAACACTATCTGACGCGCATGCGGGATGTGATGTCGCACCGCGGACCGGACGGAGCCGGAAACTTTATCTCTCCGGACCGGCGGCTCGGCTTAGGTCACAGGCGGCTTGCGATCATTGACCTTTCGGAAAAAGCCGCCCAGCCGATGAGCAACGAGGACGGCACGCTGTGGGTGGTATTCAACGGGGAGATTTACAACCACGCCGACATTCGCGCGGAATTGGAGCGGCTAGGAGGACATCGCTGGAAAACAGACCATTCTGATACTGAAGTGATTCTGCATGCCTTCGAACAGTGGGGAATTGACTGCGTTCAAAAGTTCCGCGGCATGTTTGCGATTGCGCTGTGGGACACGAAAGACCGGCAACTGTGGCTGATTCGCGACCGCATCGGAGTCAAGCCGCTGTACTACAGTATTCATCATGGACGAATCACGTTCGCTTCCGAAATCAAAGCGTTGCTGGAGGACGAGGAGCAGCAACGCGAGGTCAATGAGGAAGCGCTGTATTACTACTTGTCGTTTAACGCGACGCCGGCGCCGCTGACGCTCTTCGCCGGCATCCGGAAGCTGGCTCCCGGAACATGGTTGAGAGTCAACGAGGATGGCCGCGTCCAGGAGCGCCGATACTGGGATGTTTGGGATCACACGAAGCCGCTGACGAACGTTTCTGAAGCGGAGATTGCCGAACGCATTCTGTCCGAGCTGCGCACCGCCGTAAAGCTGCGCAAAATCAGCGATGTTCCGGTCGGCGTGTTTCTTTCCGGGGGTATCGATTCGAGTACGAATGCCGCGCTCTTTTCCGAAGGCGACGGCAGGCCGGTCAACACGTTCTCGATTGGCTATGACAAAGAGTACGAGAGCTATCCCAGCGAGCTGCCGTATGCGAGGAAGATTGCGCGCGCGGTAAACGCCGACCATCATGAACTGCTGCTGCGCGAGAGCGACCTGCTGGATTCGCTGTCGCTGATCGTTCGACATCAAGATGAGCCGTTGGCCGATCCTGTGTGCATGCCGGTGTACTTCGTATCGAAACTAGCGCGCGACAACGGCGTTATTGTGTGCCAGGTAGGAGAAGGCTCGGACGAGCTTTTCTGGGGCTACAAATATTGGAGAGATTCGCTCCGCCTGCAGAATTTTGCCGATTCGCTGCCAATTCCAAAGCCGCTGAGGAGCATGGGACTTGCTGCGCTCAGCTGTGTCGAGAGAGTGCCGGGCGCTTCGTTCACGCGCGAGTTTTCGTGTGAAGTTGTGCGGCGAGCGCTTTCCAACCGTCCTGTCTTCTGGGGCGGGGCGGAGGTCTTCAGCGACTCGCAGAAGCAGCAGTTCCTCTCACCGCGATTGCGGAAGAAATTCGCTGATTTCAGTTCCTGGGAAGCGCTTCGGCCGATCCACGAACGATTCACGCAGAAAGCGTGGGAACGTTCTCCCCTGAATTGGATGACATACCTCGACTTGAATCTCCGATTGCCGGAATTGTTGCTCATGCGCGTGGACAAGATGAGCATGGCGGTCAACCTGGAAGCGCGAGTACCTTTTCTCGATCACAAGTTTGTTGAGTTGGCCATGAGTATTCCTCAAGCCGTAAAAACCAGAAACGGCGTGCTAAAACATATTCTGAAGAAGGCAGTAAGGGGGGTGATCCCGGATGAGCTGATCGATCGCAAGAAGCAAGGCTTCGGCGTGCCGGTCTACGAGTGGTACCACACGCGATTCGGAGAGTACGTCGCGAAGGAAATGGAGGAGTTTTGCAAGAACACGGATCTGTTTCAGTTTAAGGGAGTCTCACCTTTCCTGAAGAAAAGGGGTTGGGCGCTGCTGAACGTCGCGCTGTGGTGGAAGCACTATATTGGTTCCGGGTCCCTAAAACCTCACGCGTTCCCCGCTGCAGCGACCTTAAAAAACGAGCCACACAGCCATCGGAACATCCCATTGCCTGTTGAACCCAGCGTGTGAAGTGTATTTTTCACGTTTTCTGATGCAAGGACGTACTTGGGAAATAGAGTATGGATGATTCCTGGAGGAGTTGAGGCGATTGGATCGAAAAAGCCGGCGTGCCACGCGCTGACAGAGGCCAGTGCATAGAGACGCTCCCCCAAATCATTGTCTGAAAAAAGACGGAACACACCATCCAGGCCAGAGGGCCCAGGCAAGGAAAAGGTCCCCCCCCCAAACACGGATTTAATTCAAGGTTCGCCATGGACCGGAGTTAACGCCATGACTGATATCCAGCACGTCATTCATGAGATTCCCAGTTTCCAACAAATGCGGCTCCACGAGGCGCAAAACTCGATCTGGAAGCGTTCTCTATTCAAGAGGTTTCTATTCTGTACCTTGGTCCACCTAAGCATGGCTCTTTCAGCGCTGGCTACGTGCAGTTCCCCCAAAAACGCGATCGAGGCGGAGAATTGTCTGCCGGGCAATCCCTCAAGCGACTGGTATATCGACGGAGCAGGCTCTCCAAACATTCAAGGCTTCACGACCGACATGAGTGTGAACGTGGGGCAGACGGTCTTCTTCAAGATTCAGACGAGTGCCACGGCCTACACCATCAATATCTACCGCATCGGCTATTACCAGGGGCAGGGAGCGCGTTTGGTGGCTTCGATTGCACCTTCGGCTACGCTGCCCCAAGCGCAGCCTCCCTGTCTGACAAACAGCTCGACGGGGTTGACGGACTGCGGTAACTGGGGGATTTCTGCGTCGTGGGCTGTGCCGAGCACTGCGGTGTCAGGAGTCTATTCCGCCAAACTCACTCGGCTCGATACAGGCGAAGCAAGTCTCGTGATTTTTGTCGTGCGCAACGATTCCAGCCATTCCGACATTTTGGTGCAGACGTCCGACTCCACCTGGCAGGCGTACAACGTGTATGGAGGAAGCAGTCTTTATGCCGGGCCGACGATTCGCGCCTTCAAGGTCAGTTACAACCGGCCGCTTACGCTGCCGGGCATGAACACTTCCTTCTTCACGTCCGAATATCCAATGCTTACATGGCTCGAAGCGAATGGGTACGACGTGAGTTATTTTTCCGGGATTGATACGGACCGCAACGGCGTTCGCATCAAACAGCACAAGATTTTTATGTCCGTCGGGCATGACGAATACTGGTCGGGCGGACAACGCGCCAACGTCGAAGGTGCCTTGGCGGCCAGAGTGAATCTCGGATTTTTTAGCGGAGACGAGATTTCCTGGAAAACGCGCTGGGAAGCGAGCATTGATGGGAGCAATACGGCTTATCGCACACTGGTCTGCTACAAAGAGACGCTTGCGAGCGCGGTGATTGATCCGGCGGACCCTCCTATCTGGACGGGTTGGTGGCGTGACGGGCGATTCAGCCCCCCGGCGGATGGCGGCCGCCCAGGAAATGGTTTGAGCGGCACGCTATTGGGCGTGAATGAAACGCGAAACGACGCGATCACGGTCCCTCAGGCGGACGGCCGAATGCGCTTCTGGCGGAACACCAGCGTCGCTTCGCTCGGAGCGGGCCAGGTCGCGACGCTCCCAACGGGAGTGCTGGGTTACGAGTGGGATGTGGACGCCGACAATGGGTTCCGGCCAGCCGGGCTTTTTCCTCTCTCGACGACGACGCTGGCGGTCCCGGACTGTATCCTCTGGACGTCAAACTTGAATGCGAACGATGGCTATGCTATCGGCAGCTGCACGGCCACGCATCACCTGACACTATACCGGGCTCCCAGCGGTGCTCTTGTTTTCGGGGCTGGCACGATCCAGTGGTCATGGGGGCTGGATGCGACTCATGCGAGTGCGGGCACGCCCAGCGATATCAATATGCAGCAGGCTACGGTAAACCTTCTTGCGGACATGGGAGTACAGCCGGCGACGCTGCAGAGTGGGCTTCTGCTGGCGGCTGCCTCAACGGATGCGACACCGCCGAGGTCAATAATCACCTCGCCGGCGTTGGGGAGCACTTTTGTCACTGGCTCTCCATCAACTGTCTCCGGTACGGCAACTGACTTTGGAGGTGGTGTGGTAGGCGGGGTGGAGGTGTCACTAGATGGAGGAAGGAGTTGGCATCCTGCTGCGGGCCGGGAGAGTTGGAGCTATACATTTGTTCCTGTCAATTCGGGAACTTTGAATATTCAAAGCAGAGCGGTTGACGATAGCGGGAATCTGGAAGTTCCCGGTCCGGGACTTGCGCTCGGCGTTAACCTGGCGCCATGTCCGTGCACGATCTGGCCTGGTTCGGCGACGCCAGGGACCGCTGACGCGGGAGCCTTTTCCCCGCTTGAACTCGGCGTGCAGTTCCGGGCGGATACCAGCGGCTACATCACGGGGATTCGATTCTACAAGAGCGCTGCAAATACGGGGACACACGTGGGCGATTTGTGGAGCAGCTCAGGCGGACTCCTGGGGAGCTCGACATTCACGAGCGAGACCGGATCGGGCTGGCAGCAGGTGAATTTCCCGAGTCCCGTGGCCGTCACGGCGAATACGGTTTATGTAGCGTCCTACCATACGAATGTGGGGCACTTCAGCGAGGACTTGAATTACTTCGCGACTTCCGGTGTGGACAACTCACCCCTGCATGCCCTTGCGAATGGGGCTGGTGGGAACGGCGTATACACGTTTGCGAGTGCGAGCGCTTTCCCTACGCTTACTTACAACGCTTCGAATTTCTGGGTGGACGTGGTCTTCAACTACAACGCGGTAACGACTTCACCGCTGTCAGTTAGCACTACGTCACTTCCAGGCGGTACGCAGTCCATCACATATAGACAGACGCTCGCGGCTACTGGCGGAACGGGGCCGTATAGTTGGTCGCTCATTTCGGGGACTCTGCCGGCTGGCCTGACGTTGACGAACGGCGGACTAATTTCAGGCACGCCTACAGCGATTGGAACCAACAGCTTTACGGTCCAAGTGACCGACTCGAGTGTTCCGGCGCAGACTGCCACTCAAGCATTGAGCATCACCGTTGTCGGACCAACCGGCTCCCAGAACAACGCCGAGTTGAACGGCAACTATGCATTTACTTTCAGAGGAATCAGCGGGAATGGGACCACCTCGTCCGTTTATGGGGCCGTAGGAAGATTCACGGCGGACGGGGTCGGCAATCTGACCAACGGCGAACTGGTCACCAACACTGTCGGTGTTGGTGCCACAGCCGCTCAAGCATTCACCGGGACTTATTCAATTGGTCCCGACAATCGCGGCGTAATGACTTTGAATCTTTCGGGCGGCACGGCGAGGCTAGCCTTCGCAATGATGGCCAACGGCAACGCCCAATTCATCGAGTTCGACGCCTCAGGTGGAGCAGGTACGATCGGATCGGGGACCATGGAAAAGGCGGACACCACTGCTTATAGCACGGCCCGAATAACCGGTGATTACGCATTCGGCGCAGCCGGCTTGGATAACCTAAATAGTCGCGCCGCGATCGAAGGCCGTTTTACTTCCAACGGGACGGGCACTCTCACCAACGCCGCGGGGGATGTCAACGCTTACGGCACTGATTTTGCGATGAACTTTACGTCCGCGAACTATGCGGTTTCAAATACCGCCACGGGGCGGGGCACTCTACAACTAGCCTTCACCTTTGGCGGAACACCTGACACTATGAGTTTTGTCTTTTACGTCGTGAATTCAGGAAAGCTGTTCGTGATGGAAAGTGACCCGGTCACGACGGCGACCCCATTGCTCAATGGTGTCGTACTGCAGGAACAGGTTCCCACAGGAGGATTCACCAACGCCTCGCTGAACGGCAACATGGTGATTTCCCTCACCGGACTCTCCATGTGCGGTAGTGCATCAGGCGTGCCCAAAGCAGGCGCGGGTTTGCTCACGGCCAACGGCAGCGGCTCCTTTTCTCTAACCTACGACGAGAACTTCTGCCGAGCGCCCAATTCCTTCACCAATGCGCCGGGGACGTACAGTGTGGCCAGCAATGGGCGTACCTCGATTACGGTTGGAGGATTCAACCTAGTTGCTTACCTGCTGAACTTGAATCAGATTTTCCTCTTCGTTTCTGATGCCAACGTTTTGTTCGGGATTGGCGAACCCCAGGCGGCGGGCTCGTTCACCAATAGCACGCTGAAGGGCACGTATGCCGGCTTCACGACCAACCCGGTGGCATTCGGGGTGACTGTCTTCTCCGGCGAATTTGCCGCCGACGGCACCACGCCCACGGGCAATCTCACCGGCACCGAAGACATCGGCGCACCGAGCGGACCGAACCCCGGCGTGACCTTTAACGCCACATACTCGATATCTCCATCACCAACAAGTGGCCGGGGAACCATGACGGTCAGTTCCGGGACTGGAGGCAATGCCGTCATCTATATGATCTCTCCTTCAAAGTTCGTGGCGGTTTCGCTGAACGATCCCAATCCCGCAGTCTTGATTTTCGAGCAGTCTTCCGCCACACCGCCACCCGTAGCACCCTCGATCACGACGCAGCCGGCGAGTCAGACGGTCACCGCAGGACAGACCGCGTCTTTCAGCGTGGCAGCCACGGGAACTGCACCATTGGCGTATCAATGGCGGAAGAACGGGGCAGTCATCTCCGGTGCTACGTCTCTGACTTACACCACGCCCGCAACTACAACCGGCGATAACGGAGCACAGTTCACGGTCGTGGTCACCAACTCCGCCGGTAGCGCGACCAGCAACTCTGCCACCCTCACTGTGACGGTTCCGCTTCCAACGGTTTCGTCGCTGACGCTGAGTCCGGCGAGCGTTATTGGCGGAACGTCCTCCACTGGCACGGTGACGCTGAGCGGGCCCGCGCCGGCAGGTGGCGCGCAGGTCCTGCTCAGCAGCAACAACAGCGCGGCAAGCGTACCCGCGAGCGTAACCGTTCCCGCGGGAGCCACCAACGTGAGCTTCACCGTGAGCACTTCGATAGTTCTCGTCTCAACTTCTGCCAACATTTCCGCTTCGTATAACGGTACGACTCGGACCGCAACTCTCGGACTGTTATTGTAGCGGTGGAAAGGATGAACCCCGGGCCATGCTCAGGTTAGGTTGTTCGAGATTGGTGCGAATGGGGAGACATGAGAATCAGAAGCAAACTTAATATCGAGGCGACCAGCCATGCCACCGCGACCGCGAGATGATTCTCCGTAAGCCGGCACTGGTCAACTCCTCATTTGCTTGCTCGCGAGCTCGCGCTGCTTTCTCATTACTGCTCTTGTTCACCCTCGCGACCGCGATCGCTTGTGGCGGGCTCAGCACGACGAAGGCAAGCGGGAACACTGTTTTTCTGAACCGCGACCTGTCTACGGGCGACCTGTCTCAATGGACGCACCGGGACTTCGGCTTGGGCACGGAGAAGGGCGAAAACACTGGCGGCGCCGGGCATCTCTGGTATCACGCAAACGTGGCAGGACGCAAGGCCGTGGGTTTGACCGTTACTCCAACCGCGCACGCTTCACCCGCAGCCAACAGCGACAGTGTGTACCTGTGGGACGGGAGCCAGTACTGGGATCAGCAGCCTTACGAAATCTGGCTGCGCACCTCCGTGCTGTTTCCATCCGCGGCGACCATTTCGTCAAGCGGCCTGAACGGAGAATCGCCGTTCGCGCCTACAACCGGAGAATGGAACTGGTTTTTGGAGTTCCACAATGACAGCAACCCGTTGCCTGCTTGTGCAAAGGAGTTCGCAAATGTATCGCTGGACGCGAAGACGGACGGTGCGGTGCAAAACGGTGTCGTCGGGACAGACAATGCACGCTTGGCACTGCGCATCATGGGTGGCAATGATTGTGCGCCGAACATAGCGTGGGTTGATGGCCCGCCGCTGCAGTGGGATCATTGGTACGAAATTCTTCTGCATATCAAGTGGGATCCCCACCGCGGAATTGTGGAGTGGTATGTGGACGACTTCTCGAGCCCATACTATTCGAACCTCAAAATCCCGACGCTGTTTACGCGCCCGAAAGGGTATGTGAGCCCGAGCTACACATCACTGACCGTTCCGAACTATCGGTTGCACGCGTCCTGGAACTCAACGATTTATCTTGGACCGCTCGCGGTCGGCTCGACCAAGAACGCGGTGCTGAACGCTTTCTGAACGCTGCTTACAACCCATGATTCACCTCGCGTTTGTTGACGACTGGGAAGTGCGCGGCAATGGCACCGGAGATCCTCGAGTGCTTCAGTTTGAACCCATGCGAAAGCTGGTGAAGATCTTCAACGAGCATGGGATACGGGGATCATTCAACGCTGAGGTCATGCAGCAGCTCACGTATCGGAGCCAGCAAAAACGCTTTCCTGAGCTAAAGGCTATTGCGGACGAGTGGGAAGAGGTGGTGGTGGAGTCCTTTCGGCAGGGCCACGACATTCAGTTGCATCTGCATCCGCAATGGATGGGGGCCAACTACGAAGGACGCGGCCATTGGAAGCTTTGCGGAGACTGGTCGATCCTCAACTATCCGCCCCAGCAGATGCGCGCGATGCTGGTGGCCGGCAAGCACTACCTGGAGGGTCTGCTTCGCAGTATCGATCCGGAGTACGCCTGCGTGTCATTCCGCGCAGGATCGTGGTGTGCGGCCCCTTCCGATTCTTTGATGCCCATGCTCAGCGAACTCGGCTTTGTCTTTGACATGAGTATCGCCGCTGGGATACGGAACGATACACCTCAAGTAAAACTCGATTACACCCACTGCGAAGAACCGTTCGTACCGTATTATCCCGATATGACGGACGCACGCCGCGTGTCACGTTCTGTTGAACCAATCGTGTGCATACCGACGAACAGCTTTTCGGGTGCGCGCGTCGCCTTACTCTGTCGCGACTTTGGCAAGGCGTACTCGGCGCTACGGCGAAAGGTTCGCACTCTGAGAAATGGCAACGGGGCAGCACCCTCCGCGTCATCCCGCGGACAAAGCGGCGACGAATGGACGAACAAAGGCGAATCCGGGGCAATCGGGCTGCTAAAGAGAATGGTCAAGCGGTACGTCCTTGGACAGGTGCACATCGCGGACGTCAGCCGGTTGAGCTACGCCATGATGCGCCAAATGATGGGGCACATCCGCTGGCAAGCAGCAAAATCGGGGCTGCCTGATGTCCCAGTCATCCTGGAGAACCATACGAAGGACATTCACGATTTCTCTGATATCGAGCGCTTCGTTGCGGACGTCGCCGGCTCCCGGGACGTCAAAACGGTCACACTAACGGAAATTGCATATGGACTTAGAAACGGTACTTTCAAGGCCCGTGCAGCTTGATCGCTGCGAAGGGATCTTGCGCGGAGCCCTTCTCACGAGACGCGCCGAGCTGCGGAAATCCTGGAGACAAATCGTCTCTACGGAATGCCTGGGAGCTTTAGGCGCGCTTGCAAAAGAGATCGAGTCGTTTCTATCTGGGCAAGACACGTTTCGCGATTGGCGGTTCGCGGGCACCTTCCGGTGGATGAACTGTGGTGCAAGCTTCACGGATAACCTCCGCGCGATTGCCTTGGCGCATAACCTCGAGCACCGGCCATCGGATGCGGGCCGGGACAGGTTGTGCTTGGCGAAGTTCAATAAACTATCGAGAATTGAGCGAATGGAGCTTTTGTATGATCGCTATCGCTGCCCCTTGAACATCGGCCTCTCAAGCGAGTCCGATGTTGCGGAGGAGCTTCTGCGTCAACTGATGGTGCCAGACCGCGCTAAGCTCGAAGCGGGAACGGAGTTCGACGCCGAGATGGTTCTGCTGAAACTGAATCTTGTCGGCCTTCGCGCCATGATAACGCGCGATTTGCGCTACCTGGACGCTCTGAATTACTTCTATGAACTTCCGCGACGGTCGCTGATGCGTATGCGCAGCCACCCTCGTCTGCTTAGTTTTTGGCTGTGCATCTATGCGCAGCTGTTGTGCACGCCGGAATGGTAAAAATGCGCGTTGCCGTGATTGCAGGGTCGATCAGCGGGGGATTTCGCGTCGCGCGGAAAATTGAGAGCCTGCCCGGCGTCGATGTATTCGTTGTTGCCTGCAACGTGGGTAAGCGAAGGCCGCTGCTGCGATGGTCCAGGGAAATCCTTTCAGCGCTTAAATCGCTCGGGTGGGTGGCACTGGCGTCAAAAACTTATCGCTACGCTCGTGAAGCGCGATTAGTCATCCTGCACCATCCGTTGGACGAGGCAACTTCGATCGACTGCTTGAGATCGCTGCAATGTGACATCGGGCTGCATGCCGCAAATGTCATTTATCGTGAACCGGTAATCTCGGCTTTTAGATTGGGCATCCTCAATGCTCATATAGGGATTCTTCCCAAATATCGGGGCCGGTCTGTCGCCGAATGGTCCGTTTTGCAAGGGGATCCTACGGGCGTGACGGTTTTTTTTATCGATCCGGGGATAGATACCGGAGACTGCCTTGTGTTGCGGGAGTTCGTTCCTTCGAGAGGGTGGCGCAGCGTGCAAGCGCTAAAAAATATGTTGTTTCGGTGCGACGCTCGCTTGTACCGCAAAGCTCTCGAGGCCCTCATGTCCGCGGAATGCAGCTTCGAGAGCAACGACACTGCGAAGGGGCGGCGCTACTACGTAATGTCCAGACTGCTTACCAGGGCCGTCAACCAGATTCTGGCCACAACTCTCATCGCATTCGGTTAGTTCGCAACTGCGAAGGTGAGGGCTTGCTGAAGTTCACCGAAATACTGGGCGTAAAAAGTTTGGCGGCCGTGCCGGGTGTTCCGGTCACGGCCGCCTGAACCACTGGCCGGCCATGCGCGACGAAACTGCTGCGCTGACGGGCGAGGTGGCTGCTTAAGGCAGGGTCGCGGAGCAGCTTCCGGCTGAAAGGTTGCTGCCGAGGAGATTAAGAAGGTTGCCGAGGCCGAGGTCGTTGGAGCCGTTGGCGCTGATGGCCGAGCCGAGGCTAGAGCCGCCCATGAAGGTGTTGTTGTTGACGCAGGCGTTGCTGGCTTGGGTGTCCAGGTAGATGCCCTGGGCTCCCGGGCCGCTAATCGTGGCACCAGTGATGTAAGTGCCGTCGCCCTCGATGAGGATGGCGGCTTCAGTGGTGTTCGATCCGGTGAAGCTACCGCCGCTGATGGTGTTGTGGCTGTCGGCGGCCAAGCGCAGGGCATCGTAGCCGCTGATATAGGACT
>Ga0210402_10000266_pt1 | contig 59465 bp, 49 predicted proteins | sample IncBWC7MmetaG_FD_161055 | JGI IMG/M metagenome (GOLD analysis project Ga0210402, IMG submission 161055) | Forest soil microbial communities from Barre Woods Harvard Forest LTER site, Petersham, Massachusetts, United States - Inc-BW-C-7-M | ecosystem: Environmental > Terrestrial > Soil >... | reverse complement strand
GGGTTGTCCGCCGCCCTCGCATGGTTGGGGCCAGGATGGTTCGCTATTCCTTCTCCTGTATGACTCTTTCATTCACTACTTCACGCCGGTTTATCCCGACGCTCCAGATTGACAATCTGCCCCACATGGTAGTACAAGCCGATTCATACCGCGTTCCCCCAAAAATGTTAAGCACCCGCGACCAATTCCTGCCTTTGGAATCGGCGGCTGTACCCGGTTTGACCGTTTTTAGAGCCTGCGCCGGCAGCGCTGGAGTTGTTGAAGTTGGGATTCCAGTGCGGTATGCTGCCGCAAGGTCTGGAGGGAATTACGAATGCGTTGGTTGACATCGGCGGTGTGCCTGTTGGAGGTGTACCTGGTGGCGATTTGCCTGCCCGGCGCGTGGGCGCAATCGAAGCCTCTGGTGGACTTCGAGACGATGACGTGGCCGGAACTAAAGAAGGCAATCCACGAGCAGGGTAAGACCACCGCGCTGGTCTATAACGGCGGGACCGAGCAGCGCGGGCCGCAGAACGTCAACGGCGGCCACACGCTGATGGGCCACGCTACCGTACTGGCGATCGCCGAAAAGCTGGGCGACGCGATTGCCGCGCCGGTAATGCCGTTTTCGGTGAACAATGCCAACGCCGAGATCCCCGGCACCATCGGGCTCACCGGGCCGGCCTTCGCGACCGTCAACGAACAGGTGGCCGAGCAGTTGATCAAGAACGGGTTCAAGGCCGTGGTGCTGATGGGCGACCATGGCGGCGGGCAGAAGGAGTTGGGCGAGGTGGCCAGGAAACTGGACGAGAAATACGCTCCGCAGGGTTTCCGCGTGGTGTTCTGCGACGAGGTGTATCAGAAGGCCAACGGCGATTTCGACAAGTGGCTCGAAGCCAATCACTACCCGGTGAGCTCGCACGCCGGCATACCGGACACCTCCGAGATGTTGTATCTGGGCGGCGACAAGGGTTGGGTGCGTAAGGATCTGATCGCGACGGCGTTGGGCGACCCGATGCGCAAACCGGGCGAACCGCGCGACCCCGATGCCAGGCGCGTGAACAACGGGATTCAGGGAGACGCCAGGCCTTCGACGGCGGAGTTGGGCAAGCGGATCTTCGATATGAAAGTGGACTACGCAGTGGCGCAGATACGCAGCTTGCTGAAGAAGTAGGGGCGGGGCTTCCGGGGGTTCAGGACCGGTCTGGAAGAATGTCGCTCACGCGCACGGTGTCGCTGCGCCCTTCCATCGACACCGTATCGGCTTCGGAAAACAATTGCAACAGTCGGTAGGTGGATCCGTCGGGGCGGCGGTGAACCACGAGTAAGCGGCGCGTAAGATCCAGGACCCAATACTCGGGGACGCCGGCAGCGGCGTAGAGGGCAGCCTTGCGGTTCAGGTCGAAACTGGCGGTCGTGTCGGAAACCTCGACCACCAGCAGGAGTTCGTCGCCGCGAGGATGACGTTTATGGTAGTCGGGCTTCCGTTCGGCCAGCACGCCAATATCGGGTTCGGGAAGACTGCGCTCCCGGTCGGCGACGGCTGCCTCAATGGGCAGTTGACTCTGGACGCGGTCCGCGCCGAAAACTCCCGCTAGCCAAGCCTGGGTCAGGCGAATCGCGTTAGCGTGTGGCGGATTCTGTCCCATTTTGTCGAGCAACTCTCCGTCGATTAATTCGTACCGTTGTCCTTCGAAGAATCCGGTCCTGATGAGATGTTCCACTTCGTCACGGGTGAAGCGTTTGCGGGGGAGCGCCTCGGGAGTGGCCTGAAAGGGCAGCAAGGGTGCGACAGCCATCTGCGTTCCTCCTGGTCGTATTATCTCTCAGACGCGGCGCTACGGTTTTCGCCATAATAGGGAATGGCGCCGGAGGAGGTCGATGCGCCCTCATCCGCGAATACCGCGCGGGCGCTCCTCGCTCATCACCCCGAAAACGCGCATCGACACCGATCAAAGATCGATCAAACGAGCGTCGACTTTCGCCTCGCGCGCCTAAGTTTATCCGAGCCGGGAAGTCGGATGGACGACGATTCTCACCAGGGCAGCAGATCCCAGAGCGCGCCCACTTCGATGGCAAAGATAGCCCCCAGGAGTCCGAGGCCGGCCGGCGTGACCCAGCCCGGCGTCTTTTTTTCCGTGAAAAGCCACCACCCGAACCAGCGGATGGTGAGCGGCATCGTCACAAAGGTCGTTACGGCAACGCTAATACCATTGCTGATGAAGGTGGCCAGCGACGCGTGCAGGCCCAAGGAAGCAAGGATCGGGCTGAGGAAACGCATCTCGATCATCACGACCGGAAACAGCCCCAGAATTACGAGAAGAGCGGTCTTCCAGTTCGGCGGCCCTGTGCCGGTCACAGGATTGATCGGCACCCAGCCGGGGAATGACGTGGCCAGGCGCATGAGCTGTTCGTGGTCGATAAACGCCTGGGATTCCTTGAGTAGCTCCGCGCGTTCCGGGGCTTCCATCCACGCTTCGAGGTGCTCGGTGGTGTCGTAGCGGATGATGGTCGTCCAGAAGCCATCCTTCTCGGCGGGTGGCTGGAGATACATCCCGCGGTAGCCCGCGTATTTTGCCTGCGCGGCCTGAATTCTCACCGCCCATTCGCGATACGTGTCGTCCATCCCGAGCTTGATCTTCGAGAGGATCATTTCGGTGACGTTCGAGCCGGGCTGCTCGCCAGGCCGGTCTGGTTGCGCGACCTCGTCCAGGCTGCCGCCCTCGAATAACGGGAGGGCCTCGCCGATAATTTTGGCCCGCTCGCTGGAACGCTGCCAGGCGGTGAGTTCGTCCTGCGAGCGGAAATTCAGGATAATCGTCCATTCGTTGCTTTCCGGCTTCAAGGGCGGGATGATGTCACTGCTGATGAAACCGGGGAATTTGCCGATGACGGTGTTGTGGCGCGCCTGCCATACGGCAAAGGCCTGGTCCTCGCCAGGGCGAAGTTTGGCGTTGGCGATGAGCACGGCGGGCGCGCTCATTTTTCGTTGGCCACCTGTGAAAAGATGCGGTCCGCGCTGAAAGGCAGACTAGTGAAACGGACGCCCGTGGCGTCCGCGAGCGCGTTGCCCAGCGCAGCGGTAATGGGGATGATAGGCGCTTCGCCCATGGACTTGGCACCGCGCGGGCCGTAGGGGTCGTAGGTATCGGCGTAGAAGATCTCGGTGCGGGGGATGTCGGCGAAGGCGGCAATGCGGTAATTGCGGAACGTGGGATTCACGACCGCGCCCTTATCGTCGAAGACCATGCGCTCGAAAAGGCTAGCGCCGATGCCCTGCGCAACGGAGCCTTCGATCTGGCCGCGGCATTGCATGGGATTGAGCACCGTCCCGCAGTCGGCGGCGTGTACGCTCTGCAAGATGATTACCTCGCCGGTGACCTTATGCACGGCCACTCGAAATCCGTGCACGTTAAACGCCGTGAAGCGAGGCGTCGCGTAGGCCCTGCGGGAGACGTGGAGTTTGTGCACGGACGGCGCCAATGCGTGCAGTTCGGAGAGCGCCACGCCGCGGTCTCCGCATCGGATGGCCCCCTCTTCGAGCCGGCATTCCTCGACGGGTTTGGCAGTGAGCCGGGCGGCAATTTCCAGCAGGTGTTCCCGCAGGGCTTGGGCGGCCCGCTCCACCGCGAGCCCGGCAACGCTGGTGCCGGTGCTGCCGAAGGTGCCGGTATCGTAGGGCGTGAGATCGCTGTCGGCGTTGACAATGTGGATATTGGCGGCGCGCGTATGCAGCACACCGGCGGCGATCTGCCGGAAAGAGTTCAAAGAGCCGTTGCCGAATTCGGCCATGCCGGAAGCCAGGTGAAACGTGCCGTCTTGGCGCAGCGAAAGATGCGCCTCGCTGCGGTGCTCGGTGGGCGGCGCGCAGTCCTGCGCATGAATGGCCACGCCGCGGCCCTCGAGCCATTCGCCGCCGGCCGGCTTCGCCCCGCCGCGCCCGCTGGCCAGGGCGCTTTCCACAAAGTCCAGACACTGATCCAGGCCGTAGCTGCCGATCTCGGTATCGTCCGGCCCGGGCCAGATGCTGTGCAGCGCATCGCCGGGCCGGGCCATGTTCTTCCGCCGTATGGTGAAGGTATCGATGCCGAGTATTCCAGCCAGCTCGTCCACAGCGGCCTCGACGGGATACGCCATCTGCGTGGCACCGTAGCCGCGGAACGCGCCGGAGGGCACGGTATTCGTATAAACAGCGAAGCCGCTGCCCTTTTTGTTCGGGCAGCGGTAGGTCATGAGAGAGGAGCCGAGGGATGAGGCAAGCGTCTCGCCGCCATGGTTGCCGTAGGCACCGGTATTGGAAACATTGCGCACCTGCATGGCGGTGATGGTGCCGTCCTTTTTTGCGCCGAGCTTGACCCAGATTTTCATGGGATGACGGGTCACTGTGCCAATGAATTCCTCGGTGCGCGTAAGCTCCCATTTCACCGGCCGGCCGGTTTTCAGCAGCGCCAGCACGCAGAGATCTTCGGTGAGCAATTCCTGCTTGCCGCCAAAACCCCCGCCCACCCGCTCGTTGAAAACATGGAGCTGAAAAGGATAGATGCCAAAGAGGTAGGCGAGCTTGGCCTTGGTGAGATGGGGCGCTTGCGAACTGGTCCGCACGTGGATCCGGCCGTCGTCACTCTTCCAGGCAACGGAGCCGTGGGTCTCCAGGTGAGCGTGCTGGATCTTGACAGTCGAATACGTTCCCTCGTAAATCGCGTCCGCCTCCCGGAACCCCTGCTCGACATTGCCCACTTCGCTCTCGATCTTGAGAAAAACATTGCGCTCGGGATCGGCAATGCGCGAGTCGGCCTCCTTGTGATGAAGGATCGGCGCGCCGGGCAACATGGCTTCTTCCGCGTCGAAGACGGCAGGAAACACCTCGTAATCGATCTCGACCAACCGGCAGGCTTCCTCGGCGATGCCCTCAGTCTCCGCCACGACCGCTACGACGCGCTGGCCGACGAAGCGGACCATGTTATCGAGGATGTAAGTATCGTCCGGATCTACACGATAGTCGTCGTGCGTCGCCGTGGTAAAAAGACGGCGCGGGACATCCTCCCACGTGAACACAGCATGGACGCCGGGAAGTGCATCTGCTTTTTCCTTGCGAATGGCGAGTACCTTGGCATGGGCGTGCGGGGAACAGACGACCTTGATGTGGAGCAAGCCTTCCATCGCGACATCCATCGTGTAATGGGCGCGGCCGGTGACGATGGATTCGCCGAGCGGGCTCCGGATGCTGGAGCCGCAGACATGTCCTGCCCGATCCTCTTCGCTGGAGGCGATGCCATGCACGGCGTCCTCGATGGCGCGATAGCCGGTGCAGCGGCAAAGATTGCCCTTCAGACGAAAAGGAAGGTCTTGCTTCTCCTCCTCGGAGAGGCTGGCGCATGTCATAATCATGCCCGCGGTGCAAAAGCCGCACTGGAAAGCCTGCGCATCGAGAAACGCCTGCTGCATGGGATGCAAATCGCCATTTCCAGAGAGGCCCTCAATGGTCGTCACCTCGCGATTCGCCGCACGAAAAGCCGGAACCAGGCAGCTATGCACGGGTTTTCCGTCCAGCCAGACGGTGCAAGCGCCGCAATCGCCGGCATCACAGCCTTTCTTGACCCCGAACCAGCCAAGGTCGCGGACAAACGTTCTCAAACACTGGCCAGGCCGGGGTTCGGCGTCGAAGGATTTTCCGTTGATCCGGTAGCTCATAAAATGCTTAAGGCAGAAAGTTCCTGGCGGATTTGCTGGGCAAAATAGTAAGTCAGATGCTGGCGATGACGCGGCGAGCCGTGGACGTCGTCGAGGTAGAGGTCAAAAGGCACGGTGTCGTCCAGGGCGCTCTTCAGCGTTTCCGCGGAAGGCACATTCCCGAAGCGCAGTTGTACGGGTCGGAGCGTGGAGGCGGTGACGGTCAGCAGAAACTCCCCGCGTTCCGGGCAGCGGGTGCCGATCAGCAAAACCTCCGAGCGTCCCAAATGGGTAAGAGTGAAACGGCGGAACGCATAGCTCTTCCTCAACGCCGACGCAGGCAAAAAGATGGAACGTAATAATTCGCCGGGAGCGAGGACGTTTGCGTGATTCCCGGTGACAAGTTCCACCACCGGCACTTTGCAGGGCGCTCCGTTGCGCGGCCAGAGCGTGCAGATGCCCTCTAGTGCCGCCGTCAGGGAAATCATCGGTCCGGCCGGCAGGGACATGACGATGTTTCCGCCCACGGTCGCCTCATTCCAAATCTTGAAAGAAGCAAGAAACGCCCGGCAGCATTCCCGGAAAAGCGGCGCCGCCTTCCATTCGAGTGGCGCCGTGAAACGATCGAGTTCCACAACCTTGCAAGTCGCGGCGATCTCCAGTCCCTCCGGCAAAGTGGCCAGCGAGGGCCATTTGAATGACTCCAGGTCGATGAGCGTGTGCGTCGCAACCTGAGGCTCCGAGAACAACCAGGTCCCTCCCGCAAGCCACGCGTATCCGCTTTGCCATTCTTTCACAGCGTCCGCGTTGGCGGGCCGCAGAACTGCGGTGATAGTGTTCAAGTCCATAACTAAAGGTGCCTAAAATCCTTGGGAAACGTGGAATGCCGCGTGACCTTGTACTTCCGGTTTTGAACCTTGACATAGCATCGGTAACCAGACATATTATCACTTCGGTGTACGACCGGCAGTAAAGATTGGCTGACGCCGGCACCCCAATTATTTTGCGAATCGCAATTCTCACCCAAACGCACCATCACAAATGTATCCGGGCAGAAACAGCCGGAAGCCTGACAGGGAAGCCTCCGTATTTGAAACTGACCGGCTCGGGATTGCAGCGCGACGGCGCGCGGTAAGCTACGATAACTGTTTGCCGGGCAGCCGGTGATTTTCCGGAGGGTTAATCGATGCGACTTCTGATTGCGGGACTGGCATTGCTGTATTGCGCGATGGCGGCCGAAAGGCGGCCCATCGCGCCCGAAACCTTCAAACCGAACGGCCCATACATCCCCGGCATTCTGACACAGGACTTTCTCTACGTCTCGGGTCAGGGCGCCGAAAACCGCCAGGGGCAGATCCCGCCGACCCTGGAGGGCCAGCTTCGGCAATGCTTCGAGAACGTGAAGGCCGTAGTCGTCGCGGCCGGGCTAACCATGGACCACGTGGTATATAGCCAAGTCTATCTGACGGGCCTTACCGACGAAGGCCCCCTGAACCGGGTCTGGCAGGAATATTTTCCGAAAGACCCGCCCGCCCGTTCGACGATCGGTGTAGCCCTGCTCCCGGGCACGCCGGTAGAGATGAGCGCGGTAGCAGTGCGCGAACTTTCCCGCAAGAAAACGGTGGCGCCGCCGGGCTATCCCGCAAATTCGCCGGTCTCCGCACTCGTGATCGCGGGCGATCGCGTGTACCTCTCCGGGTTTCTCGGCCGCGACATCAACACCGGCCGTATACCGGATGACCCCGCCGCGCAGGTGGAGTTGTCGCTCGAAGGTATGCAGGCTGCGCTCAAAGCCGCCGGCCTGGATTTCCGGCACATGGTCTTCGTGAATCCGTACCTCACCGGAAAGATTCCCATGGACGTGATGAATCACGCCTACGCCAAGCGCTTCGAATTCGGCAATACCCCGGCGCGCGCCACTCTCCAGGTGGCGGGCCTGCCCAGTGGAGCCAACATTGGATTCACCGGCGTCGCGGTAATGGACCTGGCGAAACGGCGCGCGGTGCGGCCGAAGAACATGGACCCGAGCCCCACGGCAAGCCCCTGTGTGTTTGCCGCCGATACGTTGTTCTGCTCCGCCAAGTCCGGCTTCATCCCCGGCGTCAACGGCGGTATCTACGCCGGCACCGTGGAAACCCAACTTCGCCAGACGATGCGCAATCTGCTGGATGGGCTGGAAGAGGCCGGCATGAAGTTCTCCAACGTAGTAGCCAGCAACGTTTATCTGGACAACCTCGATGAGTTCGCGCAGATGGATGGTGTCTACGCCGAGTACTTTCCGAGCGCACCGCCAACCCGGACCGCGGTGCAGCAGCTTGCGTCGGGGAAACGCCAGGCGGGCGCCAAAGGCCATTGGCCGACGCTGGAACAAATTTCGCTCATTGCGGTCAGGTGAGCTGCAGGGTGCTGCGCCGGGACCGTGGCCGCGGAGTCAATCAGAAGTAGCTGAATCGCGGCAGCATGCGGGGGTTTCCGTCCCATTTTGTCGAGCAACTCTGCCACGACGTGGTTGACTCGCTGCCCGCGTTCGCGTAGATTGATGCGACGGCCCAGCGCACCGAGTGTGGCCGATTGGGGAGGGACGAAATGGAACAGATCATCGCGAAACTGCTGGAGGAGTTCGAACGCGGGAAAATGAACCGGAGGCAGCTTATTCAGAGCCTGACCATGGCGGCGTCGGTGGCGGGCGCCGCAGCGCCGGCCTCGGCAACGGAGGGCAAGGGTTTCCAGGCGGTAACGGTCAACCACATTTCCTACCAGGTGGCCGATTATGCCAAGACGCGCGATTTTTATGCCGACCTGCTGGGCATGAAGGTATCGCACGACGACGGCAAGCAATGCTACATGTCGTTCGGCAACACGTTCCTGTTGCCGCGGAATGCGCGCCAGGGCGTGACCGCGCCGCGTGTGGACCACGTCGCTTACACCATCGAGACCTGGGACAAAAACGCCGTGGAGGCGGAGTTGAAGCGGCGCGGCCTCAGCCCTCGGCCGGACACGGAAGATAGTTTTCACGTGAAGGACCCCGACGGGTTCGATCTGCAAATCAGCGGAAAGAACATGAAGCCCTGAGGGTGCCGGCTTGACTCCCAGTAGCGGCATATGCAAACATCTCGCCAGAGAGTACTGTTTGCGAAAGGTCTTTAGGTTCAGCTTCGTAGCCGTTCTCGGGATGAGCGGTGCCAATGCCCAGCAGCCTGTGCCCCAGCAGCCTGTGCCGATGCTGCAGCGCGCGCTGGTTGACCAGTATTGCACCTACTGCCACAACGACAAGCTGAAATCGGGCGGGATGACGCTGACGAAACTCGACCCGGCGCACCCCGAGCAGAACGCGGAACTGGCCGAGAAGGCGATTCGCAAAGTGCGGGCCGGCCTGATGCCTCCTCCCGGCATGCCGCGTCCGGACGGCGCCCGAATGAAACAATTCGCCACGTCGCTCGAAACTGCCATCGACCAGGCTGCCGCACTGCATCCCAATCCGGGCCGGCCGGCGCTCCATCGGCTCAACAGAACCGAGTACGCAAATTCCATTGGCGACCTCTTAGGGGTCTCGGTGGATGTTGGGCCACTGCTGCCAACCGACGACATGAGCCACGGGTTTGACAATATGGCTGATGTGCTGACCATCTCGCCGGCGCTCATGGAAGGATACATTCGCGCGGCAGGTAAGATCAGCCGCGAGGCCGTGGGCGATCCGCTGGCGCTGGCGCTCACCCACACTTACTCCATCCCGAGGGTGCTCTCGCAGGTGCGGCACGTGGAAGGCACGCCCATTGGGACTCGCGGCGGCATGGCGGTGGTGCACGATTTTCCCGCCGATGGCGAGTACACTTTCAAGCTGGGCTTTTACTACTCGCCCACGGGACCGCTGTTTGGCGTGAATCAGGGTAAGGGGCAGCAGATTGAAATTGCGGTCAATGGGGAGCGGGTGGCGCTGCTGGACATCAACCCCGCCATGACGCTGGCTACCGATGGCATCAAGACGCCTGCGGTGAAACTGCGGGCGGGACCGCAGCGCATCTCGGCTTCATTCCCGGTGAAATTTGACGGGCCCATCGAAGACGAATACAGAATGGTGGAGCAGAGCCTGGTGGATGTCAGCGTGGGTGCGCTGCCGGGAATGACCACGCTGCCGCATTTGCACGAACTCAGCATCACCGGGCCGCTGAAGGCGCAGGGAGTGTCCGACACGCCGAGCCGCCGTAAGATTTTCACGTGCCGGCCGCTGGAGGGTGACGACGAAATCCGGTGCGCCAAACAGATCGCCGGTGCGTTGGCGCGCCAGGCATATCGGCGTCCGGTCACCGAAAACGACATCGAGGATTTGCTCAGCTTCTATCAGGCTGGAAAGAACTATCAGGCGGGACAGAACCGCTCTGGTCCCAATCACTCTGGAACAAATCAGGGCAACTTCGAAACCGGAATCCGCACCGTGATCCAGGCCATTATCGCCAGTCCGGAATTCGTCTTCCGTTTCGAGCGCGTTCCTGCCAACGTTGCGCCGGGGCGAAACTACCGGATCTCGGACCTGGAATTGGCGTCGCGGCTCTCCTATTTCCTATGGAGCACAGCGCCCGACGAGGAATTGATTGCATTGGCCAGCCAGGGAAAACTGAGGGACCCGGTGGCGCTGGAAAAGCAGGTGAAGCGGATGCTGGCCGACCGGCGTTCCGACACCCTGAGCACGATCTTTGCCGGCCAGTGGCTGCACCTGCAAAATCTGAAAACCGCCAATCCGGATCTGTTCGAGTATCCTAACTTCGACCAGACGCTGGCGAATTCCATGCGGCGCGAGACGGAATTGCTGTTTGCCAGCGTGATGCAAGAGGACCGCAACGTTCTGGATCTGCTGACTGCGAATTACACCTTTGTGGATGAGCGGCTGGCCAAGCACTACGGCATCCCGAATATTCTTGGCAACCGCTTTCGCCGCGTGACGCTGACGGACCCCAATCGCTTCGGCTTGCTGGGCCATGGCAGCATTCTCACTTTGACTTCGACGGCGCTGCGCACATCTCCGGTGCAGCGCGGCAAGTACGTGATGGAAGTGCTGCTGGGGACGCCGCCGCCGCCACCGCTGCCCAACGTACCCGCGCTGCCGGAGAATGCCGACAGCCGCACGGGCCACGTCGCCAGGCCGCTCTCCGTGCGGGAACGAGTGGAGCAGCACCGCGCCAACGCGGTTTGCGCCGGTTGCCATAAGATGATGGACCCCATCGGCTTCGCGCTGGAAAACTTCGACGCGGTGGGCGTGTGGCGAACCAACGACAGCGGATTCCGGATCGATCCCGCTGGCGAGATGTTCGATGGCGCCAGGCTGAATGGCCCGGCCAGCCTGCGGCAGGCGCTGCTGAATCACTCGGACGTGTTGATTGCGAATCTGACCGGGAACCTGCTGGCTTACGGATTGGGCCGGGTGCTGGAGTCTTACGACATGCCGGCGGTTCGCGGCATTGGCCGGGAGGCGGCACGCAACAACAACCGTTTCTCGTCGTTCATTCTGGGAATTGTGAAGAGCACGCCGTTCCAGATGCGCAGGGCGGAAGAGAATACCGAGGGCGCGACGGCGGATGTATTGGCGGCAGTGAAACAGGAAGTCATGAGCCAGGAGCCAGAAGTCAGAGTGAACACCCGCGCCGCCCGAAGCCCTGGCGCGAGTGCTGTGCTCAAATAGGAGATCCATGTTGATCACCAGGAAACGCCTTTCGAGACGCACGGTTTTGCGGGGACTGGGGGTGACGCTGGGGCTGCCGCTGCTGGACTCCATGGTTCCGGCGCAGACGCCGTTGCGGAAGACGGCGGCGGCGCCGAAGACGCGGCTGGCCTGCATCGAGATGGTGCACGGCGCGGCCGGCAGCACAGGCGAAGGCACCAACAAACACTACTGGGCGCCGGCCCAGGCGGGACGGGATTTCGAGTGGAGCCAGAGCCTGGAGCCGCTGGCGCCCTTCCGCGATTACGTCACCATTGTCAGCGATACCGACTTGCACCCCGCCACGGCCTGGGCCGCGGCCGAGGAAGGCGCCGACCATTTCCGCTCGAGCGCGGTTTACCTCACGGCCGCGCATCCAAAGATGACCGAGGGGTCGGACTATTTCGTGGGTACGTCGCTCGATCAACTCTGCGCGCAGAGGGTCGGCCAGGACACGCCCCTGCCTTCGCTTCAACTCTGCATCGAAATGGTGGACGCGTCGGGCGCATGCGATTACGGGTACGCCTGCGTGTATGCCGACACCATCAGTTGGGCGTCGCCCACCGCGCCGCTGCCGATGACTCTGGACCCCCGCATGGCTTTCGAGAACCTGTTCGGCGAGGGCGGTACCGCCGAGGACCGGCTGCAGCGCGGCAAGGTCAATTCCAGCATTCTGGATTGGATCAGGCACGACGTGGCCCGTCTGCAGAAGAACCTGGGGCCGAGCGACCGCAGCCGGCTCAGTACGTACCTGGACGATGTGCGCGAAGTGGAGCGGCGCATCCAGAAGATTGAGAAGTACAATTCCTCGGGCGAAGCGCGCACGCTGCCGGCGGCTCCGCTGGGGGTGCCGGATTCCTACGAAGAGCACGTGCGGCTGATGTTCGATCTGCAGGCGCTGGCCTTCATGACCGATACCACGCGCGTTTCCGCGTTCAAGATGAGCCGTGACGTGAGCGGCCGCGTGTGGCCGGAAAGCGGCGTCAAAACGCCGTTCCACCCGTGCTCGCACCATGGCGAGACCCCGGCGAGGGTGGCGGAGTTCGCCAAACTCAACCGCTACCACGTGAGCCTGATTCCGTACTTCCTGGAAAAGCTCAAGAACACGCCGGATGGCGATGGCAACCTGCTGGACCATTCGATTGTGATGTACGGCAGCCCGATGGGCGATGGCAACGTCCATAACCACAAGCGCGTTCCCCTCTTCCTGGCGGGTCACGGCGGCGGCCAACTCAAGGGGAACCTGCACGTACGCTGCGCCGATTCCACGCCCATGGCGAATATCTACCTGACCCTGCTGCACAAGATGGGAGTGAACGTGGAGCGCTTCGGGGATAGCACCGGGGAGGTTGCGATCTGATGTTCGCGCGCGAGGCTGTATTCAGAGCCGCGACCGTTAGGGAGCGGTGGCCCCTGCCTGTTCTTGGAATCTTAATCGCCACGATGTGCGCCTCCAGCCTGCTTACGGCTGCCGGCGACACGCGCCTGTCCGAAGCTGCCATGCAGGGCAACAGCGACGTGGTCCGTTCGCTGTTACAGCAGAAAGTGGACGTGGATGGCGCCCAGGGGGATGGCACCACCGCGCTGCACTGGGCCGCCTTCCGCGACGATTTGGCGATGGTGAAGTTGCTGCTTGCGGCCGGCGCGAATGTGAAAGCTGCTACGCGCGAAGGCGGCATCACGCCGCTGTTCATGGCGTGCACCAACGGGAACGCAGCCATCGTCGGCGCCATGCTCCAGGCGGGGGCAGATGCCAACACGGTCAATACCAACGGCACAACCGCACTCATGACGGCCGCCGCTTCGGGCAGCGTGGACGCCGTGAAGGTGCTGCTGGACGGTGGCGCCGACGTCAAGGCCAGGGAACACGTGCACGGCCAGACCGCTTTGATGTTCGCGGCCGCCCTCAACCGGCACGAGGTGGTCAAGCTGTTGATGGATCGTGGAGCCGAGCCCAACGTGGCCACCGAAGTGCGTACGGTGCAGCGGGTTCGCTTCGACCAGGATGGCAACATCGTGGAAGAGCGCGCGGCTCCGGCGGGTGGCGGCGGACGCGGCGGGCCGAGAAACGCTCCGGCGAATGCTCCCGCGAACGCCCCGGTGGCTCCGCCTCCCAACGCCGAAGCGCAGGCCAAGGCCGACGAATCCGCCGATGCACAGACCGCGGCCGCCGCCGCGAAAGCCGCCAACGATGCCGCCCGGTCCGATCTGGATGTGCTGGCGCGCGCCCTGGGTCTGAAAGCCGTCGAGTTCCGCCTGGCCAAGCCACGGCCCCGGGCGGCGGATGTTGCTTTTCGCGCTCCCCGGCGGGTTGGCCCCGAAGTGACTGGCGGCATGACCGCCTTACTCTACGCCGCTCGCGAGGGCCATCTCGAAGCCGCCCGCGCGCTGGTGGAGGCGGGCGCCCATATCAACGCAGACATCAATCAGGTGAACGGCGATAAGTTCACGCCGTTAGTAATCGCTATCACCAACGGCCACTTCGAGTTCGCCAGGTACTTGCTGGAACACGGCGCCGACCCGAAGCCCGCTTCGCTTAGCGGCATGACCGCGCTTTACGCCACCATCGACGTGCAGTGGGCGCCAAAGGCCTGGTTCCCGCAGCCCAGCACCGAGCAGGAAAAGGTCGGCTACCTGGATTTGTTGAAGGACCTTCTGGCCAAGGGCGCTCCGGTCAACGCGCCAATCAACGACAAGCCGTGGTTCCGTTCCTTCACCAACGATTACACCTGGGTGGACCCGGCGGGCGCGACGCCGTTCTGGCGGGCGGCGCAATCGAGCGATACGGCGGCCATGCGCCTTTTGGTCGAGCATGGCGCCGACCCCAAGATCGCGACTAAGTCGGGCGACACCGCGCTGATGGCCGCTGCCGGAATCGGTTGGGCGGCCAACTGGAGCGTGAACGCGCCGGTTCCGCTGGTGGACGCCGTGAAGTATTGCGTCGAACGGGGCATCGATATCAACGCCGCCGATAACCGCGGCTATACGGCGCTGCACGGCGCGGCCTATCTGGGCAACCACGACATGGTGAACTACCTGGTGAGTAAGGGCGCCAAGGTGGACGTGAAGAGCAAGGGCGGAGACACCGTGGCCGATATGGCCAATGGCCCCACGCGGTTCGGCCAGCCGCATCCGGAGACCGTTGCGCTGTTGGAAAAACTAGGCTCGGCTAACTCGCACAATTGCCGGTCGGATATGTGCGTGGTGGCTTCCAAGGCTAACATCTACGATCGTCCGCTAACCGCCGCTGAGCAGACTGATAAGGATGCCTTGGACGTACTATCCGCGGCCATGGGTTTCAAGTCCGCGGTGTATCTGGCGGATGTACCGGCGGGCCGTGTCTTCCCGGGTCAGTAACACGGGCATTCTTGCCTGTGTCGTCTTGGCTTGCGCGCTGCCGCCTGCCCGCGCGCAAATTTACGCTTCAAACCTGCCCAGTGACCACGCCGCCATCCTCTATCAATCGGCGGCCTTGGATGATGCCGCCACGCGCCTCGGCAAGCAACTGGCATCGGGAAAAACCCGGCTTGCATTCCGCGAAGGCGGCTTTGGCTATCTCCCCGGCCTCCTGGAATACTTTGGCATCAACCCGGACACGCAGGCCCTGGTCTTCTCGCAAACCAGTTTTCAGGCCTCGAAGATTTCTCCGCGAAACCCGCGGGCGATCTACTTCAACGATGAGGTCGCCGTCGGATGGGTGCGCGGGGGAGAGGGCATCGAGGTGGCGGCACTCGATCCCACACAAGGTATTGTGTTTTACTCGCTGACCGGCGGAACGCTGGCGCGCCGCCAGGAGTGTCTGCACTGCCACATTGGTTCGGCCACCCTTGGCGTGCCGGGGATGTTCGTGGGCTCGGTCTATCCCAACGCGTTCGGCCGCCCCGACCGCACGGGCGCCATCATCACCGATCACCGCACGCCGTTTAGCGATCGCTGGGGCGGCTGGTACGTGAATGCCGCGCGCGGGCAGCAGCGCGACCGCGCCAATGCCACCGCGCCCGACCCGGCCGAACCCCATGCCCTGATGACGGAGGGCAAGCAAAATCTGGCCAGCTTGACGAGAGAGTTCAACACGGCTGGCTATCTCTCTCCGGTAAGCGACATCGTCGCGCTAATGACGTTCGAGCATCAGACGCAGATGGTCAACTTCTTTACTCGGCTGGGTTGGGAAGCGCGCATCGCGGAGCATGACCGCAAGCACGACCCCCAGCCCGACAGACAGCTCGAGGCGGACATCGAGTCCGCCATTCAAGGGACGGTCGCGTACATGCTATTTGTGGACGAGGCGCCGTTGCAGGAACCGGTAGAAGGAATTTCAACCTTCACCAGAACCTTTCCGCAGCGTGGCCCTCGCGACCGCCAGGGCCGCAGTCTGCGCGACTTCGACCTGCAAACGCGCCTCTTCCGCTATCCCCTGAGCTACATGGTGTACAGCCGCGCATTCGACGCGTTGCCGGAGGGGGTTCGCGCGCGCATTTACCGGCGGCTGTACGATGTGCTGAGCGGGAAGGAGCGGAGCGCCAAATTCGCGCGCATTTCCGGGAGTGACCGGCGGGCGATTCTGGAGATTCTTGGCGAGACGAAACCCCGTTTGCCGGCATATTGGAAGGATCATGTATGATGTGGTGATGCGCCGCATCGTACTTGTGTTGTTACTCTTGCTGCCGCTTTGCGCCCAGGAAACTGCCCAGGAAAAAAAGGACACGGGCAAGAAGCAGCAACCCAATCCGACCAACCTGAAGGTGCTCAAGGTCGCCACGGGAGGCGAGGTAGTCCAGATCATGCACACATTCACCGCGGGGCTCGGCGTTCAGTGCATCTACTGCCACGTGCAGGGCAACTATGCCAGCGACGAGAACCCGAAGAAGGAAGTGGCGCGGCAGATGATTAAGATGTCGCAGGTGATCAACGCAAACTTCCCGGATGGCAAGATGCGCGTCACCTGCTACACGTGCCACCGCGGGGAGGCGGAACCGAAGACGGCGCCGGAGCCGAGGGCGGGCGGGTAAGAAAGCTTTTCGAATCGTGAACGGCAGGGCTTGGCTATGCCGACCATACAACTTACCAACAAAACAAATCTCAACGTCACCGCGTCGTCTGCCGACGGTAACGCTACGCTCAATCGCTATTTGAGCAAACCCCTTTCCTTTATCACTCCAGCCGCCTTGGATGCGATCGCTGGGACGAAGGTGGGAAATCTCGATCCCACTGCCTTCCCCATCTCGGCGAGCGCGGCCGGAGAAGGCAAGTTCGCGGTCGAAGGAACCTCCCTGGACGTGCAACTGGGCGCGTCAGCTTCCGTTGGTTTGCTCACCGGCGACAAAGCAGCGGATTTTTTGGGTTCCCTCCAATGGACCGCGGATCCGTCGGTCGCGGGCCTTGTCTCGTTCGGGTTGCAGGGCACGCTCAGCGCCGGAGAGGCGGCTACCGTAAGTGACTTCGGCTTCGGTATCACGACGGCCACGACCGTTTCGGTGACCAGTTTCTGCACTGCGGCAGGGGGCGATACTCTTGCGAACGCGGTCGAGCGGGCCATGGCGGCCCTCACGATTCCCCACGACCTTCAGGATCTCGGAAGTCTGCCCGCAAATACCACATGCCAGATCAAAGCGTCGAGTTCTCTCAAGTTCACGGCGAGCCTTACGTATAGCTTTCTAAACAATCCGCTGGCCACTATTTCGATTCCGCACTTGCCCTCGATGGCGGTCAACGCTAAAGCTGGGGCGACCGTCGAAGCCACAGCGACTCACACATCCGACCACACGGTCACGATCGCCAAACTGCCGAACGGCGTGATCCACCTGTCTGTGAACCTCAAGAGAACGGACGATTTTGAAACGAGCCTCGCGGTCTCGTCGGGGGTTACGGCGAAGGTAGGCAATCAGGACGCGATTGCATTCCTGCTCGATAAAATCAGTCCCAACAGCACCGCGGAGGTAAAGAAGCTCCAGGCCGATATGCCGGCCGATCAGTACCAGAAACTCACCGGCGACATCAAGGCGGCAATCGACGCGGCGCTTTGCAATTCGCTGCAGGCTTCACTGAAGGCGGCTCTGGACGACAGCGCATCCACTAGCCGGATTTTTCTTTACGAGATTGATCTGACCGCTCTCGACGGGGCCGGTACCGCGGCCCTCCAATCTGCGCTGACCGGGGATTTTACCGCTATCACAAGCTCCCGGGCGGCATTCGTGGGCATCCGCGAAATGGATTCCGCGCTTACCGTTACTTCCACGATCAAGCACAGCCTCACGCTGCACCTGCTGGGGATCTTCAACTGGGGAAGCACCAATACATTCGTCGCGAAATCAAAGGTCGATTTCACCAAAGATACGCATGAGATCGTATTATCGGACGAGACTATCAAGGTCGTGAGCGACAACCTCAACGCGGAGAAACTGCGGCAAGTCGTTGTGAAAGGGATTACTCTGACGCTACCCGCATCCGCCAATACCAAGCAGGCTGCAACTCCGATTACCATGGTCTTTTTCGACCGCCAGGATGGGACCAATCGGTCAAAGATGCGCCAGTTCGTCAATGTGCTTGAGGCAACGCAGGCCCCCGGCGCAGCCGTCGCCGAATCGCTGCTCGATCGGAATCTTAAGCACTACGGAACCTCGTCTTTGTACCTGGGCCTCACCCTGACTCCTCAGCGCTGCCGGCAGCTTTTTCTCGATACCGCGGGACAGCCTTATGCTTGGACTACCTATCTCCGCTACGCGTGCGGCGCGGGGGCGGCAATTCTGACCGGTGATACGGATACGGTTAGTGCGGAGCGCCTGAAGTTGTTTACCGCCGGAGAAGCATTCTGGAAGGATTTGAGGGATGCCGGCACGGCGCCTAAGCAGATCAATTTGATGAACGATCGCGGTATTCGTCTAATCACCGCCGCCGATGTCACGACTCTGATTTGGTGGTCGGCGGCTATGGCAGACTACGCGCAGGCTCTAACCGAAGCAGACCAATCGCTGGTGCGAGTCGGCGCCAGAATCGTCAAGGACAGCACAGGCGGTTTTGACGAACCATGGCTGATTCTCGCCACCTGGAGGATGCTCGAGAATCCAGCTATCGAGAGTCTATTTACGTCGTCGCTGCTGAAGCCGTAGGTTGATCGCCGCGGCTCTGAAATCGCGCTTCGGAGCCGTGACCGTTAGGGAGCGGACCACTCGCCCTACAGGTCCGGCGGCTTGGCGTTTTCGTTGCCGTTCAAGAACTTGTCGAACCAATAGCACTGCCAATCCAGGCTTTCCACCAAATGCTTCGGCTCGCCGGTGCGGGTCAAATTGTGGTTCTCGCGCGGGAAGATCACCAACTCCGTGGTCACACCGTAGTGTTTCAGCGCGCGGAACCATTGCTCGCCCTGTTCCAGGGGCACGCGGTAATCGTTGTCCGAATGCAGAATCAGCGTCGGCGTTTTGACGTTCTTAGCATATTTCAGCGGTGATGCATTCCAGTATTGGTCGAATTGATCGAACAGGAAACCTTTGAAATCCTCTTCGTGGCCGTAGGCGCCGTCGCGCGTGCCGTCGTCGCTGATGAAGTTGGCCACGCTGCGCAGCGTCACGGCGGCCTTGAACTTTGTAGTATGACCCAGAATCCAGTTAGTCATGAATCCGCCGTAGCTGCCGCCAGTCACGCCTAACCGCTCCGTGTCCACCCACGGATACTTCTTGAGCGCGGCGTCCACGCCCGCCATGACGTCCTGATAGTCCATGCCGCCCCAGTTGTTCACAATGCCGCGCTCGAATTTCTGGCCGTAGCCGGTGGAGCCGCGCGGATTGCAGAAGAAGACGGCCCAACCCTTGCCGGCGTAGACCTGAAATTCGTGATACCAATCCACGCCATACTGGCCCGCCGGCCCGCCGTGGACGCTCAGCACCATGGGATACTTCTTGCCCGCCTGCCATCCGACCGGCTTCACGAAAAAGCCATCGATGTCCCAACCGTCGGTGCTCTTATACGGCACGCGCTCCACGCCCGCCACTTCCAGACCCGCCCACAGCGCCCCATTCAGATGCGTCAGTTGGCGCTCGCCGGAACCATCCAGGGCGGCGGCATAAAGGTCGTCCAGGTGCTGAAAATCATTGGCCAGATAGGTCATCACACCGGCCTCCTTACTGGCGTCGAAGCCGCGCACGCCGCGCTCCCCGGAGGTTACGGGCGACACCTTGCGGGTGTCCAGATCCACGCGGAAAATGTGCATCTGGCCCTTCACGCCGGTTTCGAAACGCAGTTCGCGAGCGCCCGGTCCCCAATGCAGGTCGGTTGGGATCAGGTCGAAGTCGTCGACCGCCTGGCTGGATTTTCCGCCGCCGGCGGCCGAGGCAATATATAACTTCGGAAACTGGCGGCGCTGGGTCTGGCCGGCAAACGCGATGACCTTGCCGTCGGGCGACCAGCGCGGCTGCGTGTCGTCGAAATTGTGATCGGAAATCTTGGCAAGGCTGCTCCCGCCATCGGCCGCGATCACCCAGACGGCTTTGTTCCGGCCGTCGTCGAACTCCAGGCCGGTGCGGTCGGAAACGAACGCGAGGCGCGTCCCGTCGGGCGACCACTGCGGATCGGTATCGTTCCAGTCTTCTCCGGAGGTGATCTGCCTGGCGGCGCCGGTGGCGGCTTCGACCACCCAGAGATGGCTCCGCTTGTCGTCGAACCAGCCGGTGTCGTTGAACTTGTAGGAGATGTGCGAATAGTGGCGCACGTCGCTCTTGCGGGCCGCGGGCGCCACGTTGTCGCTGGGTCCGGTGCGGCTCACCACCACGAAGCGTTTGCCATCGGGAGACCACTGAAACACGCCGGCGCCGTTCTTCAGATGGGTCAGCGCCTGGGCCTCGCCGCCATCCAGATGCAGGATGTAGATTTGCGGGCCCAGGGCTTCGGTCTCGCCGGCCGCCGCCGTGCCGCGCGTGGAAAGGAAGGCTACGCGCGTTCCATCGGGGCTCCATCGCGGCACAGTGGAGTTGACGCCTTCGGCGGTCAAGCGCCTGGGCGCCGATTTGCCGTCGGTCGCCACCACCCAGATCCCGTTGTCTCGGCGGTTGCGCTTCTGGTCCACGGTGGTGAGGACATAGGCCACCTGTTTGCCATCGGGCGAAAGGTGCGCGTCGCCGATATTCTGGAAGGCGAAGTAATCCTCCGCGGTCACGCCGCGCGTTTCGGCCCTACCGGCCAGAGTCGCAAAAGGCAGGGCCACAAAAGAAACAACAGCGATGGAAAGGAGACCGGATTTCATCTGTAGATTATACCCAGGGGTTTGTGGGGCAGGTTGTTAGGGGCACCCTCTGGGTCCGGCGGATTGGCAATCCGCCTGCCGCGCCCATTGGGACGCCTGCCGCGCCCATTGGGACGCCCACGGGATGGGACGACTACCGGAACGCATCCCTCATCCAGTCGATCCGCATCGGCCTGGCCAGCACCACACTCACAATGTCGAAGCGCGTCTTATCCCAGTCCACGCCCGCGCGCCGTATGTAGTCTTGCGAGGCGCGCCGCAGGTTGGCGCGCTTCTCCGCATCCACGGCCGCGTCGGGCGCGCCGAAGTCTTCGCTCGCCCGCGTCTTCACCTCGACGAACACCAGCGTCCGGCCGTGCCAGGCCACCAGGTCGATCTCACCGCCGCCCGAGCGCATCCGGTAGTTCCGCGACACGATCGTGCAGCCGTGCCTCCGCAGGTAGCGGTGCGCTGCGTCTTCCCCCATGCGGCCATGGTCGTCTTGCTGCACGCGGCGTCTGAGGGTGTCGGCAGCGAGATAAAGCCATCCGATCATTTCGGCTATGTCCTACCTGGATTCTAACTCACTAGTGGGGCCTGCGTAAGTTTTGCCCCAGTTTTGCGCGGATATTTATCAGGCCTCTATTCAGGGGAAAGTACTTACCAAGTGGCCACCAGCCTGCCCATCTATTTCCGGAGACTCGAAGCGAATGCGCAAATTGATCTGGATTGCACCCGTATTGCTGTGGGCCGGTTGTTCCAAAATGCAGCCACCGAGCGGCTCGGGCAATGGGGGCGCCTCAGCCGTGGCTCAGCCAGCCGCCGTGGAAAAGCAGGTCCCGACCATTCCGGCGGGCACTCCGCTGCACGTGCGGCTGGATGAATCGGTAAGCACTCGCGCCAATCGGGCGGGCGACGGATTCACCGCCACGTTGAGCGCTCCCATCGAAGTCGGCGGCCGGACGCTGGTCCCGGCTGGAACGCAATTCAACGGACATATTACCGCGGCTGCGGCTTCGGGCCGCATGAAGGGCCGCGCGGTAATCGGGTTGACCCTGGACTCGTTCGATCTGGGCGGCAGGAATATCCGTGTGCGGACCACCAGGATCGACCGCGTGAGCGATCGCCACAAGAAGCGCAACGCGTGGTTGATTGGCGGCGGGGCCGCGTTGGGAGGCGCCATTGGGGCCATCGCCGGCGGTCCGAAAGGCGCCCTGATTGGCGCCGGCGCGGGCGCGGGTGCGGGAACGGCAGGGGCGGCCATTACCGGCAAGAAACAGGTTGGAGTGGTGTCCGAAACGCCGCTGCGGTTTACGTTGGAAGCCGCGGTGGAGATGTAGAGCGGCACGGGCCTCGTGGCCTGTGTTCCTCACTTCAGCACTTCGAACTCGAATTCTATCGCCTTTCCGCGAACCACGTAACAAAGATAGTGCTCCCAAAACCGCCGGTAGCGCGGGAAGGCGTTCACCAGAAACTGGAAGCCTAACCACCTCCAGAAAGCCAGCAGCTTGACCCGCACGGAAATCTCGCGAAACCGCGCCTTCGAATAGTAGCCGAACCCGCCGTGGTTTTCGCCGAAGTAGCGGAAACTGAAACTGTTCAAGTGGCTCTTGTGCGTGGGGTCGCAAAACGAACTGAAATCCGTGTAGTGCGGCGTTTCCAGGCGCACCGTTCCGCCTGCCCGCACCAGCCGGTGGAACTCTTCCATGGTGCGGATCACGTCGTTGACGTGTTCGATCACGTGGATCGCCGTCAGCCGGTCGAAGGAGTTGTCGGCGAAGGGGTAGGGAAAACGGTCGAGGTCGGCGAGAACGTCGGCGCGGCTGGCGGCGTTGCGGTCGAGGCCGATGGCCCCCGGCTGCTTGTGAATCCCGCAGCCGACGTCCAGCATTCTCATCCCTGGTTTATTCAGATCTGGTTTGGCGCCGCTCGCAGACACTCCTCTAGCGTATCAATCGCGAAATCGCATTGGTCGCGCGTGATCACCAGCGGAGGGCAGAGGCGGATGGTACTGTCGCCCGCCCCCAGCACCAGAAGCCCGTGCTCGAATGCCAGGTCCACCACGCGGTCGCGCAACTGCGGCGCTTTCTCCTTGGTTGCCTGGTCTTGCACCAACTCAATCCCGATCATCAATCCCAGCCCGCGCACGTCGCCCACGTTCGGAAAGCGGTTCGACCAACTGCGCATCCGTTCCCTCAAGTAAGCGCCCATGCGCGCGGAGTTTTCGATCAGCTCATCCTGCAGCAGTTCGATGGTCACCAGCGCGGCGGCGCACGAGACCGGATTGCCGCCGAAGGTGGAGGCGTGGGCGCCGGGCGGCCATGTCATCAGGTCCGCGCGCGCCACCGTGGCGCCCAGCGGCATCCCGCTGGCGATTCCCTTGGCCACCGCGAAAATGTCGGGCACGGCGTCAAAATGCTCGGCCGCCCACATTTTGCCCGTCCGGCCCATTCCGCACTGCACCTCGTCGAAAATCAGAAGAATGCCATTTTGCCGGGCCACGCGGGCCAGTTCGTCGAAGAACTTTTTCGGCGGAACAATGTAGCCGCCCTCGCCCTGCACCGGCTCCACCACGATGGCCGCCGTCTCCGCCGCCGGCGCGATGGTCTTCAGCAGCGTCTCTTCCACGTACTTCACGCATTCCACCGCGCAGCCATCCGGCTCCTTGCCATACGGGCATCGGTAGCAGTACGGATACGGCGCATGCACCACGCCCGGCAGCAGCGGACCGAAGCCTTCGCGCTGCACCGCCTTGCGCGCGGTTAGTGAAAGCGCGCCCATGGTACGCCCGTGAAAGCTGCCGAAGAAGGCGATGAGCTTGGGGCGCCCGGTGGCCCACCGCGCCAGCTTGATGCAGCCTTCGACGGCTTCGGCGCCGGAGTTGCCGAACGACACGCGCCGGGCCGCGTCGCCGGGCGCAATCTCCGCCAGCTTTTCCGCCAGCGCCACCATCTCTTCGTAGTAGAAATCCGTGCCCGACATGTGGATCAGCCGCGCCGCCTGCCGTTGGATCGCCTCCACCACTCGTGGATGGCAATGGCCCGTGGCAACCACCGCGATGCCGGCGCTGAAATCCAGGAAGCGGTTGCCGTCCACGTCTTCGACGATGGCGCCCTCCCCGCGCTCGGCCACCAGCGGGTAACCTCGCGTGTACGAAGTGGACACCACGCGCGAGTCCCGCTCGATCAAGGCTCGCGCACGCGGACCCGGCACGGCACCGGTGAAACTCGGGAGGTCCGGACGGACCTGTTCCAAGGTGTTTCCCATAGTAGAATCTCCTTTTCGGTTTTCACGGGTTGAGAGCCTGCGTCGCCGGGCACGCCGGCACGCGCCGCCGGGCGGGGATTAGTCGCCGAAAAGGCCGGGTCGCGTAACTGAGGGTATGCCACCCATGGTTCTATCTTAGCCCCGTTCCGGTCGCCGCGCCTATAATAATAAAATGGGATAATTATATCTTACTTACTGTTCTTATCCTCCGCAGCCACCGCACTCACCACCCCCCTCCATACCCGCGACCCTGTACAGACCGGCCGCGCCTGCAAGTTGACGATGCCGCCCAGCGCCGCAGCGCGGCCGCACAGCTTTCCTGCAAGTCCGCGGCCGAGTCCGATACCAACTGGATGGACCGGCCAATTGAGCCCAATCAACTCCGCGGGCGCGGGGATTTGTTCGTGTGGGCTTCACTCGCTTCTTCTGTCCGAGACCGCCGGCGCTGACACGCTAAGGGCTTGCCCAAGTGGGTGCGAGAGCCGCTTTTAGCGCCGTCAGGGCGGATTAACAATCCGCCGCAGCTTGCCAAGCGCTTGCCAAGCTGCCCCACATAGCGCCACGGGCGACTTTCTTCCTTCCCCCTGTGCGCCCGGCGCACATCGCGAACAGGTTAACAACCTGCCCCACAAAGGGCTGGGCACGTATAATCGAAGTTACGGCCTAATCCCATGAAAAAACGCCTGCTTTACGGGTTCGCGAGCGTGCTGCTGGTCCTGTCGGTGCTGGTGGTGGTATGGCAGGGATCGTTCAATAAAGAACTGCAGCGCTTCGGCCCGGTCAATCCGCAGCAGACGTTCCTCTTCTGGGCTATTTCCAGCCTGGTGGTCATCCTGATGCTGGTGCTGGGGTGGAACCTCGCCCGTGAAGCCATCAAACTTTATGTGGCGCGACAGAGCAACCGCCTGGGCTCGCGCATCCGGACCAAACTGGTACTGGGCGCGCTGGCGCTTAGCTTCTTGCCGGTCTTTTTCCTGGTCTTCTTCAGTTACGAGGTTCTCAATCTCAATTTCATGGTCTGGTTCACCAATCCGGTGGAAAACCAGATCAATCTTTTCGTGAACGGGAGCAAATTGCTGGACCGCGAACTGGAAAACCGCCTGAACTCCCAGGCTGAACTGCTGGCGGGGACCCCGGAGGTCCGCTCACTGCTGGCGGAAGGCACGCGTCCGGCGGGCTTTCTGGCAACGTTCTGCCAGGATCACGGACTGGATTCGGCCGTCATCCTGCCGGCCACGGGTGATCGGCCGCTGGACGCTTCGGGCCCGTACCCTCCGCACGTGGAGGATGGCCGCACCATCGCGGTGCTCCGACCCGTTAAGCAAGGGGACCGCACCCTGGGATACGTTTCGCTGTCCGCGGCCAAGCCCATCGATGTGGCGAGGCAGACCGACGAAGTCAGGATGTACAACGATCAGTGGGCGCAGGTTAAGGGTAACCGGAAAAACCTGCGCACCTACTACATCATGCTGATGGCCCTGATCGCGCTGTTTGTGCTGTTCTTCGCGCAATGGATCGCGCGCATTCTGGCCAACCGGATCAGCGTGCCGATTACGGCGCTGCTGGACGCCGCCAGCGAGGTGCGGCGCGGCAACCTCAAGCATCGCGTGAACGTAAGCGCGGAGGATGAACTGGCAATCCTGGTGCGCGGCTTCAACCAGATGACCGAAGAGCTGGAAACCAGCGCCGAGGAGCTGGACCGCCGCCGCCGTTTCACCGAAGCCATTCTGGAAAGCATTCCGACGGGCGTTATTTCGGTCGGCCCCGATGGCTCCATTCAGCGGGTGAACCGCGCCCTTTCGAAGATTTTCCCCGCCGAGCAAGCCGCCAAAGCCACGCGCCTGGAAGATCTGTTCTCGCGCGAGGACACGGCTGAAATCAAGTACCTCATGAAACGGGCGCGCCGCACGGGCGTGGCCTCGCGCGAGCTGGTACTGCGCACCGAGAACCGCAAGCTGCACCTGGCGGTGACGGTGGCGGCGCTGGAGGAGAAGCTGACGTCGGGGTTCGTGGTGGTGCTGGAAGATACCAGCGAGCTGCTGCGGGCGCAGAAATCGGCGGCGTGGCGCGAGGTGGCGCGCCGGGTGGCGCACGAAATCAAGAATCCGCTCACCCCCATCGCGCTTTCGGCGGAACGCATCAGCCGCCAGCTTGACCGGCTGAACCTGCCGCCAGGCACCGCGCGCATCGTGTACGAATGCGCGGCCACGATTTCGAAATCGGTGGACTCGGTAAAGACACTGGTGGACGAGTTTTCGCAGTTCGCCCGCTTCCCTGGGGCGCAGCCGGTGCGATCGGACTTGAACCAGGTGGTCGCCGAGGCGCTGGCGGTGTTTCAGGGACGCCTCGAAGGCATCGCCATCCGCACCAGTTTCGCGCCGGGGCTGCCGCCTGTAAATCTGGACCGCGAACAATTCCAGCGCGTGGTGGTGAACCTGGTGGATAACGCGGCCGAGGCCATGCAGGACGCGTTGGTGAAGAATTTGTACATCGCCACGCAGCCTGGAGCCGCTGAAACTGTGGAGCTGGTGATTGCCGATTCCGGATGCGGCGTCAGCCCCGATGACAAGGAGAAACTCTTCCTGCCTTACTTTTCGACCAAGAATCGCGGTACCGGCCTGGGGCTGGCGATCGTGAGCCACATCGTGGCCGAACACAACGCGCAGATCCGGGTGGAGGACAACCAGCCGGTGGGCGCGCGCTTTACGGTGGAATTGCACGCTCTGGTAGATACCGAAGCGGCTGAGCCGGCAACCCGTCCGGCCGCGGCCCCAGTCACGGCCCCAGTCGCGGCCAAGGTATGAAGCCGCGACGCTTGCTGGTGGTGGACGATGAGCCGGGCATCCGCCAGTCCTTAAGCGGTGTGCTGGAGGACGAAGGCTATACGGCGGAGACCGCGGAGAGTGGGGAGGCCGCGCTGGCGGCGCTGCCCGGCGGCGACTTCGAACTCGTGCTGCTCGACATCTGGCTGCCGGGTATGGACGGCATGGAGGTGCTGGCGCGGATTCAGGAGATTCCCTTCGGCGAGCGGCCGGTGGTGGTGGTGATCTCCGGCCACGGCAGCATCGAAGCGGCCGTGAAGGCCACCAAACTGGGCGCGTTCGACTTTCTGGAAAAGCCGCTTTCCATCGGCAAGGTTTCGGTGGTGGTGAAGAATGCGCTGGCGCATCGCAACCTGGAATTGGAGAACTGCCGGCTCAAGGCCGATACCGGCGCGCGCTACCGGATCATCGGCGAAAGCGTTCCCATGAAGGCGTTGCGCCAGCAGCTCGGCCTGATGGCGGGCACTAACGGGCGGGTGCTGATCTACGGCGAGAGCGGCACCGGCAAGGAACTGGTGGCGCACGCCATCCACGCGTTGAGCCCGCGCGCCGGCCAGCCGTTTGTGGAAGTGAACTGCGCGGCCATCCCCGAGGAGCTGATCGAAAGCGAGATGTTCGGCCACACCAAGGGTAGCTTCGCCAGCGCGCACGAAAGCAAGGTGGGCAAGTTCCAGAAGGCCGATGGCGGCATCCTATTCCTGGACGAAGTGGGCGACATGAGCCTGCGCACGCAGTCCAAGGTGTTGCGGGCGCTGGAGGAGCAGCGCTTCGAACCGCTGGGCGCGGGCGAATTCGTGACGGTGGATGTGCGCGTGGTGGCGTCCACCAACAAGAATCTGGAGGAAGAGATTGAGCGCGGCAATTTCCGGGAAGACCTGTTCTACCGGCTCAACGTGATTCCCTTCTTCGTGCCGCCCCTGCGCGACCGGCGAGAAGACATTCCGCTGCTGGCCGACCACTTCCTGCGCGAGTTCACCACGGCGTACGGCCGCAAGCCGAAAGAGTTGACGCCCGAGGCGTACCAGGTGCTGGCGGAACATCACTGGCCGGGCAACGTGCGGGAATTGAAAAACCTGATTGAGCGGATCGTGATACTCAACCCGCAGGTGAGGGTGGACGCCCGGCACATCCCGCTGCAGACGCCGCGGCGGCAGCCGGACCGGCCGCTGGACCGTTTCGGCAGCCTGCAGGAAGTGCGCGAGGCCGCCGAGCGCGAGTATATCCTCAAGAAACTGGAAGAGACCAACGGGAATGTCACGCGCACGGCGGAATTGCTGGGGCTGGAACGCAGCAACCTGTACCGCAAGATGAAGACGCTGGGGATCGGGCCGAAGGAGTAGAGGGGGACAGGCCTCCTGGCCTGCCGAATCCGAGCCGCGACCGTGAGAATCTGTGAAAGAAAGCCGTTTTCACGCAAAGACGCGAAGTCGCCAAGAATAGCTTGCTGGTTTTCTTGGCGGGCCTTTGCGCCTTGGCGACTTTGCGAGATACTTGTCTTGTTTTTTCAGGGCGCCTGAGGGAGCGGTTCTTCGAAATACGAGATCGGATTTGTGAAACGGAGGCAAATGAAATGGACGACCATAGTCAATCTCCGCCAAAATGGAAGACCCGTCTGGTCGAAGGGCGTTTTCCCGACAGAGATCTTCGACATTGAGTTCTGGCAGGAGCAGGGCACCGAAGCGATCTTTTCGGCTGCTTGGGAAATGGTGGAGTTAGCCGAGGAAATCAAGCATGGCCGAAAGCCCACACTACAAAGAACTGTTACACATCTTGAATGAACTCGAGGTCGAGTATCTCATCGTAGGTGGGTACGCCGTCATGAAGTACACCGAACCACGATACACAAAGGACCTCGACGTGTGGGTGCATAATTCGCCAAGCAATTCCATTCGTCTGTATCACGCTCTTGCGAGATTTGGGGCGCCGCTACAACACGACGGAGTGACGCCCGAAACGTTCAGAAAGATTCGGTCGTTTACCAGATCGGCGTTGCTCCCGTCCGAATTGACATCTCGACGCACATCGATGGGGTAACGTTCGATACCGCATGGCGAAATCGGGTTCAGGACAGCATCTTCGGAGCGTCTGTACACTTCACTTCGTTGAGCGACCTCATCAGCAAAAAACAGTCCACCGGGCGCGGTACCGATCTTGAGCATGTGAAGGACTTGGAACGAGAAGCGAAAAAAAAAAGCATAACGGCAGTGCCTTCGAACTCGCGTCTCGCCGGGGTACAATCACATTCGCACCAGTCGGGGCACCGGGGGGTGGATCGATGCCGATGACGCCATTTGTGGAAAGATTCCCTGAAGTGGGGGCGCGCGAAACCAGGTCCGTTAAGGTCGCTGAGCACCAGGATCTTCCGGCTGGCGAATATGGCTTCCTGGAGTTATATTGCGACGAATCCGGCTGTGACTGCCGCCGGGTGATTATTCAGGTATTGCGGCCGGAGACGGGGTGGAGCAAGGTCTGGGCCACCATCGGCTACGGCTGGGAGAGCCTGGATTTCTACCGGCAGTGGGGCGGGGCCCACAGCGATCCGGTCGAGATGAAGGGGCCGGAGCTCGACCCGCTCAACCCACAAACCAAGTACTCGCCCGCCCACCTGAATCTGTTTCGAATCTTTCTCCAGTCACCCGATTACGTCGAGCGTCTCAAGAGGCATTATCAGATGTTTCGCGACTCGGTAGAGAAAGGACGTGGCCGGCCGGATAGCCTGAAAACCCGCATCGAAAGCCGGCGGAAGCACCTCCGCGATTCCAGGCGTCGCAGCGGGAATCCTCACTGAGTTGAGCCAACGGCTCCGCACCACACCAAGGCTACACGAGTTCCCCTGGGAGGATGAGGTGGCCTCCGCCATCGAGAAACTCCGCAGCGAGAAGGAAGCCAAGAATCGCAAGACGGATTGATCCTCGCCGTGCGCCGGTCGCTTCTGCCTTCGCCGGCTCGGAGGACCGCCTCCTTGGTAAACTGCCCAAACTTTGGGCGGTTCTGGCAGCTAAGTCCTTTATTTCATTCCCAAACTGCCCAAACCTTGGGCAATCCCCCTGACATCGTCGCGTTAAGGGTGCACCGATTTGCCATAAACCTCGCCAACGCATCCAGCTTCGCCTGTGCCGCGCCGCATTCCCTTCCGGAACGTTGCGACCTTGTCCGCCGCCACCAGGGCTGCCGCGCGACGTTCACCAGCACGATGTCTCAAGGCGCGGGCGAATTCGTGGCTGGGGCGGTCGGTTGGGCTCGGTTTCGGCGATCACTTACCATAGCCCGAACCACTTCTTTTTCAATGCGTAAGGAGCCGGGTTGAGCCCCACCCCGGCCAGCACGGCGCGCGGGTTTTCTTCCAAGATGCGCACCGCGGCTTCTTTACCGAAATCTGCCTCCACGTAGCGCCAGGCTGCGTCCAGGGCGGTCGTGCGGTGCTCCAGATCGTGCGCGTCGCTGGCCAGGAAGTGGACCAGGCCCATCCTCATCAACTCGTGGGCGGCAGTCCGGGCGGACTTGCCGAAAAGGCCCAGCATGGATTGCGCGGTCACCTGTATCAGCGCGCCTTCCTCCACCCATTCGGCCAGTTCCTTCAGCCTGGACCGCAGGAGTTGATTGCGCTCCGGGTGGGTCACGATGGGGCACAGACCGGCGCGCATCAGTTGGGCGAAAATCTCCGAAGTGGTCTTCGGAATCAGGAAATCGGAGAACTCCACCAACAGGTAGCCGCGATGGTTGATGGAGTACTTCCCGGGCGAGCGGATGGCATCCTCGATGTTGTCCGGCGTGAGTTGGAAATCGCAGCCATAGTGAATCTGCGGAGTGGCGCCGATGGCGGCTTGCAAACCGGCGATCTCGCGCTCTACCAGGGCGGGGTCGAAACGAAACTCGTGGTTGGCGTGAGGGGTGGCGACAATATCCGTGGTGCCGGCGGCGGCGGCCATCCGCAGCATCGCCACGGATTCCTCGGGGGAGTGGGAACCGTCATCCAGACAGGGCAGAATGTGGCTGTGTATGTCGATCATGCGTGCCTGCGCCAGCTATCAGCTATCAGCGGTCAGCTATCAGCTAAACCTTAGGCGCATTGCGCCGCGCGGTTGCTGGTTTAGCTGATCGCTGAAAGCTGATAGCTGATAGCTGAAAGCTACTTCCTACATTTTCATCCGTTCCAGCTTTCTGTAAAGCGTTTTTCGCTCGATTCCCAGAATTTGCGCGGCCTTGCTCTTGTTGCCGCCGGTGGCTGCCAGGACTTTGCGGATCTGCACCTCTTCGGTGTCGGCCAGGGTCTCCACGGCTTTGTCGCGCGATTCCATGGCGGTGAGCGCGTCCAGAACGGTTTCGTTATCGATGCGGTCGGCCAGGATGGTGAGGCGCTCGATGACGTGCTGCAACTGGCGCACGTTGCCGGGCCAGGTGTAGGCCTGGAGGGCTTTCTCGCCCGAAACCATCAGCTTGACTTCGCGGTTGTAACGCCCGGTGTACTTGTTGACGTAAAAGCGCGCCAGCAGCGGAATATCGTCGCGGCGCTCGCGCAGGGGCGGCATCACGAGGCGCACGGTATTCAGGCGGTACCACAGGTCTTCACGGAATTTGTGCTCGTCCACCAGCCGCTGCAGGTCGCGATTGGTGGCTGCGACCACGCGCACATCCACCTCCTTGGCGCGCGAAGACCCCAACGGGCGGATTTCGCGCTCCTGCAGGAAACGCAGCAGGTTGGCCTGAAAACTCATTTCGATCTCGCCGATTTCGTCCAGGAAGACGGTGCCGCGGTGGGCAGCTTCGAAGACGCCCACGCGGTCGCGGTCGGCGCCGGTGAAGGCGCCGCGCATGGCGCCGAAGAGTTCGCTTTCCAGCAGCGAGGGCGCGATGGCCGCGCAATCCACCGGGACAAAGGGCTGCTTGGCGCGCAGGCTGAAGCGGTGGATCATGCGGGCCACCAGTTCCTTGCCGGTGCCGGTTTCGCCTTCGATCACCACCGTGGCATCGGTGGGGGCGACGCGTGAAACCTTCTTGTAAATTTCCACCATGGCCGGGGAACTGCCGATCATCTGGCTCTCCGGCAGCTCTTCCTCTTCGGCTTCCTCTTCGGTGTCGTTGCGGGCGGCTTCGGCGCGAACCACGGCGCCGATCATCACGTCCAGGTCGAACGGCTTGGCAATATAGTCGAAAGCGCCGCCGCGCGTGGCGGCCATCACGGTCTCCACCGTGCCCCGGCCGGTCATGAGGATGACGGAGCAGAGGGGGTCCTTGAGCTTGGCGGCATCCAGCACATCCAGGCCGGTGCGCTCGTCAATATAAATATCGGTAATCACGATCGGGTAAGCGGAGCCGCTCAGCCGTTCGATGGCTTCTCCGGTTGTCGACACCGCATCCACCGCGTACCCTTGTTCCTCAAGGGCCGTCTGAATGGTGAACTGCAGGGCCGGATCGTCTTCCACCAGTAATAGTCTCTGCATCAATGTCGTTCCGCGGCGGTGGGCACGCGCGCATGCGCGGCCGCAGGCACCACCAGCGTAAAACAGGAGCCGGCTCCGGGCTGGCTGGTCACTTCGATTCGTCCACTGTGCTGTTCCACAATCTGTTGGACGATGGAGAGCCCGATTCCGGTCCCCGCTTCGCCGGATTCCTCAGCTTTTTTCGTGCGGTAAAACTTCTGGAAAATCTGCTTGACTTCCTTCTGGTCCATACCGATGCCCTGGTCCTTTACGGCGATACGGATCTGGCCATCGTCCTTCCATCCGGTAACCGTCACTTCGGTGCGCTGGGGTGAGTACTTCACCGCGTTGGTAAGTAGATTGTAGCAAGCGTACTCCATCAGCTCGCGGTCGCCCGAGATATGCAGATCTTCCGGGATCGGCTGCAGCGCGATGCCGATGTGTTTGCGGTCGCCTAGCGGGCGGACGCGCTCCACGCAAACCTCCATCATCTGCTTGACGTCGATGGCTTCACGCTTCAACTCCATCTGGCCGGCGGAAAGGCGTTCCACGTTGAGGAAGATCTCCACCATGCGGGCCAGCCGCTTGGATTCCGAGTTGATGAGCAGCGCGATCTGGTGGCGCTTTTCCTCGGACAGGTTGTAACGCGAAATTAATTCGCTGGAGCCCTGGATGGCCGAAAGCGGGGTGCGCATTTCGTGGGTGACGAAATGCATGGCCTCCTGATAGCGCTCGCGCGAGGTCTGTTCGATTCGCAGGTTGCGGCGGACCACCAGGTGGTAGTAAGCGGCGGCAGTCATGGTCGCGAGGCCGGCGACGGCTGTGGGGGTGGCAAAGGAGAAGACGCGCGAGTACGTGAAAAAGATGTAGGGCGTGATGGCCGACGCCAACACGATCAGCGTGCTGGCGAGGTAGGCCCACCAGCCCGGCAGATACCGGAAGGCGAAACCGGAAGCCACCAGCAACCCGAAACTGAACAGAATCACCCATTGGTCGGCAACATCGGTGATGAAGGCGCCGTGCGCCATGGTTTCAAAGGCATCGGCATGGATCACAATCCCGGGGGTCTGTCCGTTGGCCAAGGGCGTGAACAGGCGGTCGCGCACTTCGGTCATAGCGGTGACGCCGACGAAGACGGCCTTGCCCGCAAAGCGCGAGGCCACCGAAGGATCGGTCAGCACCTGTTGGAGCCCGATTTGCGGCACCGCCATTTCCTGGCGGAGATACCGCACCCGCATGCTGCGGCGATCTTTGATCTTGGGCACCGGCAGGATGGCGTCGCCAACCTGCAGGTCGGTAGGCGTGTACAGGAAGCGCGGGTCTCCCCGGCTGAGCCGGTAGGCCCAGAGCGAGAGCGCCCACCGCTGGTCGCGTTTGGCCACGCGCTCCAGGGGGATGGAGCGCGTGACGGAATCGTCGCCATCGGGGTCGGCGTACACCTGGCCCAACTTGGCGCCCCCGTTGAGGAACTCGGGCAGAGGATCCTCCCAGACCGTGCCCGAGGGGTCGGTTTCGCAGTCCAGCACCAGGTTGGGCGTCACGCGGAAGGCCTCGGCGAGTTCGGCATCCACGCGATCGTCGACCTTGTCGGCGAGGATGATATCGACCGCGACCACCTTGGGCCTGGCCGCGGCAATGATGCGCAACGCCGCTGCCAGCGAGGCGCGGATATGGCCCAGGCCACGGGAGGCGCGCAAGGTAGCGTCATCGATGGCGAGGATCACGGACTGTTTGGGCCAGGGTGCGGGCTGGTAGCGCTGAAACATGTAGTCATAAGCGAAGTTATCGACCTTGCGGCCGAACGCAATGCTGCCGACGTAGGCCACGACAAACGATGCCGCCAGCAGGCCGGCATAGGACGCAGTGCCTTTAAACCCCTTCCGGAGCGCCATCGTTTTCAGTATAGTGGCGCGGCGGGGCATAAAAGGCGACGGCGCGTCCCACTGGTTGTCCCAGCGGCGGCGGTTGGAGCGGCGCTGACGAGGATTGTTCGTTAACTGGCCCTGGAGTTGCCAGCCGTTGGCGGTTTTTGAGGGCGTTTCGCGACTTTCCCGCGGCGGCCAACCGGAATTACCGAACAAACCCATTTTGGAGGTCCAACCCGAAGAAACCGAAGCCACTTGTACCCCACCGAACGAACCCATTTTGCCCGTGCAAGCGGAATTCTGGCGGTTGGCGTTGAACTTCGCGGCTGTAGACATGGTTATGACTTCCCGGGGACACGGCTTTGCACCTATCCCGACTCTGAGTTTGGCACGAGGATGCTAAGGTTTCGGCGCTTGAGTGGGTGGATGTTATTGAAGCGATAGAAGATAGCTATTTCAAAACCGTGGTGACCGTTTAGCGGCCAAACTCGGCGAATGAGCGGCATGCGCTCGAAATTCCCGAGGTGCGCCCGCAGTTCCTTTCACCGAGGCGCCAATTTGGGAACCGCAAGGGCGGCAGACACCGCATTTCGATGCCGGGATCTGCCGGCGACGTGAAACGCCGCTTTTGATCGTTCCCCGGATGCGGGGCTTCGAGTTCCGGTCTCCCAACTTCAATGGTCTTCACGGTGGCTCTCGATTTCGCCGGTCATGATTTCCAAAAAGCGCCGCGCCGTGACAATCCGGGTGTCGAGCCGGCAGCAGGAAAGTGTTTGAGATTGCCGGTCACCAAATAGGCAGCCCTGGCAATTTGAGCACACTCAAGGAAAATGTCGTCATCCGGATCGGCACATGCCCGGATGGCTTCCATCGACCTGACCCAAAAGCCTTTCCCACGAATGGTGTCGAGTGCGGCGGCGATTACATTTTCATCGCGGCGGAAGCGTGGACGGCGGATGACTTCTTCGTACTCGGCATACACCTCCCCACTGATGCAAAGTTGAATCGAGCCACCGGCAACCAGCGAAAATACCTGAGCCGGTGGGCCGAGGTTTTAAAACAGCCGAGACGATAATGTTTGTATTGAGAACGACCCGGTTCATGCGTCCGGCTGCGGCTTGGCTTCTCGCCTGCCTTTCCGTGCCGCCGCAATCTCTGCGTCGATCTCATCCATGGAAAGCTGGTCCACTCCGGCTACCTTGGCGCTCGTCCACGATTGACGAAGCCATTCCGGCGCCAAATCCTGCTCCAGAACTTGCAAAGCGTATTGCTCGGCCGAGACACCACGCGCAGTCGCCTTGGCCTTCAGGGCCGGTACATCCTCGTCGGGAAGTTGGATCGTCAGGTTCATGGGTCCTCTCCTCCAGGTTAACCCAGTCGCCAGTGTGCTGAAGCGGCCTGGTTTAGCGTCGAACTCGTTGGGTCGTTCCACAGCGCTAAAAACCTGCTAGCGCCGCTACGTTGACCTCAGCTTGAGCGAGGTGCTTAGCCGAATCGTGCAAACGGTTCAATGCATTTAACCGTTGATTCTGCCACGGCAGCAACGACTGCTGAAGCCGCTGCGGTCCGTTGATAAGCACTTGAATCGAATCCGTTCTCTTCTGGTTTAGCTCTTGCTCTAGAATTCGAAGATCTCGGGAATCGACACCCAGGCTTGGGTTGAACTGAAACCTTCGTTCAATTTCAGAGCGCCAGGCGAGGAGGACTGCGCACAGGCTGGGACCGAATCCCTTAATCGTGCTGATCTTCGCGGCTGTCACGTCAAAGGCATCCTCCACGTTGAAGACACGGAGCACGATTTTCCGGCTTGGACCAATACCGGGTAGCACGGCATCCTCGATGCGATGTTGCTCGAGGAAATATTGCTCCTGCTTCTGCCGAAGGCCTGCATTCAGCTCGGCCATTTTGCGCGCGCGCAGCGAAGACAGACTGTCGAACGCCTGCTTGGCGGCCTCTAGTTTCTGTCTCGTCTGCACAAACTCAGCCGGTGTTTCCTTGAGTCTAAGCCACTCCTGCATTATCGCCGCGTAATCTGCCAATGTACCCTTGTGAACCGCCCTGAAGTCCTGTTCCTGCGTACTGCCGGCAGCCCATAGCTTCGCCATTCCAAAGAGCCCGCATACTAAGACAACGATTGAGGCTAGAAAAGGAAGGCCGCCAACCGCTACGGCAATAACCGGCGCGAGGATCACAGCACAGGCTGACAGCCGCTTTATTCTTCGTTGTCTCACGATCGATGCGATTATAGGATCCACTGTACAGCCGGAATGAAACGTCTCGCTTCGCGGAAGTGGCGGGGTTTCGATAGGCAAACGAATTGCTTCGATCTGGGTCCAAATGAGAGCGATATCAAAATGCTCGCCACGGACTACGCCGAGTTTGACGCCGAATATCCGGATTCCGATCATCCCTTCGACTCGGCACCAAGGACAGGATGACAGATGATCGAAGAAATGGTGCGAGTTGTTCGCGGGGCACGGCTTGATGCTCTTCGACAAATTCGCCAGGGCGGCAATCCAATCATGAGCGGAAGGACGGCCAGCATCTATTCCAGCGCGAGTGAATGCGCGGGCGAACATCTGCGCGATTGGTTGTGTGAAGTCCGAAAGTCGGGGTGCGGATGGAGGCGGCTCCATCTGCGTTGCCGTTTGATCCAAAAGGTATGCAAAGCGGAATTCGCTTATCGCCTGTTCGATCGTCATATCCGCCGTACCGTGCTTGTAAATCCCCGAGAATGGGTGACGGCCAAGAAAGAGCAGGTAAAAGATCATCACCGCAAGGCCGAACGCATCGTGTTGCTGCGTCCGACGGGTTTGCTGAAAGCTCCGGCCTTGAAGTTCGGGCGGCGTGTAGGTCGGCACTCCAACCAAGCAAGGAAAAACTGTGTTTTGCTCGGTGATCTGGAAGCTGTCGCAATCGATCAATGCGACGGTTGCGTTATTTGAGACGAGCAGGTTTCCATGGTTTACGTCACCTATGACTTGCCCAGCATCATGGACCGTAGCGAAGGAGTTGGCGACGTTTATGGCCGTGTGCAGGAGGAATGGAAATTGGGCTTCAGGGAATGACGTTCGGCGGCTCTTGGGACTATAAAGAAGGTGTGCTTCCTGGTAACCCGTAATGCGGCGCATCAGAAGCCCTTCCGCTTTTCCCGAGCGACTCCCCGTTAGCATTGCGGTGGGCCACGCAGCGATTTTCAGAAGGTTCTCCGACTTCAGCCGGCACATTGCTTCGAGCTTGCGGACTTGCTCGGGGGCCATTCCCTGGTGGTAGAACTTGGCTACCACCGAAGGTTGCCCGACGATAGACCAGACCGATCCCTCGCCCCCTTTACCAATCTCCGTGTCGAGCAGCAGCTCTGTACCGCTACTGTCATAGACGGTTGCCCTCGACCTGAGACGAGAGCCAGTCATAGTTCCAGAGCCGCCAGAATCAGCGTTTTGTCGTCATCCGTGCGCCTGGTGACGCGTTCGGAGCCTAAGAATCCCGCGATCTGCGAAGAAATATTGACGGCGTGGCCGGCTTCGAATGGGCTCAGATAAGGGAACAGGCCGTTAAAGAACCCGTTATGCGGCTCACCCTTCGTGAAATCGAGTGCGAGCCTTTCCAGACCATCACTGAATACGGCGAGCTGAACGATCTCGCAATCTGATAAATCAAATTCAAGATGTTGCTGCGCATTCGCCTGCGTGACGAAAGACGTTTCATTGGCATACTCCCCCTTGTCAGGCCAAAAAGCATATTGGAAGGTCTCGCTATCACGAATGCGGAAGCACATAGCGCCGTCCCCGATCTGCCAGAACGCCGCACGGTTTCCGCAGATGACCGCTACGAGCATTGTACAAGCGAAGTCCCGGAGTTGCTGTTCGGAAGCGTCCGCCAATTCCTGCAGTCCTTGCCTCAGACCGTCGAGAACATCGACCGCGAAATCGCGAGAGAGGATCGTCTCTGCCGATGCATCGGTGGCTCGTTCCATGATGTAGTCGCAAGTGCGACGTGATCCAAGTTGCGAATGGGACGCAGAACCCGCACCGTCTGAGACAACCGCCACAAACGCCGACGATTGCTGAAGGTATTGGCAAGCGTGGGAGTCTTGGCAGACACCCTCAGAAGATCCCTGGTGCGAGGTACCAATAACCGAAGCGGCGGCATACTTCCAGCCGCCCCCTGTCATACCGACGCCCACCCGCTCGGTGAAACAGGAGTTTGTAGAGGAACCTGTTCGCCGACGGACGATTTCGACACCGAAGCAAGCGAGCTCGAGAGCCACACAAACAAGTCGCGGAACCGAAGCTCTTTGAGTTTGAGGGGCTCGCGAGTGGCAATCTGAGACAGGATATCCATGCGGGCCCCCTCAACACCCACTGTAAAGAACGAGAAGTGTTTCGCAGCCTCACCCGCCTTAATCTTCTCGGCAGCATCTTTCCAGTAGTCAGTCGGCCCACCATCGGTAAGAAGGAAAATCCACGGCCGGTAGTAGGAAACTCCATTGGTCCGGTAGACCTGCTTGCGTTGATCGAGTAGGGCCAGACCCATTTCGATGGCAGCGCCGATCGGTGTGTCGCCTGCCGCGGTTAGCACCGGCGGCTGGAATATGTCCGCGGTCTGAAAGTCTGTTATGACTTGAGCGGGACCGAACCCTACGATGGCTACTTCCACCCGCTTCGCCGCCATTTGATCCGCACTCAATTCGTCCTTGAAAATCCGGATGCCTTCGTTGAGTTGGTTAATCGGTTGCCCCCGCATGGAACCCGACGTATCGAGCAGCAGCAGGCAAGGACAACGCGGCTCGGGATTATCGGCGAATTCGGCATTTTCGCCAAAAGGCACTTGCTCAGTAGACATAGTTTCTCCTGTGGACACTTGGGTCTTGGGGTGAATCGATTAAATCAGAAAAGTACACGAATGATGAAATAAAGCAAGAGTGCACCACCGGTGCATAAGAGCCCCGTGCGAGCGTTTAATGCGGCTGCGGTTGGGCCTTGCTGTGCGAGACCTGGTGAACTCTTGGTGGTTGTTGATTCCGTGGGGCAGCCGGTAAAACCGGTGCTTGTTGCGCTGCCGTCTTGAAGTAATCCCGGCGGTATATGCCGGTGCCTGGGATCGAAGCAGTTGTGTAGGTACGCCCTTTGGCATCTTTCCCAATGCGGAGTCCCCGAACGCCAACGGAGCACCCCAGGCCGGACTTTGAGGCATTAACCCTTAGAGGACCGAGGTTTATGCTGCGACGAATATTCCAACCCATAAAATGCTTTCGAACGATCAAATACTATACCAGTGTACTAACAAATTCTTACAAAGGGACAAATATAACTGAGACTTCGGGGCCAATGTAAGTTCTGAAGGTTCTAGTACTATCAAAAGTCAACAGTGCTGCTACATTCGCCGGTATACTTCACTAATGCGCACCTATCTGCTCTTTCTGTTTGCCGCAATGCTGGTTACTGTTCCGGCATTACCGAGTCCTAAGTGCACGTCATGCATCCGCGATTCCAAGGGCCGGATCGCTCGCGCCGCCAGCGCCCGGCGCAAGTTTCAGCACGCGCACCCCTGTCCTGCGACGGGCAGTGCCACCGGCGCGTGCTATGGTTATGTGATTGATCATGTGAAACCGCTGGCTTGTGGTGGGGCGGATTCACCTTCCAACATGCAGTGGCAGACAAACGCTGCTGCGAAGGCAAAGGACAAGCTGGAGCGCCGTGGCTGCCGCTAATCGCAAATTGCCATAAACGCGCTTAGGACACCACGTGTTTCACCGGCGCCCTCGATTGAGCGTAGCATTGAGGACAGGAGGTCTGCCCATGGTAGATCGGAGAGGTTTCCTGGCCGCTGCCGCCGCTGCCGCCGCCAGGGCCCAAGACGCTGGCGCAGTTCCCCAACTGGCGGTGAACGGCGGGACGCCGGTAAGGCCGCGGCCACTGACGGGCGCGAATTGGGGGCCGCAGTACTACGACGATAAGGAACGCAGCCAGCTCGAAGAAGTGCTCGAAGGCCGCAATCCTTTCCGCTTCAGCAACCCGCTCGACAAATCGAAAGTGGGCCTGTTCGAGAAGGGCTGCGCCGCCCGCATGCAGACCAAATACGCCCTGGCGGTGACTTCCGGCACGGCGGCGCTGCATGTCGCCATGGCGGCTCTGGAAGTGGGTCCGGGCGATGAGGTGATTCTGCCGGCGTGGACGTGGTACTCCTGTTACAACACCATCATTCAGGCGGGCGCCCTGCCGGTGTTTGCCGAAATCGACGAGTCGTTCAATCTGGACGCCGGCGACATTGAGCACCGCATCACGCCGCAGACCAAGGCGATTATGGCGGTGCATCTGCAAGGCGCCGCAGCCGATATGGACCCGATCCTGGCCATCGCCCGCAAGCACGGGCTGAAGGTGCTGGAGGACGCCAGCCAGAGTGTGGGCGCCAGTTACAAGGGACGGCCGCTGGGGTCAATGGGCGACATCGGAATCTTCAGCCTGCAACAGAGCAAAACCATCACCGCCGGAGAAGGCGGCGTGGTGGTGACCAGCGACCCGTATCTGTTCGAACGCGGCTTCCGGTTCCACGACCTGAGTGTCCGCAAGGATTTTCCGGCCAAGCTGCATTGGATGCCGGGACTGAACTACCGCATGAACGAATTCACTGGCGGCGTGCTGCTGGCGCAAGTGCGCAAGCTGGACACAATTATTGGCGATGTGCGCCGGAATGCGCGCCGGGTTTATGACGGGATTCGCGACCTGCCTGGCGTGCACTTGCGGCGTCTGCCTGACGCCGAGGGCGAATTGGGCACCGGGATTTTCGTGGGCTTCCGGACCAAGGAAGACCGCCAGCGCTATGCCGATGCGATGAAGGCGGAGGGCGTGCCGGTGTCCAGTCCGGCCGGGTCGGTGGTCCTGCCGGTGGTTCCGGAGATCGAACAGAAGGTGACGGTGACGCCGCGATGGCCGTCGTTCGCCTCGGAGCGCGGCCAATCGATCCGCTACGGACGGGAGTGCTGCCCGCGAACCATCGATATTCTGGGCCGGTTTGCAGGCGTGATGATGAGCCCGAAGTACACGGAGCGGGACACCGCAGACGCCGTGGCGGCAATGAGGAAGGTGTTGACTGCGATGGCGCGGGCGTAGCGGCGTGCGAGGCTTGCCGCTTACTCCACGTTCTGGAAAATTTCGTCGCGAGTCAGTTCGAGGCACGGATCGCCGGTGGTAGCGACGCGGTCGCCGCGGACTTCGTTCAAAGCGCCGTTGGAATAGACAGCGATGGTGCGAAGCCGCGGGTCGATCACCCAGATGTTCGGCACGCCCTTCCGATCGAATTCCTCGAGCCGCTCCATCGTTTTGGTCATGCGGTCGTCTTCGGAGAGAACCTGGACCACCAGGAACGCGGCATCCAGCAGGTACTTGCTCTTGGGAAGGGCAAGCATCACGCAGACGTCCGGAAGACGGTACCGGGTGGCCCGCGTTTTAGACCGCAGTTCCGGAACCACGTAAATCCGCGGATACCTGGTCCTCAGAGCGAAAATCAGGTTGCTCTGAACCAAACTGTGCAGCAAGTCTCCCACGTTACGCTCCTCCAGAACGCCATCCACGTACTCCACGTCGGGATGGTAGGAAGTGCGCAGGTATTCTTCAACCGGGATCAGCGTCGCGACGCTCATGTTTATTACGATATCACTCGCAGCGCAGCGCGAACACGGGATCCACCCGGGCCGCGCGCCGGGAGGGGAGCCACGCGGCCAACGCGCCGGCGGCGCACAGTACCAGCACGGGGGCCAGCATTTCGACCGGGTCTTCCGGCGATACTTCGAACAGCAGGCCGCGAACCGTTCGTGCCAGGGCCAGCGAACCGGCCGTTCCCACTATCACACCGGTTGCGATCCAGGCGCCGGCGCGCAGTTGAACGCCCAAGCCAATGTCCCGCGGCCGGGCACCCAGGGCCATGCGCACACCGATCTCGCGGGTTTGCTGCGCCACCAGGAACGACAGCACGCCGTAAAGCCCGGCGGCGGCCAGCACCAGGCCGAGCGCCGCAAACCCCGCCACCACCGCGGCGATAAAGCGCGGCCGGTCGCGGAAGCGGTCGACACGATCCTCCATGGTCTGCAGAGCCACCGGCAGTGTCGGATCGAGCGCGGCAAACTCGCGCCGGATCCAGCGGCTCAAGGTTGCCGGATCTAGCGAGGTTCGAAAAAGGGCCACGCCGCTGCGGCCAAGCTGCGCGGAATTGGCCATGCGCAAACGGTAGTATTCCGGTTCGGCCGGCCCGGCGATCCCGTTGTTCCTGGCATCCGCCGCCACACCCACAATAGGAAATCCGCGGCCATCGGCCTCCAATACTACCTGGTGGCCGGCCGGGTTCTCATTGCCGAACATGCGGCGGGCCAGGCTGGCGCTGAGAATCACGGGCGATTCGCCCGTAGCGCGCTCTCCCTCCTGGAACTCGCGCCCGGCGAGAATCGCAATGCTCATGGTCCGAAAGTACCCGGGGCTTACCCAGCGAAAGGCCACCATGCCGCCGTTAGACGCAAGCGGAGACCGCCCCACGATGCTCATGTTGGAGTAGGGCCGCCCCATGGAACCGCGCGGCGGGATGGAGTCGGCAATCGCAAAATCGCCGCCGCCGGGAATTTGCTTCAGGCGCTCTTCCAGTTGGTTGAAGAAGGCAGCCTGGACCTCCGCCGGCCGGTAGCGCTGGCGTTTGAGCGTGAACGAAGCGGTGACCAGCCGCTGCGTGCTGAAGCCCAGCGGCTGGTTCTGCAGATTCCACAGGCTCCGCACAAACAACGAAGCACCGGTGAGCAGGATGAGGGAAATCGCCACCTGCGAGACGATCAGGAAGCGGCGAACCCACATCCGCGGCGGCCCCACGCTGTGCCAGCCCGCCAACGCGGCGCCTGGTTTTAGAGCCTCGGACCGCGCCTGCTCCAGCGCCGGCGCCATGCCGAACAAAAGCGCCGCGCCCACCGTGGCGGCTACCGCGAACGCCAGCACCCGCACGTCCATCCGGGCCTGCTCCAGACGCAGCATGCCGCCGGGCGCAAGGCGAACGAAAAGCCGCACCAGCAACCAGCCGATGGCGCACCCGGCAGCGCCGCCGGCCCACGCCAAGAGCAGGCTCTCGGTAAGCATCTGCCGAACCAGCCGGCCCCGTCCCGCGCCGATGGCGGCCCGCATGGCCATCTCCCTGCGCCGCGCCGCGGCCCTGGCCAGCAACAGATTGGCGACATTCGCGCACGCCAGCAGGAGCAGCGCGAGCACCACGCCCAACAACATCCAGGAGGCGAGCTTCACATCGTGGATCTGCCGGTCGCGCAGCGAACGAACCACCAGTCGCACTTCGGAGCGCAACTCAGCGGGAACATCCGCCCGCACGCTCTGCTCGAAGAGGGGGTGCATGGCATCTTGTGCCTGGGCGATCGAGACACCGTCGCGCAGCCGGGCGAACGTTCGGAGGAACGAGCTCGAGTTGGCGGAGCGCGGCTGGCTGGCGTCCAAACGCTCGGGCAGCATCACCTCGATGTCGCCGCCTTGCGGCATCTCGAAGCCCTTGGGAAGCACCCCGACGATCCGCACCGGCTCCTCGTCGAGCGTGAAGGTGCGACCCAGCACCGCGGCATTGCCGCCAAAGGCGCTCGACCACAAAGCGTGAGAGAGCAGAACCACCGTAGGAGCGCCGGGCCGATCGTCCTCGGGTTTGAAGTCACGCCCGATGGCTGGAGCGACCCCGAGCGTCCGCAGGAAATTGGCCTCCACCGCGTAGCAGGTAACCCGCCGGGGAGCTTCGGGGGTCTCGAAATCGCACTGCGCCCCAGGCCGCATGGAGGTGAGCGATTGGAATGGCGTCTGCAGGCGGCGCCAGTCCAGGTAGCTGCTGACGACGTTAAATTCGTTGTCGTCGACCGGCCCCAGGAAGCCCACGGAGACGAGCCGGTCGTCTTTGGGATAAGGCAGGCTGCGGAACAGCAGCGGGTCGACGACGCTGAATACGGCGGTGGAGGCGCCAATACCTAAAGCGATGGTCGCCATGGCAACGCCCGAGAACGCGGGCGATTTCCGAAACCCGCGGAGGGCATAGCGGCAATCCTGCAGCAGGCTATCCCGCCATGCGGCCACATGGACGGCGCGCACGGCTTCCAAAGCGCGCAGCGATCCGCCAAACTGTTTTCGGGCCAGGGCGCGCGCGGCCTCTGGAGGCAGCCCTTGCTCCCGATTCCATACCTCGCGGAATGTCTGGTGGCTATCGAGTTCTTCACGCCATTCGGTTTCCCGCCCGCGGAGGCGGCGCAGCCAGGCGAGCGGCTGCAGCCAGGCGACCCCCTGCAGCCAAGACACCAGGGGTCTCATGCGAACCTCAGCACTCTCTGGACGCCTTTCGACACGTCCGCCCAGTTGGTTTCCGCCTTGGCGAGCCGGCGTTGCCCGGCCGCGGTCAAGGTGTAGAAGCGCGCCTTGCGGGCATTCTCCGTTTGGCGCCACACGCCGCGGATCAACTTGTCTTTCTCCAGGCGATGGAGCGCGGGATAGAGCGAGCCTTCCTCCATGCGCAGCAAGCCTTCGGAAACGGTCTGCACGTGCAGGGTAATGCCGAACCCGTGATTCGGCCCCAGTTCCAGTGTTTTCAGAATGAGCAGCTCAAGCGTGCCCAACAGACTGTCGCTGCGTCCCATGGCCTTCACCTATTTCTCTAGGGTAGATGTCTAAGGGAACGGTGTCAAGGGGCAGTCTTGTCTCATGCAAGATGCGGGCGGATTTCAGTTGACATCGAAAGCCCAGCCGGCGTACGCTTCTCATATAGTTGGCTAGGGGAGGCTGGGTTGACCTGGCTCGAACGATTTTCAAATCTGTTTCGCGGCGAAGCGCTGGGCCGCGCGTTGGATGAGGAACTGGATTTTCACCTGGAGGCCCGGATTGGCGAGAACATCCGCGCGGGCATGAGCCCGCAAGAGGCCGAACGCGACGCCCGGCGGCGGTTCGGAAACCGCACGCTGGCCAAGGAGAGGAGTCGGGAGATGGATATCGTCGCCGGCCTGGAAACGGTCGGGCAGGATGTGCGATACGCGCTGCGCAGCCTGCGCAGGAGCCCCGGATTTACGGCAACCGCGGTGTTGGCACTGGCGCTGGGGGTTGGCGCCAATACGGCTGTCTTCACGGTGGTGAACGGCGTGCTGCTGCGTCCGCTGCCGTTCCCCGAGGCCCAACGGCTGACTTTGATTTCCTACCGGCCGACGCGCGGCCCTTTCCATTACCAACCCAGCATGGCCGACGCGCACTACGTGGCGTTCCGGCGCCAGAACCAGGCGTATGAACGAACGGCCACCTTTGCGGGAGAGACCATGACGCTGACCGGCGCCGGCGACCCGGTTCGCCTTCAGGCCGCTGCCGTGACTCCCGATTTCTTTCCAACACTGCGGGTGAACGCGAGCCTGGGCCGAACGTTCCTGGCGGATGAGGATCAAAAAGGCAGCGACCAGGTGGCTCTGCTGAGCGACACGCTCTGGCGCAGCCGGTTTGGCGCGGACGCGAACGTGCTCGGCAAGACGATTGTGGTGGATGGCGCCCGGCGCAAGGTTGTGGGCGTCATGCCGCCGGGCTTCGCGTTCGGCCTCGGATCCCCCCGGGACGCCGGGTTGTGGACGCCCCTTAATGCGGCGCCCGACGGGCACAACTCGTTTTCACGCCCGGTAGTCGGACGCCTTAAGCCCGGTGTTACGCCGCAGCAGGCCAAGGCCGAATTGGACGCGTGGGTCCGCGGCTTGCCGGCCGAACGGGGCCGGGATGGCATGCTGGCGGAGACGTTGCCGCTCAAAGATCTGTTGGTTGGCGACATCCGAAGTTCGCTGCTGATCTTCGCGGGTGCGGTGGCCTTCGTGCTGCTGATCGCCTGCGCCAACGTCGCCAACCTGCTGTTGATGCGGGCGGCTTCCAGACAGCAGGAAATAGGGGTGCGAGGGGCGCTGGGCGCCAGCCGGTGGCGGCTGATCCGCCAGTTGCTCACCGAGAGTCTGTTGGTCTCTTTGGCAGGCGGAACCGCGGGACTGGCCCTGGCGGCTCTGGGTGTCCGACTGCTGCTCCGGATGGCGCCCGCCGGCAAGATTCCACGGCTACCGGAGATCCACATCGACGGATGGGTGCTGGCCTTCACCTTTGGCGTGGTAGCGTTGACGGGCATCGCGTTCGGACTGGCCCCGGCCTTTCAGGCAACACGCAGATCGCTGCGCGCCGGGCTGACTGCGGGCGGGCGCACCAATACCGCCCGTGGGGAAGGACTGCGCGGCGCGCTGGTGGTGCTGGAAATTGCCATGGCGCTGGTCCTGCTGACCGGCGCGGGTTTGATGCTGAAGAGTTTCGTGCGGATGCGGTCGGTGAACCCCGGCTTCCGGGCCGAAAATGTTCTGACCATGACGGTGGATTTGCCCGATTCCGTCTATCGCACGCCCAATGAGCTGAAGGCATTTCACGCGCTCACACTGGACAAGCTGGCCAGCCTGCCGGGTGTGGTGGCGGTGGGAGCCGTGAACTGGATGCCGTTCGCCGGAGCCTTGGTCACGGGCGATTTTCAAATCGAAGGCCGTCCGCGTTCGTCGCACGGTTGGGCCGACAAACCCGGCGTGAGCCCTGGCTACTTTCGAGCCGTGGGGATACCGCTGCTGAAGGGCAGATATTTCACCGAGCGGGACAGCGCGTCGGCCCCCGGGGTGGTCATCGTGAGCCAAAGCGTGGGTCAACGGCTCTGGCCCGGCGAAGACCCCATCGGCAAGCGGATCTCGATGGAGGACCATCCCAAACCGGAAGACTGGCTCACCATCGTAGGGGTGGTTGACGATATCCGCCAGAGCGATTTGAAGCTGAAGCCCAGCGCCACCGTGTACCAGCCTTATACCCAGGTGCCGCGGGCGGGTTTTCTGAGCCATATGTCCTTCCTGGTGCGTACGGCGGCGAATCCGCAGAGCCTGGCGCCGGCCTTCCGCGCGGTGCTGAAAGAGGTAGATAGAGACCAGCCCGTGGAGTCGGTGGCGGCGATGGAAGATGTGGTTGGCGCAGCCGTTGCCGAACCGCGTTTCCAGGGGCGCCTGCTGGCGGTCTTCGCGGCGTTGGCACTGGCCCTGTCGGTGATCGGCATCTACGGCGTGCAGTCCTACTCGGTGGCTGAGCGAACGCACGAGATCGGCATTCGCATGGCGCTGGGTGCGCCCCAGAACGCGGTGTTGCGGATGGTGCTGCGGCGCACGCTGGGCCTGGCGGCGGCCGGGGTGGCGCTGGGCACTGCGGGCGCGCTGGCGGTTACCGGAGTGATCGGGAAGTTCCTTTTCCAGGTTACGCCTACGGACCCGGCTACGTTTGCCGCGGTGGCGGCGGTGCTGGCGGCGTCGGCGGTGCTGGCCGCGCTGCTGCCGGCACGGCGCGCGGCCAAGGTGGACCCGATGATTACGCTGCGCTGCCAGTAGGATCGGACAGCGAAAGGTGCCAACGCGGGCCGGCTCGCTGCCGCATCGCGCGGGCGGATTAACAATCCGCCGCAGGTTAACAACCTGCCCCACAAACCGGCAACATACAATAGGATCATTCCCCTGGAGGGTGGAACACGGGCATGACGATTCTGTACCGCTACTTACGCGAGTATTGGAAACTGGCGGCGGCAGCGCTGGGCCTGGCGACGATCAACCAGGTCTTTTCGCTGATGGACCCGCTGATTTTCCGCCACATCATCGATTCTTATGCCACCAAATACAGCCAGTACACGACGTCGCAGTTTCTGCGCGGGGTGAGCGTGCTGCTGGCGGCGGCGGTGGGGGTGGCGTTTGTCTCGCGCGTGGCCAAGAATTTCCAGGATTACTTCGTCAACCTGATCACGCAGCAGGTGGGCGCGCGGATCTACTCCGACGGGATCCGCCATTCGCTGGAACTGCCGTACACGCTATTTGAAGATCAGCGCAGCGGGGAGACGCTGGGCAAGCTGCAAAAGGTTCGGGCGGACGTGGAAAAGTTCATCGCGGCGGCGGTGAACACGGTGTTCACCACGCTGATCGGGCTGGTGTTCGTGATGATCTACGCGCTGCGGGCGCACTGGTCGGTGGCGCCGGCATATTTGCTGACCGTGCCGCTGCTGGGCGGGCTGAGCTCGGTGTTGAGCCGCAAGATCAAGGCAGTGCAACGGCAGATTGTGCAGGAGACCACGGCTCTGGCGGGGGCCACCACCGAATCGCTGCGCAATATCGAGCTGGTGAAGAGCCTGGGCCTGGCGCAACAGGAGATTGCCCGACTGAACGCCACCACGGCCAAGATTCTGAAACTGGAGTTGAAGAAAATCCGCTATCTGCGCAGCCTGAGCTTCGTGCAAGGCACCTGCGTGAATATGCTGCGGACCAGCATTCTGTTCCTGATGCTGTACCTGATCTTCACGCAACGCATTTCGGTGGGGCAGTTCTTTTCGCTGTTCATCTATTCCTTCTTCATCTTCGGGCCGCTGCAGGAACTGGGTAATGTGATCAACGTGTACCGCGAGACGGAAGCGTCGCTGGAGAACTTCGAGGCCATCCTGAAACTGCCGCCGGAGCCGCGGCCGGAGCGGCCGGTGGCGGTGGAGTTCCTGGACACGCTGGAGTTCGATAACGTGACGTTTCAGCACCCTTCGGCCTCATCGCCGGCCTTGCGTGAGATTTCATTTCGCGTGAGCCGAGGGGAGACCATCGCGTTCGTGGGACCATCGGGCGCCGGCAAGACGACGCTGGTGAAGCTGCTGGTTGGCCTCTACCGGCCGAAGGCTGGGCACATTTATTACAACGGGGTGCCGGAGGATGAGGTAGCCATCGACGGGTTGCGCGAGCGGATGGGCTTCGTCACTCAGGATGCCCAACTTTTTTCGGGGTCGATCCGCGAGAATCTGCGCTTCGTGCGGCCGGACGCGACCGATGCGGAGTGCCTGGAGGTGATCCACCAGGCGGCGGCGCAGAACCTGCTGAAGCGCGCCGGTCAGGGCCTGGATACCCTGATCGGCGAGGGCGGAGTGAAGGTTTCAGGGGGGGAGAAGCAGCGGCTTTCGATTGCCCGCGCGCTGCTGCGAAGACCCCAACTGCTGGTGTTCGACGAGGCAACGTCGTCACTGGATTCGCTGACCGAGGAAGAAGTCAGCCAGACGATACGGGACGTGGCTACGAGCCGCGACGCCATCACCTGCCTGATCGCGCACCGGCTGTCCACGGTGCTGCACGCCGATTGCATTTACGTGCTGGAGCGGGGCGGGATTGTGGAGCAAGGGCGGCACGGCGAACTGTTGGCCAACAAGGGGCTGTACTATGCCATGTGGCGGCAGCAGGTGGGCGAGGGCCGGGAACGGGTGATGGCGCCGGCATAGCGGGCCTGTTGCGATCTGCGATCAGCTACTGCTTGGCCGAACTAACTCGCCGAAAGACCCAAACGAATTCCGTCGATAACCAAATGCACGCCGAAGCCACTCCCAAGCATAGACTATAATCGGCGGGCGCTTAACCGTTGTGGACCGAGGCTCCCACGGCTCCCACGGCGTTTGCCGAGCTATTGTCATTCCGTCCCGCTGCAAGGCAAGAAGGACCTGGAGCAGGTCGGCTTGGATCCTGGACTCTGTCTGAACGAGTACTATTTTGGAGACCCCGTACTCCTTGAAGAAGTCTGCTGACGGGAAGTCTGCCACGGTAACGAAGGTGCGATTATCGAACCAGCCCGGATCAGGCGCGGCTGTCGGCCCTCGACGGTTCGAGTCGAGCAAAAAGACCGGAGGAGCAGAGGCAGGCAAATTCGCCAGCGCTAACTCTTCCGCCGTCCCGCAGAGGGCAGACATGATTGGCAGCACATCTACGAGGACGGGTGCAGCCAGCGGTTGAGTACGGCATATCGCGAAAGTAGCGCCCGAATCCGGATCGTACGTTGCATAGGGACATGCGTTGTAGACTGGGAGTGGTCTATATCCTGCGCGGCACAATGCCGTCCCAACCGACACGCCGTCTGCGCCGGGCAGGTCCGCAATGATCGCTGCATCCGTCACCAATGGGACGCGCCAGTCGGGCACCCGGTAATTCGCCGCTTTCAAATCCTGTTCCCGTAAGAATGAGAAGAGAACAGGCTTGACCCACCGGCTCCAGGGCGACGCTGCTGGCCGCCATATCTCGTAGATCTGATCCTTCGTCATCTCAGGAAACGCTGCGATCAATAAGCAAGGGTGCTTCGACAGCAGCGCCGTCCGTTACCTGGCCGCCGGAGAGCCGGGCGTAGGCGCCCGCGGCACACCCATTCACTACGAAGACCCCCACGCACGGGTACATCGGCCCGCGGCAAGATTTCACAGGAAGAGTCTCAAATCGTCTCTGTGCGATCCACCTTGAGGGATTGCGTTGCGCCTGCCGAATCACCTGGCGCTGCTGCCTCCGAGGGATGCTTCCACAAATTTGCACCTGATCGCCGGTGTTAGAGTAACATGCCTTGAGAACCCAACCATCCCAGTCCGCAAGGTCTACGTCACGCGGATCACGGCATTCAGGCATAACGGCTCTCCAAGCCAGGCATTCCGGCGCCTGGTTGAATGCTAGAGGAAATCTCTTGCTCTCGGAGATTGCGGAAATCGCCGGATTGATGACCTGAGTCTCGGATGCATTGAGCAGTTGCTTCCATCCGGCCCTTTCAGGCAAGGCGCAAAGCCACTCTACCTGATAGAAACGGATCACCACCGACACGCGCTCACCGCTCCTCCGCAGTCTGCAACCGTGAGAATACCACTGGAGGGCAGCCGGTGTCTGAATCATGCTGCAAGGAACGCGCCTACTCTGAAGTTCGTGCATGAACGCCCGCACAACTTGCTCATCCTCCAGGTAACCTGGGGCACTCAATAGAGCCACGTAGCCGTCCGGCACGAGAGACTGTATAGCGTTTCCCCAGGCGTCCAGCGGTGACTCGGGACAGTTTAAGTCTTTGTAGAAAGGTTGGTACAAAAGTGGGAGAGATGTCCCTTCGCTCCATCCACCCGGAACATCGCTATTCACCTCTGAAACGCACCATCCGGATGTTGTCGGGTGAAAGTCGAAGCGCATGGCTCGGGCAGGCGGCATTGTCCCCTCAGACCGCCGTTTCTTTTCTGCGGCCAGAGCTTCCCGGATTGCTCCGGGAACACCAATGGAGGACTGACAACGGGGCCTCTCCAGTACGATCGATTCCAACCTCGTGGTCTCAGCGGCAAGCCGCTCGGCGGAGCGGCATAGCAGATCCCACTCTCGACCCGGCAGAACCAACGGCTGTTCAGAGAGGACGTTTACGTCTCCAACCTGGGTGTCCCACTTGTTACAGCGGAGGTGCAGATGCCGTTCGATTTCCCGGAGAGCGGCGAAATCAAGTGGTGGCGCCAGTCTGACATCCGGATGACTGCGGCAACCTGCTTCTCGATCATTCATACGCAAACGTTGGTTATCAGTCGCCTCTGTGCCCATCCAACTCGTTTCCCCTGCCGGGCAGCAGCCGCTTTCGAGAACCGGGTAGCCCGTTTCGGAAGGCGGCCACGCCACAACCGCTTGCTTACGCGCGCGGCTCCGAACTTACGCGCGCGGCTCTGAGTGCCGTTTGGCTCTGACGAAGTCCATCTCGGTCTGCTTGGGGATTCCGGGCTCGAAGCAACGGCGGCAGCGGGCCTCATACATGTCGGAAGCGCCCACCACGATCAGGTCCTCGGAGCCCCGCAGACGTTGCGTGTGCTTGGCGGGGTTGCCGCAGCGGACACAAATGGCCAGGGTTTTGGTGATGGATTCGGCATGCGCCAGCAGGTCGGGAATGGGGGCGAAGGGGCGCCCCAGGTAGTCGGTATCGAGGCCGGAGATGATGACCTGCTTGCCGCTATCGGCCAGGCGCTGCGCCACCTCGACCAGGTCGAGGCCCATGAAATTGGCTTCGTCGATGCCGACCACTTCGGTTCGCCAGTCGATGCCATTGGCGATCTCGCGGGCGCTCGCAACCACCACCGATTTCATGCGCAGGTCGCCATGCGACACGATCTCGTCCTCGGAATAGCGGTTATCGATGGCGGGTTTGAAAACCTCCACCCGTTTGCGCGCGATCATGGCCCGGCGCAGGCGCCGGATCAGTTCTTCGCTCTTGCCCGAGAACATGGGGCCGCAGATTACTTCGATCCATCCGACGTTGCCGGTGATGATGTCCATGGGAACCGTTCAGGATATCAGGCAGGCATGTGGGGCAGGTTGGTAACCTTGGTTGGCAACCTGGTTGGCAACCTGCGGCGGATTGGCAATCCGCCGGTGGCGAGCGTTGAGGAGCGCCTGCGGGGAAGACAGCAAGAGCACGGCCGGCTCGCTGCCGCATCGCGAAGGCGGATTGGCAATCCGCCGCACTCTCGAAAGTCGCTTGCGGAGGTTCGGCTGCGCGCCAACTCCCGGCGGGCGGATTGCCAATCCGCCGCAGCTTACCAAGCTGCCCCACATAGCGCCACGGGCGACTTTCATCCTGCCGCCTGTGCGGCCGGCGCACATCCCGAACAGATTAAGAATCTGCCTCAGAGGTGTGGCTGCGGGCGACGGCCACCACGTGCTCCTCCAATTCCTCCAAACCACCGGCGAAAAAGTGGTCGGCGGCTTCGATATAGATCAACTGCCTGGGTTCGGGGAGGCGGGCATAGAGGGCGTCGAGTTCGGGGCGCGGGCCGAATTCGTCGTGGGTGCTCTGGAGGAAAATCTTGGGGACGGCGCAGACTTCCAGGTAATCGGCGGGGCCCATGCGGGTGGGGAAACCGGCCGCCAGGACGAAGCGGGCGCCCGCGATCTCACACGCCAACCGCGTGACTACGCGGGCACCGAAGGAGAAGCCGGCCAGCGCGAAGCCCAGGTTGGGGTAGCGCGCCCGCAGCCAGCCAAGAGCGGCGCGGGCATCTTCGATTTCGCCGGTGACGTGGGCGTGGACGCCCTGGCTGCGGCCAACGCCTCGAAAATTGAAGCGAACCACCACCATGCCGGCGCGCCGCAGGCCGCGGGCGATGCGGTAAACCACCTTGTTGTGCATGGCGCCGCCATAGAGCGGGTGGGGATGGCATACCACCGCGACGGTGTGCGGGGCGGCATCCTCCTGCTCCTCAAGCAAGGCCTCCAGATCGCCCGCCGGGCCGGCTATGGTGTGGGACTCGATGCGGCGCGGCATGGGTGAGAAAATTCCGGGTGAGAAAAGGCGCGTGAGAAATGCGGTTCAGTTCGTCCTGAAGTTAATGAACTGCATGTCGATGGCGAAATCGGAACCGCGCAGCAGCGCAATCGCCGATTGCAAAGTGTCGCGGTCCTTGCCCGAAACGCGCACGAAATCGCCCTGGATGGAGGCCTGCACTTTGAGCTTGCTATCCTTCACCTTCTTGACGATCTCGCGGGCCTTCTCAATGGCGATGCCCTGTTGCAGCGTGATTTCCTGGCGGACCGTGGAGCCGGCGGCCGGGATCACATCGCCGTAAGCGAGACCTTTGAGCGGCACATTGCGCTTGACCAGTTTGGACTGGAGGATATCGATGACGGCCTTCAGCTTGAACTCGTCCTTGCTGGCCAGGACGATTTTGTTTTCCTTTTCCTTGAGCTCGATGCTGGAGTGGGAGTCCTTCAGATCGTAGCGCTGGACGATCTCTTTCATCGCCTGTTGGATGGCGTTGATGACTTCCGGAATTTCGATTTTGGAGACTACGTCGAAGCTGTTGTCGGGCATATGTTTATTCGGGACCGGGTTCGAGCGGCTCGGGTGCGGGGCGGTCAATTTCCAGACCCAGGACGGAACCGGACCGGAGACGCAGGGGAGTCACGCGGCGGACGGGTTCGATGCGCTGAGCCCCAGGTTGCGGCGGACCCGGCTGCCAGGCAACGGGCCTGAGCGGTTCGGGAGGCGCCAGTTTGACGACCGGCGAAGCGGCTGGAGCACCTTCACGGCGAACGGCGGTGGCGTGAGGTTCACCGGCGTGCGGTTCGGGTTTCCCGGACTTGACGGTGCCGGAGTTGAGGGCAGCCAGAACGCGGCTGGCGATTTCGTCAACCATCTTAGCCATGGACGCATCCAGCGCAACGGTCACTGCGGCACGCACCTGCTCGGCATCGACCACAGCGACGAAAGGCACCGCCGGCCCCTGCCTGGCCCCCTGTACGGCGGTTTCGGACGCCGCCCCTGGCGTGGCTCGCAGGGCGGCGGCGGCGGCGGCGAGCGGCCGCACGGCCGCGATGAGAGCGCTGGCTTCGAAGGGCTTCTTCAACGTGGCATCGGCCTCCACGCGCTTCGCCTGCTCTTCGTCCAAAGGCTCCAGCACGCCGGCGGTGAGGATTACTTTCACGTGCCGGTGACGGGGGCTCATTTTCAGGAAGTGGCAAATGTCGTAGCCGGTGCGGCCCGGCATCACGGTGTCCGCCAGGACCACGTCGGGGGCAACATCGTCCAACCGGATCAGCGCGGAATCGGCATTGCTGACCGTGACCACTTCGAAGCCCTCTTCGCTGAGGATGCGCTCACCCATGCGCTGGGCGTGCGGGCTGTCATCGACCAACAGGATGCGGCTCATAGTTTCGGCGGCTATGGCTTGGGTTCATTGCTTGGGTGGTGCCGCGCCCTGGCCCGTGGCGGCGCCGTCGGGCGGCTGTGGTGGCGGCGGCTGTGGTGGCTGCGGCTGCTTCTGATCGTCCTGCTTCTTCTTGTTGTTCTTCTTGGCCTCGGCGGCGGCAGCCTTGATTTCCTGATCCTTCTTGGCCTGGACCTTCTTCTGCTGATCCTGCTGCTTTTTCATATCGTGCTGCTGCTTCCGGATCATTTCCTGCTGCGCCTTGAGCTGCTGTTTGGGAGTGCCGGTGTGGTTCTGCGGCGGTGCGTCGACCGGGGCCGTGGTGCCCGGAGTGGTAGCGGCCGGCGTGCCCGGCGTAGTTCCGGGGGGCGTGGCGGCGGCGGGCTTGGCCGCGGCGGGCGCGGCTGCGCCTTCGGCCGGAGGAGTGGCAGGCGCGGCGGCCCCACCCGCGGCGGCCCCGCCCGCAGCAACGGGTGATCGCACCTCTTCGCCCTTATCGATGGCGGAGTTGGCGCCGGGCTGCGAGATGGTCACATCGTTCGACCCAAGTGTGGGCTGTGCGGTCTGCGGCACGCTCACGGGGATGGTGGGGCGCAAACCTTCAGACGGCGGCGTTCCGGCTTTGGCCGCCTGGCTCAGATCGGGCTTGCCGCTGAAAACGCTCAGCGTCCGCGTGGGGAGGCCTCGCCTGGAGTGGTTCTCGATCTCGTACTTCTGGCGCGCCAGTTGCACCGGATCGGCTTCCGGCACCGGCCGTTTCATAGCGGTAAGTTGCGCCTTGGCATCTTCCGCGTGCGAGCTGAGGGGGTAGTCCTTGACGATTTTGGTATAGGCGGCCACCTGCTGCGTCTCGAACTTGTCGCCCATGCGGTGGTAGGCTTCCGCCATCTGCCAGAGAGCCTCATCGGCCTTGCTGTAAAGCGGGAACTGATCGGTGAGCGCCTGATAGCGGTTAGCGGCAGCCGGGTTGCTGCCCTTGTGCGCGTATAGATAGGCTACGCGGTACTCGGCTTCGGCCAGCACTTCCTGGATATCGCGCAGCTTCTGCTGGGCCTGCGGCGCGAACTTGCTGTTGGGAAACTGGCTGATGAGCTGCTTGCATTCGTCTTCGGCGCGCAGGGCGTGCATGGGGTCGCGGTCGGCTATTCCCATCTGCTTGTAGTGGATGTCGCAGACCTTTTCCTGAGCCTCAGCCGCCTCTTCCATGGCCGGGTAGAACAGAATGAAGTCTTTGTACTCGGCCTCGGCCTGCGCCAGACCGTGAGCGCCGCCCTCGCGGAACCACGCGTCGGCGATGGCGAGTTTGGCCTTGGCGAGATACTCGCTGGTGTCGTAGGTGTTGATGAGGTTCTGCAGCAGCAGCCGGGCGACTTCGAAGCGGCTGTGCTCGATATCGTTGACGGCCTTGTCGAAGAGCACCTTGTCGGGCTGCTGAGTGTCCTTCGTGATGGGGTTGTCGTACTTCTTCCGCTTAATGCCGCAGGAAGTCAACAGCACCGCAAACAAGGCGACGACCGCAATGTATCGAATATCATTTCGAACCATAATGACTTAACTCACCCCAAATGGCTTTAGTTCAAAATACAACAGACTGCAAATACAATAGTTTCAAATACCACAGACTGCAAATTCACCACCTTCAGCACACCACCTTCAGCACACCACCGCAGTGGCTTGGGCGGCGATGGCGCGCATTTCCCGCACGGTGGCCTCCGGGTCGGCACTGTGAAAGATAGCCGACCCTGTGACAATCCAGTCACACCCCGCGCGGACCACGTCGGCCAGATTATCCAAGTGAACGCCGCCATCGATTTCGATGGTCACCGCTAACTGCTTTTCACGCCGCATCCGGTCGAGTTGGCGCACCTTTTCCAGAACGTAGGGGATGAGTTTCTGTCCCCCAAACCCCGGATTAACCGACATCAGGAGCACGTAGTCCGCCATTTCCAGAACGTCCTGCAGCAAAGCCACCGGGGTGCCCGGGTTCAGCACCACGCCAGCCATGGCGCCGGCGTTGCGAATCACGCCGAGCACGCCGTCCAGGTGGCGGCACGCCTCGTAATGGACCGAGACGGAATTGGCGCCTGCCTGAACGAACGCCGCCGCGTAGCGTTCCGGGTTCTCGATCATGAGGTGGACGTCCAGGTGGAGGCGTGTGGCCTTGCGGATGGACTCGACGACTGGCGGACCGATGGTTAGGTTGGAGACAAAATGGCCGTCCATCACATCGAGGTGGAGCATGGAGGCGCCGCCGCGCTCGACGCGGGCGATCTCGTCTGCCAGGCGGGCGAAGTCCGCCGAAAGGATTGATGGAACGATTTCAATCATGTGCGGGCTAGACCGATCTTATCACAGCCGGCCGGGCGAGGTGCAGGGGGGGCCGGGAGACGTGGGGGCGCAACGGGGATTGATACTCAACCTGCGTTCGATCCGGAAAATGGCCGAGAAAGGCAGAACCGGCGGTTGGGACCCGAACGGTAGCGGTGCCGCTCGCGTTGTCATCAGTACGCCTGCCGGCGATTGTCGATACCGTGAATTCGCACCGTGCCAGGGGAGTCCAGATCGAAAAACAGTCGCCATTTCCCAACTCGTAGGCGGTACAGACCGTCACGATCCCCGAGCTCTTGACGTCTCCTTCGCCCGTGTCGCCGTAACGCGTGAGAATGAGCAGAATTCGCATGGCGGTTTCTCTATCCAGCTTGCGCAAGCCGGCGCGTGCTGCCGGTTCCCAGAGGAACGACTTCATGGGCAGAATTCCCCGAATTCCCGGAGTATCTCCTCGTGGGGGATGCCGGGTGCGGGGTGCGCGCGGGCCGCATCGATGCCCTGCAGCATCTCCGCATCAATGGGGGCTTCATCGTGGGCGAGGAGGAATTCGAGATAGCGCGCCGCGGCGCCGGTTTCCGACTCCGGGAGCCGGTCGATCAGTTCGTGGAGTTGCTGCTTGCTCATAAGTTCGGCCTGTGCTCCGAGTGTATTCGATTGCGAAGGATGGATGTGGATGGTGGCCAGCGCGTCCTGAGGTCACAACCAGGGGTATTCCGTGCTCAACCGCTGCGGCAGGCACCGGGGGCGCAAAGCCCACACCAACAACTGGAGGTACGGGCTGCGGGAACGCCGTAGTCGCCTCTCGAGCCCCGAACCACCATAGCCTCCGATTGGGCAGACAAAGCCGGTATCCGGGTTCATACCCATGCGATTCGCCACACGCACCGGTGGCACCCAGGTGAGGTCCGCCAGTGAGGCCAGGGAGCCATGCTGACCTACTTATTTGGCACTGGAAATCGCCAGCACGAATTACAGGGAGACCGGGAGGGGGTCTGGTCTGTCACCGTGAGTGGGAATTGGCGAATCACCTTCCGCTTCACTGACGGGAACGCGCATGATGTTGATTTGATCGATTACCATTAGAGGAACGAATATGCCGATGAAGAATCACCCGCATCCCGGCCGCATAGTTCGCCAGGATTTCCTGGAACCGCTTGGCTTAACCGTCACCGAGGCCGCTAAAGTGCTTGGCGTTGCGCGCCAGACCGTAAACAACCTCGTTAACGAAAAGGCCGGCAAATCGGCGGAAATGGCCGTGCGCCTCTCGAAGGCGTTCGGGCCCAGTCCCGAGATGTGGGTTCGCCTCCAGGCCAATTACGACCTATCCCAGGTGCGGCAAGACGAGATTACCGTCGCGCGCTACAAGCGGGCCTCATAATTCCCACTTCCCGCAAGGCTCGTACCGCCAGGGCTTAGGGGCTGCGGTCGCGGCCGGCGATCACGGCAGCGAAGAAGCCGTCGCCGGGGTCGCGGCCGGGCAGGCGGCGCATGGTGCGGGCGATCAGGCCGGGTGGAACGGCGGCGAGAACACCTTCGTTCTCTTCAGGTTCGAGCGAGCAGGTCGCATAAACCAGCAGGCCATCCGGGGCCAGGGCGGCGCTGGCATTGGCGAGGAGAGCGGCCTGGCGGCGGTGCAGATCGTCGAGATCGGCAGGGGTAAGGCGCCACTTGATTTCGGGATTTCGGCCAAGGGTTCCAGTGCCTGAGCAGGGGACATCCAGCAGGATGCGATCGAACGGCCGCGAGAACGGAAGGGGCCGGGTGCCATCGAGCACCACCAGGTTCGGGGTGAGGGGCCTGAGTTGGGCGATGCGGTGGTAGTGGAGGTCGCAGGCGACGGTGTGGACTCCCGATTCCAGCGCCTGGGCCGTCTTGTTGCCGGGGGCGGCGCAAAGGTCCAGGAACCGTTGGCCCGGAGCCAGTTCGAGGAGGGGGACGATGGATTGCGAGCCGATGTCCTGGATGCGGCCGCCGCGCGTATACTTCACCGGCTCTTCGAGCGCGGCCAGGGCGATGGCGCGGGCGGCCTCCACGCCGTATTGCCGGCTCCACCGCTCCAGCAGCCACGCCGGGCAGGACAGTTCCACTTCGCGGCTGAGCCAGGCGACGGGCTCGCGGTTGACCTTGCGCAGAACCGCATTGACGAACCCGGCAGCGGAACGTTTGCGGGCGCGTTTGACCAGTTCGACGCTCTCGGACACGGCGGCGTGCGAAGGGACGCGCTCCAGATATCGAAGTTGGTAGACGGCCATGCGGAGGGCGGTACGAACCTCGGTATCCAGCTTCTGGCGGCGGCCGGAGTAGTGGTCGATCAGGAAATCGAGTTGGGCGCGGTATCGAAGCACGCCGAAGACGATTTCGGAGGCGAGGCCGGCGTCGCGGGAATCGAGCGCGGTGGTGTGGGCGGCCAGAAGATCGGAGGCGTAGGCGCCGCGCTCCACGCGAAGGAGAATGTCGAAGGCGAGGGTGCGGGCGGGCGCGGTGTCCAAATCCGATTAGTAGCACGGGCATTCATGCCTGTGTGGGTTTTTTCTGGGCGCGGGGGCGCGGAGACCGCGGAAGCAGTCCTCCGCAGTCCTCCGCATCGTTGGCGGCGACGGACCATTCGCTATGGCGTGGCAGTGTCTATCCCGATGCTGCTGGCGGGCGGGATGGCGTATGGCACGCGTATCGCGCAGCGGATAT
>Ga0210402_10000265_pt1 | contig 59472 bp, 42 predicted proteins | sample IncBWC7MmetaG_FD_161055 | JGI IMG/M metagenome (GOLD analysis project Ga0210402, IMG submission 161055) | Forest soil microbial communities from Barre Woods Harvard Forest LTER site, Petersham, Massachusetts, United States - Inc-BW-C-7-M | ecosystem: Environmental > Terrestrial > Soil >... | reverse complement strand
TCGAACGGGTATTTTCCCAACATGAAAAACGAGTTCGCAAGAGCGTTGCATAGACCCTTTCGCGGCCGGTCTGGTGTTTTGCCATCATCCCCGTACAGGATAGGACTTCCGCGCTAGCCGGTTCAGCCGGTGAGCATAGGAGAGCTGCAGGTTCTTGGAGTCCCCCAACAACGAAGTAAAGGCGCCGCGGTTGGCGGCGCCTGTGCAAAACCGAATTTGGGAACGGGCCCGGGTTACTTGGCTTTCTTGGGGGCTTTCTTGTCGGCCTTCTTGGCTTTTTTTGCCATGCAGATCTCCTTCCGCGCTTCAGTCGTTTGTTGCGCGGGCAGGCAAAGCGGATGACTTCTAACCCTGCCCGCTGCCATTCGTATACGGTCGGCCGCCATTAGTGTCAAGAAAAATTCGGCTTGTGAATGGAAAATGATGTGCGGCCAGCCCGCAGGAATTGCTTCCGTCGTCTGAAAAGCTTAGTCTGTGGGATCGCGGCGCGCAAGCCGATGAAAGCCCTCGCAGGCTATTTGGGAGATTCGGTGAAGGTGCCGCCGTAATAGCCCTGCCGAGCGAGAATCGTCAAGCCGTCGCGGCGGACACGCACTTCGATCGAGTGGTAGTCCATCGGGCGCTCGCCCCTGGGTGAATAGGTCAGCGTGTATTGGTTGCGCGCCTCTTCGGTGATCCGGGTATAAAATTCCGAGAAGGCGTTCTGCTTCGCTCCGTAATAGATGTCGCCCCCAGTGTCGTGGGCATAATTTACCAGCCGGTTAAACTTGCGCTCAAAATACGAGCTGCCCGTGGCCACGCTATAGACGCTGATCTCCTGGCGCAGCAACTCGGCCTTGGTTTCGTCATAGCTGTGGGTATTGAACTTCGCTCCGTTCTGCCCGTCAGAAATCAGCAGGATCACCTTGCGGCGTTTCCGGCTGTCGCGATCCTTCAGCAGTTCGGCCGCCTCGAACACGGCGTCATCCAGAGCCTTCGTTGGCTGGCCTTTGATCGCCTGCAGCCCGGCGGGATTCGGCGGCGCACCCGGTGCAGGAGCGTTATTGATGGTCGGGCCGTTAAACGGGCCGCCTGGGGGAGCCACCGAAGGCTCGGAGGAGAGATCGGTACGCTTCAGCTGAGTGAGCAGATTATCCTGGTCCCGGGTAAAGCCCTTGCCTTCGTGAAAAAACTGGTCAAAGCGGCAGATAAACGCCTCGTCGCTGGTGCTGAGGCCGCCGACAATGGAAGTCAGGCTGGGCTCCACCTGCTGCTCGTCTTTGCGTTTCAGGTCATTGTCGATGAGGATGACCAGCGAGAGCGGCATGGTTTCGACGGAAAGGCGTGTGATCTCCTGCTCGATGTTGTCTTCGAAGACGCGAAATTCGTCTCGCCGCAAGTCCGGGACCAGATTGCCGTTGCCGTCTTTCACAGTGACCGGCACGACCACCGTCCGAACGGTGATTCGAATGGGCGCCTGGGCCTGCTGCGTGTCGGTAGGTTTGGATTCCTGTGCCGCGGGTGGCACGGCGGGTTTGGAAGGCGCCGGATCTTGGCCCAACAGCGGTGCGGCAAAGAAACAAAGCGCGGGTACGGCAGCGAAAAAGGCTCTTTTTCGTGGACAATTCATGTTGTTCGGGCCAAACTTTCCAGGTTAGTGTGATCTCGGGTGCTGCCGAGCATTCGACGCATCCCACAGGGCAGTTGGTTGCATCGAAACAGTTGACGCTACCCCAGGCGTGGGGGCAGGGCCATAAGCAAGCAGCAACTCCTCGCCGTACCAAAACCTCAATTAAGGATACCGGGAAACATTGAAATCCGTGAGTGCGAAGATGCGAGTTTGGAACAGGTTGGCCATGCAGGCGCTGGCCTTCGGCGCGGCGTTGGCTCTGGCGACCCCCGCAGTGCCACAGGGGCAGGGGCAAAACCAGACTCCCCCAACGATCAAGGCGGAGGTAAACCTGGTGAACCTGTTCGCCACCGTGCGCGACAAGAACAAGCGCGTGGTCACGGACCTGAAGCAGGACAATTTTAAGATTTTCGAAGATGGACACGAAGAGAAGATCGCCTTCTTCTCCAATGATTTGACGCTTCCGATCACCCTTGGCCTGCTATTGGATACCTCGGTCAGCGAGAGTGACAACCTAGCCACAATCCAGGACGCCGGGGGCCGATTCCTGCGGCGGGTATTGCGAAAAGGCGACGAGGCGATGGTGATGTCATTCGACGTGGATGTAGACCTGTTATCGGACTTTACCGACGACAAGAACATCCTGCAACGCGCCATAAATAAAGCGAGAATAGGGTCGGCAAGCGCAGGAAGCATCGGGAACAACCCCGGCCCAATCGGCTCGCGCCAGATTACGGGGACAGCGCTGTACGATGCGATTTATCTGGCGTGTTCGGAAAAACTAAACGGGGAAGCAGGCCGGAAAGCGATCGTGATTGTCACGGACGCAGACGATACCTGAAGCAAGGTAAAACTGGATGAAGCCATTGAAGCGGCGCAACGGACGGATACGGTGATTCATATCCTGCTGGTCATCGACCCGCGTTACGGCGGGAATACCAGCGTTGCGCACAAAATTGCCGATGATACTGGCGGGCGGGTGATTTACGTCCATTCGGAGAAAAAAATCGAAGAGGCTTTCGACCAGATTTCCGAGGAGCTTCGGAGCCAATACACGCTGGGCTACTACCCGACCAACAACAACAGGGACGGCAAGTTTCGCAAAATCAAACTGGATGTCGACAACCACGACTTTAAAGTCCTTGCGCGAAAAGGCTACTACGCACCAAAGGGCTAGTCCGTTTCGCTTTCACCGATTGACCATGGGCTACTGCTTGGCTAACATCACATGGCGGTCAGGGATCGCTGCCAACTAGCCCAAATGAACCAGGACAAAATTGCCCACTATCGAATCGTCCGCCAACTCGGCGCGGGCGGCATGGGATTGGTGTACGAGGCCGAGGACACGAAGCTGGGCCGGCGTGTCGCGCTGAAATTCCTGAAGGAAAGCACGATACACGACCCCGGTGCGATGGACCGCTTCCTGCGGGAAGCGCGATCAGCTTCCGCCCTGAACCACCCGGGCATCTGCACGGTTCATGCAATCGAAGAGTGCGACGGACGCACGTTCATCGCGATGGAATTGCTGGAAGGCGAATCGCTTGACAAGGTTCTGGTCCGCGGAACGATGCCCATTTCCCACTGTGTGGAAGTTTGCATCGAAATCGCCGACGCGCTCGATGCCGCCCACAAGAAAGGAATCGTCCACCGCGATATCAAACCCGCGAACATTTTCCTTACCAGCCGCGGCACAACGAAGATTCTTGATTTCGGCCTTGCCAAACTGATGGAAGTGGAGGGCGGCCCGTCCGAGGACACGCTCGCCGAATCCGAAACGATGTTCCAGACAAAGGTCGGCACTACGGTGGGCACCGTCGTTTACATGTCGCCGGAGCAGGCCCGCGGCGAAACCCTGGATGCGCGCACCGACCTTTTTTCTCTCGGCTCCGTGATGTATGGCATGGTGACCGGCCGCCACCCGTTTCAAGGTTCCACCAGCGCGGTGATTTTTGCGAACATCCTGCACGCCGCACCGGTTTCGCCGGTCCATTTCAACAGCGCCATTCCGGCTGAACTCGAACGCATCATCAACAAGCTTTTGGAGAAAGACCGCGAGATGCGTTATCAGGTGGCGGCGGAGTTGCGCGCCGACCTGAAACGCCTGTTGCGTGAACTGGAGCCGGGCCGCCCTTCTTCGGATTCCAGCGTCGCCGCGAGCCGCGCGACGGTCACCGCCGCCCAGGCCGCCGCAAAATCCTCCGGTTCGCTGCACAAACCGATCAGCAGCACAGACCTGGTGGAGGCAGCCAACCAGAATAAGCTTGGCACCGGCGTAATCCTGATGCTGGTGGCGGTGTTGGCCGCGGCAGCGGTCTACGGCGCTTACACCTTCGTGCAGAAGGGCAAGCATGTGCCTTTCGAGAAATTTTCCATAGAAAATATTTCAAACAACGGACACATTTCGCAAGCCGCAATCTCGCCCGATGGGAAATACCTGTTGCAGGCCCTGGAGGAAAATGGAATGCAGTCCCTGTGGCTGCATCATATTCCGACCGAGACGAACAAAGAGGTGGTCGAACCGGCGGCAACGGTGTATGAGGGGTTGACGTTTTCGCCCGACGGCAACTACATCTATTTCGTCCGGCGCGAAGAAGCCGAGGAAAGTATTTCGGTGCTCTATCGCGCGTCGGTGCTTGGCGGCGAGCCGAAAATTTTGATCCGAGACGTTGACAGTCCTATCACCTTTTCGCCCGACGGCACACATTTTGCGTTTCTCCGGAAGTTGCACGATTCGCCGAAGTGGGATCTTCTCCTTGCGAAGAGCGAGGGCGCGATCGAGCGCCCCATCTTCACCGGCCGGCTGCTGAAGAGCGACAGCTATGTTCCCGCGTGGTCGCCCGACGGAAAAACCATCCTGATCCCGATTGTGCAACCTTCCAGAGAGGCAATCGGCGGATTTTCCGTGGTGGACGCAATTACCGGCCAGGAGCAGGTTCTCGCCGACTCTTCCGAGCGCATTTATTACGTGCCGACATGGCTTCCCGACGGCTCCGGACTGATCGTCAACAGTTCGCAACTCGACAGCGGTCACCGGCAGATTCAATTGGGATTCCTTCCTTCTCCATCGGGAGAGTTTCGGCCCTTGACCGCCGACACCAACAATTACGGGGCGCAGACGATTTCCAAGGATGGCAAAACGCTGGCCGCCATCCAAAGCAAGGTGCGATTTGAACTTGGAGTCGCTCCCGCAGCGGAGCCTGACAAGTTGACGGCGGTGCCGCTGGTGTCACAATCGCCCATCTGGCGATGGGACTGGACGGCAGACAATAAACTGATCATGCCCCAAGCCGGTGAAATCAAAATCGTCAGTCCCGCCGGCGGCGAAAAGGTTGTTTTTTCGGACAACAAACACATTGCGGATCAGGTGGCCGTCTGCGGCGACGGGCGTTATCTTGTTTTCCGGCAATTGGCGCGCACCAGCGCTTCTTCGGCGAATTTGTGGCGGGCTAATATTGACGGCAGCGATCAAAGGCAACTCACATCCGGTTTCAGCGAACAGGCGCCGAGTTGCGCAAAAAGCGGCCCGTGGGTCTATTTCGTGGATTACAACGACAACGGGTATCTGAAACGTGTCTCGCTCGATGGCGGGTCGCCCGAGACTGTGGTCAATTTCTCGATGGGCTTTTACGCGCTGTCGCCTGACGGCAAGAATGTGGCTTCGCTGGAAGTTCGCGAACTGGACCACAAGCTGATGCTGCGGATGGACTCAACCGAAGCTCATCGCATGTTCTACCACGACATTGACCAGCGCGCGCTGGCAGACGGCCTGGCGTTTTCGCCGGACGGAAAAGCGGTGATTTACGTTGGCAGGGAAAAGGGAGTGGATAATCTCTGGAGCCAGCCGCTGGATGGAGCCGCCAGCAAGCAGCTGACGCATTTCACGAAAGAAAAGATTATGCGGTTTGTGTTTTCTCCGGATGGCTCGCAAATCGCGATCGAGCGTGGCGAGAAAGAAGCCGACGCAGTGCTGTTGAAAGACACCAGCAAGTAAGACCGACCCCCGGCGGCAGGTGCGACCCGCTTTATTTCACCGACCCGGCTGGTTTGGGGATATCGGCGGTCGTTCGGGCAAAATATCCTTTGCGGGCACGCACCTGATAGCCCTTGTGTTCCGGCACTTCAATTTTGATCTTGTGATACCGGCCATCGAAAGCGTGCGTTGACGGGTTGTAGGCAATGGAATACTGATTGCGCAGTTCGTCGCCGATATCCTGGAACGACTGGTCGAGATCGTCCACGTGATACGGGTAGAAGGAGCGCCCGCCGGTTTCTTCGGCCAACGCCTGAAGAATTTTGTCGCCGTCCGTCAGGTGGTATTTGCGGTTTCCGGTGCGTTCCTTGCTCGGATCGTCGAGAGTTACCCACTGCGTGCTGGTGCTGATCGTATAGATGACCACGCTGCTGCGCTGCGCCATCTCGATGGCTTCCGAGCGGGTGTGCGTGGAAAGATTGTCTTCGCCGTCGCTGATCAGGATCATTACGCGGCGCACAACGTCGGGCTGGTCGCCCGGAGGGCGTGGCGGGTGGCTGAGTTCCTGCACGCAAGCCTGATAAATGGCGTCGTAAACGGCGGTACCGCCTCCGGCGCGGGTGCGCAAAATCTGGTCGCGCAGCTTGCCGGTGTCTGGCGTGAAGGCCTGGACGACCTGCGGTTCATCGTCAAAGGTCATTACGAATGCTTCGTCTTTGCCACGGCGCAGCACGCTGAAGAGGAAATTGTTGGCGGCGTCCTGCTCAAACTTGATGCGATTACGAATGCTGTTCGAAGTATCCAGCAACATGCCGATGCGCAGGGGCAGGTCGGACTGGCGGCTGAAGTAGCGGATGTCCTGAGCGACGTTGTCGTCCAGAACCTTGAAGTCCTGCTTTTCGAGCGAAGGTACAAGCTTGTTGCGGCGATCGAGGACCGTGAGGAGGACGTCGACGAGGTTCACCGTGGTGATGATCTTCGTCTCGCTCTTCTGGACCGGTTCTTGCGCTGGTGGAGCGGGCGGCGGGGTTGCCGGAGGAGTCGAAGGATTCTGCTGCTGGGCGAATAGAAGCGTGCTGCCCAAAAGACCGATGGCTGGAAGAAACCCGAGGAGGCGGAGTCGCATGTTCAAGGATTATAGAAACCCTTTCAGTGCATCGTCAATGCGCTCCGATGATTCCCCCGCAGCCGCGGCAAGTTTCCTCAAGTAGGCGTGAAGTTCGGCGGGTAGTGGCGCCGTCAACTGAATCGGCTGGCCGGTACGCGGCTGGCGAAAGCCGAGCTTTGCCGCGTGCAGGAAATTTCGCCCCAGCGCCGGCAGCGAAACACTACCTACCTGCAACTGGCCTGAAGCGCCGTACAGCGTGTCGCCCACGACGGGATGCCGCAGGGCTGAAAAATGCACACGAATCTGGTGGGTGCGCCCGGTGTGCAACTGCACTTCCACCAGCGTCACAGAGTCAATGCGCGCCAGCACGCCCCAGTCTGTGCGGGCCGCACGGGCGTTCGGCAGGGAGGCGGTGCGCTTGGCCGTCATGCGATTCCGGCGGACTGGGTCGCGTGCGATTGGTAACTCGATCCGACCGCTTTCTTCGGTCAGGATTCCCTGCACCAGCGCGAGATATGTTTTTTGAATGGTGCGTTCACGAAAGTTGTCGGCAAGCTTTGCGTGCGCGAAATCGTTTTTGGCGACCAGCAGAATTCCGGAGGTTTCTTTATCTATGCGGTGGACGATACCCGGCCGCAGGGGATCGCCGCCTTGCGACAGGGCTTGTCCGCGGCCGAGCAGCGCGTTGACCAGGGTTCCGCGCGAATTTCCTGCTCCCGCATGGACCGTCATCCCGGCGGCTTTGTTTACCGCGATCAGGTCATCGTCCTCGAAGAGAATGTCGAGAGGGATTTGCTCCGCCTCCGCCTTGATGGCGGGCCGCGGCGTGGGCGTCACCTCGACGACATCATTCGAGCGGACTTTGTGCGAATCTTTGGCGGGCTTGCCGTTCAGCAACACCAGTCCGGCTTCGATCAGTTCCTGGACCCGGGTGCGCGAAAGCTCGGCGCTGTGCGAAGAGACGAAGCGGTCGAGCCGGAGTCCGGCTTCCTCTGGCAAGACCACAAATTTCAGTGAAGTCATTGGCATGAAGGGATGAGTGTACAACTCAAAAGTCAAAACCGGTTGGCGTTCAGCTTTCTTTGGGCTTCTGCGGATGGAAAACGACGTCGTAGAGCAGGAGTAGCGCGCCGATGGTTACGCCGGCGTCGGCGAGATTGAACGTGGGCCAGGGATTGAACAAGGAAAAGGGTAGAAAGCGGACCCACACTTCCAGAAAATCTGTTACGGCGCCGTGAACGATTCGATCCGTGAGATTTCCGGCTGCGCCGCCGAGCAACAGCGCCAGGCCCGCGGCGTTTACGTCGCTGGCGTCGCGACCCGCCACCAGCAGCCACGCGATCAAGCCGATGATCAGGCCCGAGCCGACAATCAGAATCACCCTAGTCCAGATACTGGAGCTGTTCGAGAAAAAACTGAACGCGATTCCCGGATTGCGGGAAAGGATGATGCTGAACCAGTTGGGAACCACCACATGCGGAAAGTAAGTCAGCGGGCGCGACTCAATCCACGCCTTCGTGGCGCGGTCCAGCAGCACCACGATCAGCGTGAGCCAGAGCCAGCGGATACGCCCAGGGATGATCATGAGTTCACGAAAGCGGAAAATCGCCTACCGTGGCGAGCCGACGGCATCCGCATCCGGACCTCCTGCCTCAATTTCGGCGATGGCTTGGCTGCACCGCTCGCAAACTGCCGGATAACGGGAATTCTCGCCGACGTGGACGGAATAGTTCCAGCAGCGGTCGCACTTCTTTCCGTCGGCACGCTGGACGCTTACTTCGAGTCCCGGCACAGCTTCCGAGCGAAACTCTCCGCTTCCCGCGGTAATCAGCTCCACCTGCGAGACGATGAACAGACCGGGCAACTCCGGGAGACACTGCTTTAGCCTGGCTTTCAGCTCCAAGTCCGCGTTCAGCAGTACTTTCGCTTCCAGCCCGGAATTAATCATCTTCCTTTCGTTGCGAGCGACTTCCAGCGCCTTCAGAACTTCGCCGCGGACCTTCGCCAGCAATTCCCAGGTGTTGGCCTTTTCCGGCGCGATGCCGGTCCGCAACTCGGCTTCTTCAGGGAACAGAGCGATGTGCACGCTGCCGGGCTCACCGGCGGCATGCGGAAGAAATTTCCAGACTTCCTCCGACGTGAACACCAATGTTGGCGCAAGCAAGCGCACCAGCGCGCCGGTGATTTTCCACACAGCGGTCTGGCCGGAGCGCCGTGACTTGTTGTTCGCCGACTTTGTGTATAACCGGTCCTTCAGCACGTCGTAATAAAACGAGCTCAGGTCCACCACGCAGAAATCATGAATCGCGTGATATACGCGGTGAAACTCATAGGCGGCGTACCATTCACGGCATTTCTTCACCAGGTCCGCCGTTCGCTCGAGCATCCAGCGGTCCAATTCATCCATCTGTTCGCTAGCGACCACATTCCGCGATGGATTGAAGTCGTTCAGGTTTCCCAGCGCGAATCGGATGGTGTTGCGAATCTTGCGATACGCTTCGCTGAGCTGGGTCATCACCCGCTCACTCATCTTCACGTCGGCTTGGTATTCCTGCGAGCCTACCCAAAGCCGGAGCAGATCCGCGCCCCACTTGTCGCAAATTTCCGTGGGCAGCACTACGTTGCCGAGCGACTTCGACATCGGCCGGCCTTGCTCGTCCAGAGTCCAGCCGTGGGTCACCACGCCGCGGTACGGCGCCTTGTCGCGAATTCCGGTGGCGATCAGCAGGGAGCTGTGAAACCAGCCGCGATACTGGTCCGGCCCCTCGAGATAAACGTCGGCCGGCCACTCGTTGCCTTTTAGAACGGCGAGGTGAGACGACCCGGAATCGAACCACACATCCAAAATGTCGTTTTCCTTGCGCCACTTTTCCGCGCCGCAAGAGCACTTCGTCCCTGCCGGGAGCAATTCTTCCGGCGTATGCTTGTACCAAGCGTCAGCGCCCTCTTTTTCAAACCACTTCACCACGTTGCGCAGCGCCGCAAAATCGTTCAACTGCTTCCCGCAGCCGTCGCAGAAAAACACGATGATCGGCACGCCCCAGAACCGCTGCCGCGAGACGCACCAGTCCGGCCGCTTCTCAATCATTTCGTAAATGCGTTCTTCGCCCCAGCCGGGAATCCACTTCACGCGGTGAATTTCTTCCAGCGCTTCCTGACGAAGGGTCTGCTTCGCGCCGTGTGCGGCTTGGTCCATCTTGATGAACCACTGTTCCGTCGCGCGAAAGATCACGGGATTGTGGCAACGCCAGCAGTGCGGATAGCTGTGCTTGTACGGATGGTGGCCCAGCAACGCGCCATGATCGCCCAGCAGCTTCACAATGATGGGGTTCGCCGCAAAAACGTCTTTGTCCTTGTATTCGGGCAAGCCTTCCGTGTACACGCCCTTGTCATCGAGCGGCGCGTAAATCTCCAGTCCATATTTTTGCCCGGAGTTGAAGTCGTCTGCGCCGTGGCCCGGTGCCGTGTGCACGATGCCGCTGCCCTGATCCAGGGTGACGTAATCCGCCAGCAGGCCCGGCACCTGAATTGGCAAAAACGGATGCTGGAATTTCATCCCCTCAAAATCGCGGCCCTTGAAACGCGCCAACTCCTCTGCTTGCTTGATCCCGCAATCCGCCTGGAATCCCGCAACGCGGTCCCGAGCGAGCAGGAGTTTTCCTTTCTCCGTCACGATCACCACATACTCGTAGTCCGGGTGAAACGCCAGCCCGCGGTTATGTGGAATCGTCCACGGCGTCGTCGTCCAGATCACCGCCGAAACATCGGCGCCAATTCTTGCGGCCTCGCCTTTTCCACCGACCACAACTTTGAACGTTACCCAGATCGAGGGGCTGGTGTGATCTTCATATTCCACTTCCGCCTCAGCCAGCGCCGTGTTGTCGTAGATGCACCAGTAGACCGGCTTGCGCCCTCGATAGACGTAACCCTTCTCGATGAACTCCAGAAACGCTCCCGCGATTGTGGCCTCATACTGATGGCTCATCGTCAGGTAAGGATCGTTCCAGCGCCCGAACACACCCAGCCGCTTGAAGTCGCGCTTATGCTGTTCGACGTAGCGCGTCGCATAGTCCCGGCACATCTGGCGAAACTCTGGCGGCGAGACTTTTCCCTTCCCGCCCAACTGCTTTTCCACCTGCGTTTCGATGGGCAGCCCGTGGCAATCCCAGCCCGGCACGTACGGCGCGCGATGCCCGGCCATGCTTTTAGACTTGACGATCATGTCCTTCAGAATCTTGTTCAGGCCAGTGCCCAGGTGAATCGTCCCGGTGGGATACGGCGGCCCGTCATGGAGCACAAACAGAGGCTTACCCTCGCGCGCCGCAAGAATCTGCTCATAGAGATTCGCCGCCTGCCAGGCCTCCAATTGCTTGGGCTCGTTCTGCGGCAAGCCGGCTTTCATCGCAAAATCAGTTTTGGGCAGGTTCAGCGTCTTCTTCAGTTCCAATGGTTCGGTCATGGATTCGGTAATCGAATGTCCCTTCTAATCCCCTAGTTCCAGTGTATCTGGAGGGTCAACACGCCGCGTTGCAAAGCGGGAAACTTTGGAAAGCAAAGTAACTACGTATGTTACAATATTGGTGAAGTTGTGTCAGCCGAGGGGTCGCGCAACCTTTCCCAGCCGGCGCGAATCATAGGGACTAAGGTAAACCTTATGAAGTGGGTTCGCGTCTACATTACTTGAGGGGACAACGGTGCCGGGTTTTATCAACCTTCTGCCAAAAGAACTGAGCAATCCAAAGCGCTCCGGGCCCCAGGAAATCATTCCTGTCCCGAAGAGCGCTCTGCCGGATTTCGGAACCCCCGCGCACCTGATGCCGGACGATTTCTGGTCCAACCTCAAGCAGTTCCTGCTGGAACGCCCAGTTAAGATCATCGAACGCAAAGACGCTCCTTTCACCCGAAATTCCTTCGGTTCCGGCCTCGGCGAAAACCTGAAATTCTTTCTCTACGGGCCCAAGGCCCGCAGAGGCCCGATAAACAAGCGGCTGGAAGTGGATTGGGGCGGTAACTTCGGCGGCTTCGTCGAACAACTGAAGGAATTTTTCTCTCCCACCCGGGCGGTGATGCCCGCGGGGATCAAGCCGGTCCAGGTAAAAGAGATCTGGTCCAAGGACGAAAATTTTGGTTGGACTCAGGCGATTGCACTGGCCGTCCACGCCTGCATTATTGCGCTGTTGATCGTTCCGTTCCTCACTAACATGCTTCCCTCGACCACCCAGGCAAAAAACAAGCTGGATGTGACGCCGCTGGATATTTCGCCGTATGTGGCAAAGCTGCCTGCAGGAAATAACAAGGCCGGGGGCGGTGGCGGCGGTGGAGACCGTTCCACACTGCCTCCCACCAAGGGCAAGGCACCGAAATTTGCGATGACGCAGTTTGCCGCGCCGACTGCGGTCATCAAGAATCCGAATCCCAAGCTGGCCATGGATCCGACGCTGCTTGGCCCACCGGACCTGAAAGTTCCCAATTCTCCGCTGAACAACATGGGTGACCCGTTGCAGTCGGTTGTGAATATGTCGAACGGGACGGGCGGCGGGAGCGGTATCGGTACCGGCGAAGGCGGCGGCATCGGCAGCGGCACGGGCGCCGGGCTGGGTCCCGGCGAAGGTGGCGGCACGGGCGGCGGCGCTTTCCGCGCCGGCGTCAACGGCGTGGGCACGCCTTCTTGTTTCTATATGCCGAATCCACCGTATTCGGATGAGGCGCGCAAGGCGAAGTATTCCGGCACTGTTCTGGTAGAAGCGATTGTTACCGTGGACGGCCGAGTGACGCGGCCTCGGGTGATCAAGAGCCCTGGCCTCGGTCTGGATGAAGCAACCATCAACACCCTGCGGACCTGGCGCTGCAAGCCGGCGCTCGGGCCGAACGGCAAGCCCGTGGACGTCTCCGTCCCCTTCGAAGTCACTTTCCGCCTGTACTAGATAGGTTTTCCTCTGCATTTAAGAAGACTAATGGGTATGTGTGTCCGGATTACGGGGTTAAACTCTCTCAGTCCCCGCTTCGATTGGGTTCGTCCACTGAAGCTCGGGAAAACGGGCAAAATCGCGATCAGTAGTTTGCAGCACACCACCATATTCGATCGTCAGTGCAGCCAATTGCGCATCGGTCGCCAGTGGTCCCCAAGCCTGCCCCCCAACTAGCAACCTCCCGAGCAGGGGCCAATGCTGATCTCCTGGTGCAAGTAGCCTCACGTTCGGCTGCTCCAACCATCGGTCAACCACCTGAACGACTTCCTCCAAAGTGAATCGCTGGCCGGGAATGCGTGGATTCGTTGTGATGCGGATAAATGCAGATACAGTTTGCCAAGGCAGACCTACCACTGCTCCTTCTGAAAAGACCAGCTCAACCCATTTACGCGCCTTCTCATGCTTTTCGGAACTTGAATCGTAGGCATAGAGCAAGAGATTCGCGTCGAGGACAATCACTTGTGTCCGGTGCCTTCGAGGGCTTCAAGCAGGGTCAGCTGGAGGCAACCCAAATCGCGAACTTGCGTTCTCACTTGCAAACATGGAGGCCGCGAGTAGAGATTTCGCTGGCCGTCTTTCCTGAGAAGGAGATCACACATGCCCTTCTTGATGCCCGATGCAGCTTTCAGAAATTCCAAAGAATCTTCCACCTGGATACGCCGCGTGTCTGAAAATTTCCGTCTGGCACTTTCGCTGCCGCACGCCGGGTTTCGGTCTGCAAACGGGGCTCCGGATCTGTTCTCGGGCGTCGAGAGTTCAACGCGATATGGTCCTGCGCAGGGGATATCGGCGATTGCCCATGCGCTAATTCTTGGAGGGCTGCTCTTCCTGCTTGCCTCTACTTCCACGGAGGTGCAGGGACTCAGCCCAACTCTGATCGACGGCCTCAAGCGCCCGCTTCAATTTTTTCGGCCACCGGAACCAAAATCAGGAACTCCGTCTCTCGGGCTTCGCGGTGTCGGCAGCGGAAATGAATCCGAACGCGCCCGCACTGGTAATCTGGCGCCGCGTTCGTCCATGCCGCTGTCGCCGCCGCGATTAACTCACTCCGAGCAGATCGATTTGCCCGTTCCTCCAGCGGTCTTCGATCCCAACGCTCCATCTGCCGTTCCCATCATTACTGGTCTCGGACTGCCGTGGGGGGACAAGGACACCAATTCCGCGGGGACAGAGAAGGGCCACGGAATCGGAAACCGTCCAGGGAACGGCATGGGCGACGACGATGGAAACGGCGCGGGCACGGCGGCCGACGGCGGAAACTACGCCAACGTTGTTTCGCAGCCGGCGTGCCTGTATTGTCCCGAGCCTCCGTACACCGAAGATGCGCGCAAAGCGAAGCTCCAGGGCAGCGTCACTCTCCGCGTTTTGATCGGTGCTGACGGCCGCGCAAGGCTAATTCAGGTGGTGAAGGGTTTGGGGTTGGGCCTCGACGAAAAAGCCAGCCAAGCCGTCCGCGGGTGGCGTTTTGCACCTGCGCGGGATGCTCGCCGCCAGGCCCTGCCCATCTGGGTCACCATCGAAACACGTTTCCAGCTCCTTTAGCTCGTTACCCCGCATTGTTTGCTTACGACACCTCGACGGCTGTTTAGCGGGGCCGCGCCGCGTGTTCTGCTACGATGAGGCCATGCGAAACAGACTGTCCCTCCTGGTATTTTTCTGCTCCTTCCTCTCGCTGGGTCCAGCAAGCTTTGGCCAAGGCGCCACCGGGTCGCTTGATGTGACCGCGCGTATAGCGCCGACCGGAGCGCGCCCGGAGCCGGTGCGCCAATTCACTCTTTACGTGCTTACGAAAAGTTATGCGGACATCCTGAAGGAGGCAGGGGCGCAATTTCCCCTTGCCGATCGCGAGGAGTTCATCAGCAATCTGAAAATCTCGCCCGAGTTGAAAGCGTGGATGAAGAAGCACGCGGTCATTGACCTGACTGCGCCGGATGTCGACAAGCTCATAACTCCGGACGACGTCATGGACATCCCTGAATTCTTCGCAGGCTATGAACGATCGAACAGCGGCGGTGTCACCGCCGGCTTGCCGAAGCCGAAATATAAAGAGTCCGATGCCGAAGCCAATCCCGACAAATACTTCAAGCTAAAGCAGGAGTACATGTCCTCCACGAAGAAATTTGTCGAGTCCCATCCCTCCACAATTTCCGGCATGGAAACGGAACTTGGCGGCGTGAATCCCAAGTTCAAGTGGGACAAAGCCCTACAGGAGCACAATCAGAAAGTGGCGCAACTTGCGCCGGACCTGGCCCAGACGAAGTATATGGCGGCAAAAGGCGACACCGATCTTGACGGCCATCTTCTGATTAAAGGACTTCCGCCAGGAAATTACTGGGTCAGCTCTCTGGGGCTGGATGCCGCAGCGGGCGACCGGCGACTCCTATGGGACGTGTCGGTCACCGTACAGCCAGGAGCGCCGACGCAGCTGATTCTCTCTAATCTGAACGGGCAGAACTTCGGCGCGTCGCACCAGTGAGTTGCGTTATTCTGATGCCATGGGCAGTCCCGTTCTGTGGCTCGGGTTTAATCTTTTTGTACTTATCGCACTGGCTCTGGATCAGGGCGTCTTTCACCGCAAGGCACACAAAATAAAATTTGGAGAAGCGGCTCTTGCCAGCGCGCTGTGGATTGGCCTGGCGCTGGGGTTTGGCTGGTGCATCTGGCATTGGTATGGCGAACAGCGCGGCCTCGAATACTTTACGGGCTACGTGATCGAGAAGGCGCTGAGCGTGGACAATCTGTTCGTGTTTATGGTGATCTTCCGGACGTTCCAGGTGCCGGAGGAGTTGCAACACCGCGTGCTAGCGTGGGGGATCCTTGGCGCGCTGGTAATGCGCGGCATCATGATCGCCACGGGCGCCGTGCTGGTGGCCCGATTCCAGTGGATCCTGCCGGCGTTTGGCGTATTCCTGGTGTACACCGGGCTGCACATGCTCTGGAAGCGCGACAAGGAAGTCCACTACGAAAAAAATCCCATCTTTCGGTTTGCGAGCTCGCATCTGCGCGTCACCAAGGAATACCGAGGGAAGCGCTTTCTGCTCCGGGAAGGCGGGCGCCTCGTCGCCACGCCGCTCCTGCTGGTGCTTCTGATCGTGGAGATTACGGACGTGACGTTCGCGGTGGACTCCATCCCCGCCATCTTTGGCATCACGCGCGATCCTTTCATTGTTTACACTTCCAACGTTTTCGCGATCCTCGGGCTGCGCGCGCTGTATTTCCTGCTGGCGGATGTCCTCGACTTCTTCCACTACCTGGGCATCGGGCTGGCGCTGGTACTGATGTTTATTGGCGCAAAAATGGTGGGTGAACCATGGGTCCACATATCCGTGGTGGTTTCGCTGAGCGTGGTGGGCGGAATCCTGCTGCTGGCGATGTTGATTTCTATTCTGACTTGTCCGCCAAAGAAGAAAGAACCGCGGGCGGGTTAAGATATCATGGGTTGATGCGATGCACCGGAGCCTGGTGAACCAATGAACGAGTTGCTGCAACGGGCCATCGAGGGCTTGTCGTCTCCGGAATCGGAGACGCGCGCGGTTTCGGCCACCGAGATATATAAGACGGGCCGAGCGCTGGCCGACCATGCCGCGTATCCCTGGTGGGGAGACGAAGACTTGGCCGCATTGCTGAATGGGAATGAGCTGAAGATGACGGTTGGGCTGGCGGTAACTCCAGAGCGTTTTAAGGAGATTCACGAAGCCAGCGGATTGCCGCGCTTTTCGGAAGTTCCGCCCGATCAGGACGCCGTTGAATTCGAGTTGCACTTTCCCGGCGGGCTTTCGATGGACGTTCTAACCAGCAAGGATCCGGCGGGCGTCGGAGCAATCGCAAAATTCCTGAAAAGATTCGGCGAAGGCATTCAGCAGATCGAATACGAATGCAAGGATGTGGACCGCGCAACGCAAATTCTGAAGACCAAATTCAATGTTGCGGCGATTTACCCGGAAACCCGCCCGGGCGCCGACGGCACCCGTGTAAACTTCTTCCTCGTTTCCGCCACCGACTCCGCCAAAGTCCTAATCGAACTCTACGAACCCGCCCCGCGGTTGGACTAAGATGACAATTCTCGTTTTTTTGAAGTAAGCGACAGTACATTACGTGCGATGTACGCAAAAAATTTCTAGTCTGAAATTCGGTTGTGGCTGCAAAGCGTCGATTGGACGGCTCGCGGGAAAAGCAACTTAGGGCCGACTGCTTATGCGCACTCGTCCGGATTCTACCACGGTAAACGCATCCCGCAGCCGCGAACCCAGCTTCGTTATCTCCTCAACCGGGGTCGCGGGCTTAGCGAGACGCGTGCGGCTATGAAACCCTGACCAGAATCACGCCAGCTGACAACCGACCGCGCGCATACACTTAGTTCACCAAAGTCCTGATCCTCCGTGATGAGTACGCGATTCTCATTGAATGCGCGCTCCAGAACTTGTTCGTCTGTCGCGCCTCTTGCGACCTCGGCAATCGCAACCACATCGTGGCCTGCTCCCCGCATTGCCCGAATGACGGGCCCTGCGCAGCTTTCGTCGGCCAGGAAGTTCATGCTTTAGGATTTGCCAGGAACCGGCACGTCGGGCAGCAGCACTACTTCTTCGTGGGCTACGCTGGCAGCGCCGTAGGCTACCGCCGCGCGGATGTCCTTTGTTGTGAGGTGTGGGTGTCTTTCAGCAGTTCACCCTCGTTTGCGCCCTCGGCGAGCTTGCGGAGGATTAACTCCACCGTGATTCGCGTCCCCCGGTTGAGGGGTTTCCCCATCATAATTGCCAGGTTAATCTCGATTCGATCGGTCGTCATTGCAATCCTCTTGGCCCATCAGATCGCCCCCACCCCAGTCGCATAATCGCGGCCTTTTGTCTGTATGTTTGCTTCTAGGAATCCCCACCAACGCCATCTACTCTGATTTGTTCGGTTGGCTCGACAGAAACTCCCACACCCGAAAGACTTCCGCCACACTCCACGCCTGCGCAAAACAGCCTACCGGGGGAAACGGAGCGTCGCCGCCAAAAATCTCGCTGATGCTTCCAAGTCCCGCCGAATAAATGTTTCTCCCCAGGGGCTCAAGAAAACTCTGCGCGGCCGCGCGATCCCCATAAACGGAGTAGTGCGCCAGCGCATACGGCCCCAGCAGCCACGCCCAGACGGTTCCCTGGTGGTAGGCCGAATCACGTTCGCGAGGCCCTCCGGCATAACGGCTCACATATGCGGGTTCCGAAGGGCCCAGGCTGCGCAGCCCGAATGAAGTCAGCAATTCCCGCCCCAGCGTATCCACAACGCCCTTACTCTGTTCCCGCGTAAGAGGGCTGACCGGTAGCGAGACGGCAAACACCTGGTTTGGGCGCAGCCCCGGGTCCGCGCCGCCGCCCGGAACATCGATCACATCGAAGCAACAGTTCCGTGCGGGATTCCAGAATTTCTGAAAATTCTTCTCCGCCTTCTGTTTCAGCTTTAGGTAGCCCTCTGCCGGACGCGCCAGCCGCCGCGCAAACTCTCCCATGGTGTTCAGCGCATTGATCCACAAGGCGTTGATCTCCACGGGCTTTCCAATGCGCGGCGTAACCACCCAGTCGCCGATTTTCGCGTCCATCCAGGTAAGCTGCACTTCGGGACTGCCGCCGTAGAGAAGCGCGTCGGCTGGATCGACTTTGATGTTGTAGCGGGTCCCCGCAACGTGCGCGTCCACGATCGCCGACAGAACGGGAAACAGCTTGTTGACCAGCGCCAGATCCTGGGTGGCCTCAAAATATTGCCTGGCCGCTTCGAAATACCACATCGAGGCGTCAATCGTGTTGTACTGCGGCGCGCCGCTGCGGTCTGGAAAATTATTCGGCAGCATTCCGCCATCCACGTAGCGCGCAAACGACTCCAGAATTTTGCGCGCAATCTCCGGCCGCCCCAAAGAAAGCGAGAGGCCGGGGAGAGCAATCATCGTGTCGCGGCCCCAATCGGAAAACCAGGGGTAGCCCGCGATCACGGTTAAGCCATCAGGATCATCGGGGAGGGCTCGTTTGGCGAGAAATTGGTCCGCGGCCAACACCAACTGCCAGAGCCATCCAGGTTCGTCGTCCGCAGGGGTGGCAACGGTTTTGGAATGACGCTTCTGCCACGCTTGAAATAGCTTTAGGTCGTGATTGGATTGGAGCGCGCGCGATTGCTCGCCGTCCAGTAGGGCCTCAGGCCCCGTCGAAAACACCAGCGTCAGTTTCTCGCCGACGCTCAGTTGCGCGTGAAACATTCCGGCCAGCAGGCGGTCCTCGTGGTCATCCAGCCCGCGTTCGCGTTCCACGGGAAGAAAGAAGTCTCGATACCATTCGTGCCGGGGTTCGAAGGCGCCCGAGGCGCTTTTCAGAAAAAACGGCGTCGCACCGTCAAACGCAACGACGCGAATTCCTTTTTCTACCGGTTCGATCTTCATTTGCCAGCCGTCCGCGTGCGTGGTGGCGTGAAAATCGCGGTAACTTACCAGAATCTTTCCTTCGATTTCGACGGAAGCATTGCCGCGCGCCAGCGTGTACTCCACGAAGGTTGTGTTTTCTCCCTGCTTCATCCACACGCGTTTTTCGAGCAGCGCGTCGGCGAGGGCGTAACGCCAGACGGGTTTGGTGCCTTCCAGATGAAAGCTTTCTATGTTGAGGTAGCCCTTTGGGGAAACATCGCCGCTCAACCAGCGGTTTGTCGCCAGCGGAAAAGTTGCGCCGCCGTAGCGAACTGTTTCATCCACGGCCGCAACCAGGAGCGTTCTATCCGTGGGGGGCTGGAGCGCCGCCATCAGCAGCCCGTGATAGCGACGAGTGGAAGTTCCCGCGGCGGTCCCGGAGGCGAATCCGCCAAGGCCGTTGGTCACCAGCCACTCGCGGGTTTCGGCGAGGTCCAGGTCGCCCAGGATTTCTCTTCCGAATTGCACTTCGCCAAGAAGCGACAAGTCTTACTCTCCGCTCTGCTCCAAAAGTTTTGCTACCAATCCGGTCCAACCCGTCTGGTGGCTGGCGCCAAGCCCGGCGCCGTTGTCTCCGTGAAAATATTCGTAAAAGAGAATCAGGTCGCGCCAGTGCGGATCGCTATTGAAGAGCTCCTGTCCGCCGGCGAACGGGCGCTTGCCGTCTTTTCCGCGTACAAAGATTCGGGTCAAGCGTTTCGAAATCTCCTGAGCTACCTGCCACAAATCGTGCTCGTTCCGCGAATGCGTCGGGCACTCAATCTTGAAGTCCTCGCCGAAATAATGGTGATACTTCTGCAGCGATTCAATCAGCAGGTAGTTCACTGGAAACCAGATCGGTCCGCGCCAGTTCGAATTTCCGCCAAAAACTCCGGTATTCGATTCTGCCGGCTCGTAATCCACTTTACTGGTGTGCCCGTTCACCTGTACTTCGTAGGGATGGTCTTCGTGATAGCGGGAAAGGGCGCGAATGCCGTGCGGGGACAAAAACTCCGTCTCGTCCAGCATGCGGCATAAAATCCGTTTCAACTGCTTGCGATTGGCAAGCGAAAGCAGCCGCCGCACGCCGCGCGCAGACCGTTGCGTCATTTCGATGTGTTCCGGAACGTCGGGATGGTTGTCGATGAACCACTGCATGCGCCGCTTGAAACCCGGCAGGCGGTCCACAATCTCCGGCTCCAATGTTTCCACCGCAAACAAAGGAATCAACCCGACCATCGACCGGATTTTGAGAAAGTGTTCTTCCCCGTTCGGCAAGTGCAGCAGGTCGTAATAAAAACCGTCTTCGTTGTCCCAGAGCGAGCGCCCGCTGGGTCCCATGTCATTCATGGCCCGCGCGATGTAAACGAAGTGTTCGAAAAATTTGCTGGCCACGTCTTCGTAAGCCTGGTCGTCTCTCGCCAGTTCCAGCGCAATCGCCAGCATGTTCAGGCAGTACATGCCCATCCAGCTGGTGCCGTCGGATTGCTCCAGATGCCCGCCGGTCGGCAGAGGTGCCGAGCGGTCAAACACTCCGATGTTGTCGAGCCCCAGGAAGCCGCCTTGAAAGATGTTGTGGCCATCCGGGTCTTTGCGGTTCACCCACCAGGTGAAATTCAAGAGCAGTTTGTGGAAGACTCTTTCCAGAAAGGCGCGGTCGGCCACTCCGCGCACGCGCCGCTCAATCTTGTAAACGCGCCACGCCGCCCAGGCATGCACCGGAGGATTCACGTCGCCCAACGCCCACTCGTACGCCGGCAACTGCCCGTTCGGATGCATGTACCACTCGCGCAGTAGAAGGATCAACTGCTCCTTGGCGAAATCGGGATCAATGATCGCCAGCGGAATGCAGTGAAACGCCAAATCCCACGCCGCGTACCACGGATACTCCCACTTGTCGGGCATGGAAATGATGTCGTCGTTATAAAGATGCGTCCAGTCCTTATTGCGCCCGTGCAGGCGTTCGGGCGGAGGCTCCGGCCCGGCGGGATCACCTTCGAGCCAGGTGTAAACGTCGTAGTGGTAAAACTGCTTGCTCCACAACATTCCCGAGTACGCCTGGCGCATAACGTGATGCGCGTCGGCCGACATCTCCTTGGGAATTCGCGATTCGTAAAATTCCGTGGCTTCTTTCTGCCGGTCCGCGAACACCTTATCGAATCCCGCGGCAAAATCATTTGTACCCGGAACTCCGGCCGAGCGTTCGGTATGCCCGGGGCCCGAAATTGTGCCAACCATTGGCGAATCAGAATCCATGCCTCCGAGTGGATCAAGGTCCGTAAGCCGAAGCTTCAGCGTTGCGGACTCTCCCGGCGCGAGATGCAAGGCATAGTGCGCCGCCATCTTCGTGCCCGTGTGCTCCGGATTCACGGCCCCTTTGTTCCCGCGGATGAGATAAGAATGAAAGCCGTCCTTCACATAAGGCGTACGGCTGCGAAATTTGAAGATTTCCTCGTAGTTCGTCTCATTCTCCGTGAACAGGAGTTCCGGAGTCCCCGCCGCAAGCAACCAGCGCTTCCCGTACTGCCAATGTTGCAGCTCCGTGCAGAGCGATCCCGGCGTATCGGGCGCGCGCCGCGCCACGGGCCGGCGCAAATCTTTTCCCCATGACCAGGTGTTCCGATACCAGAGTGTCGGCAGCAGGTGTAGCGGCGCGGCTTCCGGACCGCGGTTGGACGCGGTGATCTTGATCAGGACGTCTTCGACATCCGCCTTGGCGTATTCCACGAACACGTCGAAATAGCGGTTGTCCTGAAACACGCCCGTGTCGAGCAGTTCGAATTCGGGATTGGTGCGCCCGCGACGTTTGTTTTCGTCCAAGAGCCAGCGGTAAGGAAATTCCGCTTGCGGATATTTGTAAAGCATCCGCATGTAACTGTGGGTCGGCGTGGAATCCAGGTAGAAATAGCATTCCTTCACGTCTTCGCCGTGATTCCCCTGATTGCCGGTCAGCCCGAAGAGCCGCTCCTTCAGAATGGGATCCTTGCCGTTCCACAAGGCCAGAGCGAAACAGATCATCTGGTGGCGGTCGCAAATTCCACCGATCCCGTCTTCGCCCCAGCGGTAAGTGCGTGCGTGCGAATGTTCAAACGGAAAAAATTCCCAGGCCGTGCCGTTGGTGCTGTAGTCTTCGCGGACCGTCCCCCACTGGCGGTCGGAAAGATACGGCCCCCAGCGCTTCCAGTGCTTCTTGCGCTGATGGGCTTCTTCCAGGCGGTGATCTTCGACGGTCAGGAGTCTGGGCATGGTTAGGCGTCCTTATACTAGGAGGATTTCACCTGGAGCATGGTTACATACGGAAGTCTATCGTCGCATCTTTGCAGAAGGAACGGTGGAGGACAATCAGCAGATTGTCCGGGAAGCCATGGGCAGTCATGAGTCATGACCGACCGCGCCGGTAAATTTCTCTACGTGGTCAACAGCGGCAACAGCACCAGCGAGTACAGCATCGATCCATCCTCCGGCGTCCTGAAATCGCTCAATAGGGTAAGCACGCCTCCCATTCCGACTGGTGCTTCCCCGTCTTAGCTGTAAACCGTTAATCGACTCACTAATGCGGCTTATTCACCGTAGGGAACCCAGATGTTCTTTACCTGGTGGGCATGCTCCAGATACCAGCGGCCTTCGCTCTGCGGCGTATTGAAGAAATCGATGTGGCGGCCTTCATTTGTCCAGACCTGCTTCAGGTTGCCAACGGAAAGGGCTTTCGCGCTGGCGCACATCTCCGCGTCGCCATAACACCAGATGCCGTCCAAGTCGTCGTGTTCGGCGAGGACCTTCAATAATTCCGTCGCGCGGCCAGCCACGATGTTTACCACCCCACCGGGCAGATCGCTGGTTTCAAAGACCTGGTAAAGGTCTCCTGTGATCAGCGGATACGATTCTGAGGGCACTGCGACTACCGTGTTCCCGGAGGCGATCAAAGGCAGCACCAGAGTAAAAAATCCGAGCAACGGAAATTGCGCGGGGCAAATCACGCCTACTGTACCCACCGCCTCGTTCATCGCGATCGAGACGTTGCGCATCGGCGGATTATGGACCGAGCCGTCAAACTTGTCCGCCCATCCCGCGTACGAAAACAGCCGCTCCACGCTTTTCTGCACTTCTTCCGCAGCTTGTCTCTTGCCGACGGCCGCCGCCAGCCGCCCGACGATTTCATCGCTGCGCTGCGACAGATTTTCGGCGATGTAATAAAGCACTTGTGCACGGTTGTGAGCGGTCGTGTTGCTCCACGATTCCGCTTTGCGCGCCGCTTCCACGGCGTTGCGGACATCCTTGCGATTGCCGAGCGGCGATTCACCCAGCAACTCGCCCCGTTTCCCGCGAATTTCGATGCTGTAACCGGAGTCCGGCCGCACCTGTTTCCCGCCGATGTAAAGTTTCACGGTGCGATCGATACCGGGGTTCGCCACTTCGGCGTGATCTTTTTTCGATGCGCCGTTTTTTTTCAGCGCCGGAGCTTTGCGGAGCCACGTTGGCTCCAGATACTCGACTAACCCCTCACGACCGCCTTCGCGGCCGTAACCGCTTTCGCGATAGCCGCCGAATCCGCACGCCGCGTCAAACAGGTTCGTGCTGTTCACCCAGACCACGCCGGCCTTCAGTTGTGCGGAAACGTGCAGCGCGACGTTGATGCTCTCGCTCCAGACGCTTGCCGCGAGTCCGTACACTGTGTTGTTCGCCAGCTCCACCGCCTCGCGCGGGGTTCGAAACGTCATCGCCGCCAAGACGGGACCGAAAATTTCCTGTTGTGCAACGATCGAAGTCGGGTGCACGTTGCTTAATAGCGTGGGTTTGTAATACAAACCGCGGGTTGGCATCAACACTTCCGGTTGCCAGCACGTTGCGCCTTCCGCGATTCCCTGCTTCACCAGACGGTCAATGCGCTCCAGTTGAACCCGCGCCACGATCGCGCCGATATCGATTGCTTTGTCGAGCGGCGCCCCTACGCGCAGCGTGCTCATTCGCGCCTGCAACTTGCGCGTCATTTTCTCCGCGATGCTTTCCTGCATCAGCAGCCGCGAGCCCGCGCAGCAGACCTGGCCCTGGTTAAACCAGATACCGTCCACCAGGCCTTCCACGGCGCCGTCCAGATCGGCGTCTTCGAAAATAATGAACGGCGATTTTCCGCCCAGCTCCAGCGAAAGTTTCTTTTGCGTCGCCGCCGTTGCCTTCCGGATCGCGCGCCCCACTTCCGTCGAACCGGTGAATGCGATTTTGTCCACGTCGGGATGCTTCACCAGTGCTTCACCGGTAGCGCCGTCGCCGGTAACAATATTCACGACGCCTTTTGGCAGCCCGACCTCATTGCAGATTTCCGCAAATGCCAGCGCGGTCAGCGGGGTATATTCCGCCGGCTTCAGTACAACGGTATTGCCTGTCGCGAGCGCGGGGGCAATTTTCCATGCGAGCATCAGCAGCGGGAAATTCCAGGGGATGATCTGGCCGACAACTCCACAAGCCGAGTAGCCTGGAAATTCCTGCTCCAGCAACTGCGCCCAGCCCGCGTGATGATAGAAATGGCGAGCGACCAGGGGGATATCAATGTCGCGGCTCTCGCGAATCGGCTTGCCGTTGTCGAGCGTTTCCAGGACTGCCAGCCGCCGCGAATGTTTCTGCACCTGGCGGGCGAGGGCGTACAAGAACCGGGCGCGCGCATGCGGCGTCAGCTTCTGCCATCCCGGCAAAGCCATACGCGCCGCTTTGACTGCCGCATCAACGTCCGAGGCGCTGCCCTGGGCCACTTCCGCAAGCAGCGTTCCGGCGGAGGGATCCGCAGTCTCAAAATATTTTCCTTCGGCGGGAGAACGCCACACGCCCTCAACGAAATGTCCGAACTTACGGTTATGCCGGTCGAGCCACTGCAGCGACTCCTTCGGATCTTCGGGGGCCGGGCCGTACTCCATCGTTCTGAATTTTTCGACGACGCTCATTGCTAGTGTCTACCCCTCTGAACTCGCAGCGTAACTCCGCTTGCAAATCTACGCCTGGGCTTCCTTGGCCTTTTCGCGCATCGCTTCAATTCGCTTCAGAATGAACTTCAGGCGCTCCCGGCCCCATTTGGTGCCAGTCACCACTTTTTCGACATCCAGAAACACTTCCTGGTCCGCGAGTTTTTCGCGCAGCTCCGTCAGGAACGGATATACCTTTGCAAAAATGAAGAACATCTCGCCGCTGCACGCAGGCCGAAGGAACAACTCCTCATCCAGCACTCCCTGGCGGACAAGCGACGCCGCCATTCCCCAGTAACTTGCGCCCTGGCGCAGCCAGTTATTTTCTTGCGAGCCGCCGGCATTCGCCACTTTCAGGAAATCGTCGGCATTCCGCGGGGAGAATTCCCACAGCCACCAGTTTCGCGCCTTGCGGAGTTCCGGCTCGCGCCGCAAATCATAAAGTTTCAGGATCAATTCCGCGTCTTTCGCACTCGCCTTTTTTCCCATTTGTCCTCATCCGTTGTGACACAGTTATTTCTGGCTGTGAGCCTTACATGCAATCCAATCAAGCAATCGGATGTCGATATTCCGCCGAATACCGCCCGGTCACGTGGAATTCCAGCTGCCGCTCAATGTCGGCCAACATACCGCTGGCTCCGAACCGGAAAAGGTGTGCATGCAACCAACTGTTGCCCAACTCTTCCTTCATCAGCGCCAACCATTCGAGCGATTGCTTCGAAGAGCGAATTCCACCGGCGGGCTTGAAGCCGACGGCCATGCCCGTTTCCTCGGCGTATTCGCGAATCGCGCGGGTCATCACCACACCGACCGGCAAGACAGCATTCACCGCTTCTTTTCCGGTTGAGGTCTTGATGAAGTCCGCGCCCGCCATCATCGCAACCAGGCTGGCCCGGGCGACGTTGCGTAGCGTCAGCAAATCTCCCGTCCCCAGGATCACTTTCAGGTGCGCCGGGCCGCAAGCGTCCTTGAACGCGACAATTTCGTCGTAGAGCTGCTGCCACTTTGCGCCAAACACGTGCGCGCGTGTAATGACCACGTCAATCTCCTGCGCGCCCGCATCCACCGAGCGGCGGATTTCGGCGATGCGCTCTTCCAGCGGCGAAAGCCCGGCCGGAAATCCGGTGGAAACCGCAGCCACGGGAATATTCGTACCTTCCAGCGCCCGCCGCGCCGTTTCCACAAACAGGTGATAGACGCAAACGGCGCCGACGCGCAGTTGCAACTCCTCAACGCCCAGCTTCTCCACAAGCTCCTGCTGGATCGGTTGTCGAGCTTTCGCGCACAAACGGCGTACGCGGTCGTCCGTATCGTCACCGCTGAGCGTGGTCAGGTCCATGCAGGAGATCGCCCTCAGCAGCCAAGCGATCTGCCAGTCTTTCTTCACTGTGCGCCGGGTCACAATGGTGGCCGCACGGCGTTCCACGGCGCTTAAATTCACGCGCACGCTTTCCACCCAGTCCAGGTTGAGTGACGTTCCGCGATTGGCCGCCAATTCCATGCCATTCAGAGTGGCGATGGAGTTCTGCAACTGGATTTTTCCGGTCATCTCGATCGAGCGACCGTTCCGGTCGGTGAGTTCGATCCGGGGTCTTTTCTCATCGTCCATATATCAACTCCCTACGAGTTCGCGCACAAAATCCTTTGTTTGCAAGCATACCATCCTGCTGCCACAAGGCGCACTGTCACAAGTGACAATCGATTTTCCCCTCACGATCGGCGAATCTGGAGATGTCTCGTGAGTGCTAAGATAACGCCACGCCAGAAAGTTTTGCACGTGCTTTTCAAAAAGTGGACTTTTTGCAGGATCGCCGCCTTGCTCTTTCTGGCGATGACGCCTGCCGTTGGTGGCGAGCGTTCCTTCCTGGAGCTGAAATTCTCGTTTGCCCCTTCAAAAAGTCTTCTAATTTCCGAGCCCCAGCCCCGGTTCCGTCACGTAGTTCTCTATGAACCGGGCGTCCCAGCTGCCGATCTCTTCCTGAACTCCGATTTCCGGTCATCCCAATATCTTTCTTCGGATTTGAATCTATATGCACAGGCAACAGCCGAACTGCTCCCTTCAATTGGGAAGGTGGCTCCTGTTCATTGTTCGATCTCCTTTGAAATTTCTACTGGTTGTTACCCGGAATCGGTTTCGATCTCCCCCTTCGGAACGGTAAAGTTCGATGCGCTGGCCGGGCGTTCGATTCTTCCGCGACCGGTGCCCAAGGAACCTTTTCATTGGGGGTCCGCGCTGTGGCAATCGTTCGAATTCCTGATTCTGGAACACGGATTCCGCCTGGCGAGCGATTCCTACGCGCGCTACCTGCTGTTCCACAAGCCTTTCTGGCATGACTATAACGCTTCGATCAGCCACTTCAACATGGACCGCTGGGGCGACGGTGACAGTTTTCTGGTGAACTACATCGGGCATCCGATGGAAGGAGCGGTTTCCGGCGACATTTTTTTGCAGAACGATCCGAAAGGCCGCTCCGCCAAGTTTGGGCGTTCTTCCGTTTACTGGCAAAGCCGGCTGAAGGCCATGGTGTGGTCAGCGGCGTATTCCACCTACTTTGAAATTGGGCCGGTCCTGAGCGAAACCGCTTTGGGGAATGAAGGCGGCTACACGTATGTGCCGGGATGCGGCCTTGCGCCGTGCACGGGAAAAGCGGGAGTGCATTACAAACCGGCCACGAACAACACCGGGTGGGTCGATTTCGTGGTTACGCCTCTGGTTGGAACCGGGTGGATTGTTCTGGAAGATGCCATCGAGACGGAGTTGGTGGATCGCCTGGCAAAAGGCAGCCATGCCCCCAAGTTCAACGTCCTACGCGGAGCATTAGCGCCCAGCCGCACGCTGGCCAACGCCCTTGCCGGGAAGGCGCCGTGGTATCGCTATTCAAACGAGAAAACTTTTGCCGCAACTTTTGGCGGACCGCTTCAGCCAGTCAAACCGCCACCGACCTGGAAGGATGAGCCTCGATGGAATACGGGGATGCATTACATTTCGCTGAGTCTCCCCATGGATCTGGAGGGGTGCTCCTCTTGCCGTAATTTCCAGTCCGGCGGTGGATTCGATTTCAGTTACCGTGTGGGGCGTTACGTGTATTTCGATTCGGAGGCCAACTTTTTTCCCGGATCCAGCGGCGGAGGGTCGAAGGGCGCTGCGCGGGAATTTCTGGGAGGAATCAAAATCGGGCGGACGAGCCGGTCGTGGGGAATCTTCTCCCAGATACGACCGGGCATAATTCACTATGACAAGGCGCTTGTACCGGGAAGTTTAGCGGCGTACGAAAGCACGACGCGGTTTGCGTTCGACCTGGGCGGCACGGTTGAGTATTACGCCTCGCGCCACTCCACTTTCCGCGTGCGCATGGGGACCACGTTAGTACACTACCTCACCGATCATACGGATCCAATGCAGCCGCCTACGAGCGTGCTGTCGGATCAGTATTACGCGCTGCAGGGTAATTTCTATCTTTCCACCGGTTATCTGTGGCGTTTTTAGAACGCGTCTCTCAATAATCTAAGGGACTGTAATTTTAGTTTCCGGCGGCATTCTTTGCTTCTGGCGTCGGTCGCGAGAGAAGTCCCACGTACTCCTGGTAGAATTTTTGCTTGTCCAAATCGTCCTGGACTTCCACCAGCACTTCGCCCATCCCCGGCTGCAAGCCAGGTGTCCACGCCAGCGTGTTTCCGTAGCCCGCGCCGTGATCCACGTCGATGTCCATGTAAAGCTTCCGCCATTTGGTGATGATGCTGGGATCCAGCCACGCCACAGCTGCCAGTTCGTCCCAAAGGTAGCCACGCTCCGCGTACTTCGCTACGTATTGCGCGGCGGGCTCAGTGCTCTTCCGCACCTGTTCGATCAGGCTTTTTTCCATGTGCGTTTTGACGGAAATATCCACTGTGGTCAGAACCACGCGCGGCCACTTCGCGTGCAGGACGGCGTGCGTCGCTTCCGGGTCCATCCAGAAATTGAATTCGCGCGTCGGCGTCAGAGAGAACTCCGGATCATCTGTCTGGGGACAGATGCTGCCGCCCATCATGACCAGTTCTTTGGTCAACGACGGAAACTCGGGATCGAGCGCGATTGCCAGCGCCAGGTCCGTCATGGGTCCAGCGGCATAAATCGTCACTTCGTGCGGGTACTGGCGCACCGTTCGCACCATGAAATGCGCGGCGTCTTCGTTTGCCGCCTTGATCGAAGGTTTGCCTTCCGGCATCGGCGGAATTTCCGTTGGCCCGTGCACTTTGCCTCCCGGGGAAAAATTCCACGCGCCCTGGTAAACAATTTTTCCGTGGATGGATTCCCACTTCGCGATGTACTCCTTGCTGCTCACCAAGGGAAACGCCGCGCCCGGGACCACGGGAATGTCCCTGCGCCCGATGATCTCCATCAACCGGAGCGTGTGGAGGACTTCTTCATCGCGCCACGCATCGCCGGTAACCACCGTGATGCCGAGCACGTCGGTATCCGGCGAATTTACCAGCGTCAGGATCGCCTGCATATCCGTCCCGCCAGGCCCCGCGGCATCCTGGTCGATGATCACTTTTTTCTTCGACTGGGCGGCTAGCCCGAGCGTGCAACTGAGAATGATAAACAGCAATGCGCAAATTCTGGAAAACACTTTCATGAAGCCTTTCCTTTCAGGGTTTGAAAAAAAATCGGAATACGGGACTAATACATGATCGTCCGGGTCAGATGATGCGGCCAGGTGGTGGTGTGATAGTGCGTCCAGAGCCGCGCATCCACCTGCGGGATGATGATCTGCAGGTTCGCGGGACGCAATTTGTTGATTTCATCCGTCATCAGGGCCGTGGCGTACAAACAATGGGCGCGAAGTTCGATCTCCCACCGCGAATCGCGCGGGATCAACTGGTAAGTATTGATGGCATGCTCAAGTTCTTTCGAATAGCTGGTGATCCCCATCAGCCGCAGCCCGACCGGCACGATGTAATCGGCGAACGCGGTCATCTTTTGCGGATCGTCCAGCCGGAATTTGCCCGGTTTGTGCAGCGTGGAATAGAGCATCCAGACGCCCAACTGCGGCAGCTTGTAAAATTTGATTTCGTGCCCGTCCAGCATGCTTACGTCATTGAAGCGCGGGAACTCTTTCACCAGTCGGTCGATGAGGCCGTTTCCGTTGTCGTAAAGCTTCGACGAGCAGGATTGAATAAACTTGTGGAATTTCCCGTCGTATTTTTCCGCGAGCACCTTGCCCACTTCGTGCAGGACTGCCAGCTTTTCATCGAGCATGGGCATTTCGATGTTGCCTTCGAAAACCTTGTTCAATTCCGGCCGCGTCATTTTGGCCAGATACTTGCCGTCGAGAAAGGGTACGCCGCTGTCCAGCGCGCGCTTGATGCAGGCGAACTCCGCCTCGGAGTCCGACCAGTGCTGTCCCGCGAAATCCACCTGGAATTTTTCGTGCCTGGCGAAATCCGTGAACGCGGTATCGATTGAATCTGCCACCATCACGAAATCGATCGCCACATTTGGATCGCCCTGGCTCAGGCCAAACGGCAACGCGTACTCCGGCATCGGGAGCTCTTCGTAGGCCATCCACGACGCCACTTCCACAATTTTGTCGTAATTCGTGCGCACATTCCTCGAACTTTCGATGGCGTAATGCAAGCTATCCAGTACCGGACTCCCAATATCTTTCGGCCAGTGCATAGTCCCCGTCGAAAGGGCGCGTCCGGGATTTTCCAGAACGGCCGGAAGAAAAGCAAACGGTGTGAATTGCGAGACAGCGGCGGCTTGCCCGAACATTGCCAGAAACTTCCTGCGCTTCAAAGGCCTGAAATGAAGTGTTGCTTCCCTGGTGTCAATCCTGCCATCGGAATTCAGAACAATCCTCCTTGCGTACCCTACTCCACTACTTTCCCTGAATGCGGGTCAAGAACATCTGCAGAAACTTCTCCGCATTTACTTCGATGCAGACTTTCGTGTTCGGTTCCACCTTGTCGATTCCCTCGATGACATATCGGTCGCCATCCGGGAAGTGGTGGAGCACGTTGCGCTCGTTGCCGCCGCGGCGGTTTGCAACCGTCTCTCCGCGCGTGAATTCCCCGCGCGTCTCCACGTCCACATGCATCGCGGGAGCCTTCACCAGCGAACTATCAATCGCCACCCCAACCGCCAGGGGGTCATACATCGGCGTGCCGGATTCTCCGAACTTTTCGCTGAGCCCGATCAGGTAATCCGCTACTTTGTAGATGAAATCGCTTTGCGGACCGGGATTCTTCTTCAGCGCTTCGATGTGCTTGCGGGTCAGCAGCGTTTTGTCGCCGACGTCCAGTCCCACCATCGTGAGAGGCCAGCCGGCCTGAAACACGACTTGGGCCGCTTCTGGATCGTTGGCGATGTTCGCCTCCGCAGAAGCGTTCACGTTGCCGCCAGTGATCGCTCCGCCCATGATGACGACTTCCTTGACCAGCGGCACGATTGACGGATCTTTCTCGATCGCCAGGGCGATATTCGTCAGCGGCCCGATCGGCACCAGAGTGATCTCGTGCGGGTGCGCGTGCACCATCTCGATAATCAGATCCGGCCCCCAGCGAGGATCTTTCTTGCACTTGCTTGGGGCCAACTCCACGTTCGCGAGACCGTTCTTCCCGTGCCAGAACTCCGCGGTGATCAGTTTCTGGAACAGCGGATGCTGCGCCCCGCCCGCCACGATAATGTCGCAGCGGTTTGCCAGCGACACCATCCTCAGCGCGTTTTCCAACCCCTGCGCGGCGGTCACGTTTCCCGGGACCACCGTCAAAGCCAGGACATCGAATTCCGGGGAATTCAGCGCCAGCATGATCGCCATCGCGTCGTCAGTTCCCGGGTCCGTATCAATAATCACCTTTCGCGGCCCGGCCACCGCCAGTGAACCAATGGCGCAGAACATTAACGCCGCAAAACCAACTCGCCTCAATCGAAACATCGCACAGCTCCCTATTCTGGCTTCTTTCGCGGTTTTTCGTTGCCTGATTCCTTCTTTACTTCACTTTTTCCTCTAACTCTTCGCCACAATAATCAGCGCCAACCCGAACAAAAAGCACGCAAACATCGCGGCAATGTAGCTATTCGTTCCCTTCGGGGCGTCGCGGAACTCTTTCCAGATAAACACCCCCCAGACCGCGGCAACCATCGTTGCGCCCTGACCCAGCCCGTAGGAGATGGCAAAGCCCGCGCGCCCGGCCGCGATGATGTTGAAGGACATTCCGACTCCCCAGATAATTCCGCCGAGAATTCCCGTCAGGTGGGTTCCCAAGCCGCCCTTGAAATAATCGGCGAACGAAACCGGAGCGCCGACAAACGGCTTCTTCATGATGAATGTGCCCAAAATGAAATTGCTGAGGAAAATTCCGATGGCAAAAACGAAAACCGCCGCGTACGGCCCGAGCTTCCCCGGCTGCGGCGCGGCAAAGTCCGGATACATCGCCGCGGCAACGAAGCGGTAAAAGAAACCCATCGTCACGCCGCAAGCCAGTGACAGCAGCAATCCCTTGGTGCTGATTCCCGCCGCGCTTCCCGGCAATTTCCGGTACGCGACTGCATCAAGAATAATCGCCAGCACCACCAGCAGTACGCCGCCAAAGAGCAGCATGGCGTTGCCGGAGGGGTGCTCCAGATAATTCACAAACACGCCCAGGACCAGCGCCAAGCCGATGCCCACGGGAAACGCCACCGACATTCCGGCGATATCAATCGCCGCTACCAGCAGGATATTCGCAAGGTTGAAAATGGCGCCGCCGATCAGTGCTGACTGAATGCTGGCATGCGAAGCCTGCGACAAGTCCGCCAGAAAGGGCCGCCCGTCGGTACCATTGTTGCCGAGCGTCAGCCCGAGAGCAAGGGTGAGCAGCAAAACTCCGATCGTGTAATCCCAATAAAAAAGTTCGAAACGCCAGCCCTTTTTTGCCAGCTTCTGCGTATTCGCCCACGACCCCCAGCAGAACATCGTGATGATGCAGAACACCACCGCCCAAGCATAACTGTGCAGAACGAACATTTACGCTCCTTTGAACTGCCACCGCCCCAGCTAATCTGCAACTCTTCGAGTAGCTGCCACCTTCAGGTGGCCCTGCTTGCCTTTGTAGGGGCGGGCCTTGCCCCGCCTTCGTGCTTTTGATGACGCCGCCGGTGGGATGCCGGCGCCACCTCCAAACCAACACTTCCTAGGCCTTACCTGCGCGCTTGCCCCACTCCTCGGCGAACTCCGCGCCGGTCGCAAAGGACTTCTGGGTTCCGACCTTTGTTGTGGACATCGCCGCGTACAAATTTGCGCGCGTTACCGCTTCTTTTTCCGGCAAACCCGCGCCCAGGAACACGGCGAAGCTGCCGATGAAGGCGTCGCCCGCTCCAGTCGTATCCGTCGGCGTTACCTTAAAGGGAGCAATGAGTTCGCTGCCCTCCGACGAGGCCAGCAGTGCGCCGCGGCTGCCCAAAGTAAGAATCACTTTGCGGAATCCCTGCTGGAGGAGAACCGCGGCGCATTGTTTGGCGTCGTCAATCGACTGCACAGCCAGTCCAGTGATCACTTCCGCTTCCGTCTCATTGGGAATGAGATAGTCCGCGTCGCCCAGTCGCCGCGCATTCACCGGCTGCGCCGGGGCGGGATTGACGATGCACCGGATTTTGTTTTTCCGGGCAAATTGCACCGTGTAGGCAATCGTCTCCATTGGAATCTCAAACTGCAAGACGATCGTGTCCACGCCGCGCAACGCCTCCGCGGCCGCATCGACATCGGCGGACTTGAGCGTATCGTTTGCGCCCTTCACCACGATGATGCGGTTCTGTCCGTTCGGTTCGACGAAAATCGGCGCGACGCCGCTGGAGACGCCATCCACAATTCGGACGTGCGTCGTGTCGATTCCCAGCGACTTGAAATTCTTCACCGTCGCTTCGCCAAACAGATCGTTCCCCAGCTTTGCCACCATCAGCACGTCGGCTCCGCAGAGGCGGGCGGCCACGGCCTGGTTCGCACCTTTGCCGCCAAATCCCAGATCAAATTTTTGTCCGAAGATCGTTTCGCCCGGCCGGGGAAACCTGTCGCTGAACGTCGTCAGATCCACATTCGCACTGCCCACCACCGCAATCCTGGGTACCTTACTCATCCGCGTGCCTCGCATTAAGCCGAACGCGGCAATATATCATGCCGTAACGCACCGACAAGCCTCGATGTCGGATCCGCGTTTCCTGCGGGATATCGAGGGACGTCATCATGAGTCCAATTCTTTTTCACAGTCTGCAAATTGCGACACTGTCGCTAAATCAACTCGCCGGAGAAGCTAGAAGCGACGAATCATCACGAGACGCCTGGCACCAAAACCGATTCCGTGGCTGAAGGTAAGGGCCGTTACGTTGACGCCCCAGTAGCCCAATGCTAGTCTCGCAATCGCCCCAATCGCATGCGCGCCGTTGACCTGATCCGAAAAAAGCGGGATTCCGGAGAACACTCCCAAGAGGAAATCGAGTATTTGATTTCCGCCTACACCCGCGACGAAATTCCCGATTATCAGATGGCGGCCTGGTTGATGGCGGCGTGGATTCGCGGCCTGTCCCGCGCCGAACTCGCAGCTCTTACGGAAGCCATGCTGCATTCGGGTGAAGTCGTCGACCATTCCTACCTTCCTGCCAAGAAAGTAGACAAGCATTCGACCGGCGGCGTGGGCGACAAGACTTCGCTGATCCTTGCGCCTATTGTTGCCGCGGGCGGACTCGCCGTCCCGATGATCAGCGGCCGCGGGCTGGGTCATACTGGCGGAACGCTCGACAAGCTCGAGGCCATTCCCGGCTTCAACACTTCGCTGACGCTCGCTGAGTTCAAGCGCGTCCTTCGCAAGTGTGGAATGGCGTTGATCGGTCAGACCGCCGAAATAGCGCCCGCGGATAAGAAAATCTACGCGCTGCGCGACGCTACTTCCACCGTCGAAAATATTGGACTCATCTGCGCTTCCATCATGAGCAAGAAGCTTGCCGAGGGCATTGATGCGCTGGTCCTCGACGTGAAAACAGGTTCGGGCGCCTTTATGCGCAAGGAAGAAGATTCCGCCGCCCTGGCTGAAGTGATGGCCGATACCGCCAAGCGCATGGGCAAAAAATGCGTCGCGTTGATCACCGATATGGGCCAGCCGCTTGGCCGCTTCGCCGGCCACTCGAACGAAGTCATCGAGTCCATTCAAATCCTGAAGGGCCAGGGTGCTGCCGACCTGCGCGACCTCAGCTTTGAGCTCTCCGCCTGGATGTTTTTTCTTGGCGAACGGACGAAAACTGTCGATGAAGGCCGGGCCCTCGCCGCCGAGATGGTCACTTCCGGCAAGGCCCTCGAAAAATTCCGCGACTGCATCCGCACGCAAGGCGGCAATCCCCGCGTGATCGACGACTCTTCCCTTCTTCCCGCCGCGCGCAGCCATGTCGAAGTAAAATCTCCCTCCTCCGGCTACGTTTGCGATATTAATTGCCTCAACCTGGGTGTTGCCTTGGCCAGGTTAGGCGGTGGCCGCGAAAAAAAGGACCAAAACGTCGACCACGCCGTCGGTCTGGAATTTCACAAGCGGATCGGCGATCCAATCAAAACAGGCGAAACCCTCGTAACTATCGCTTACAATGCCGATGGCCAACTCCAAACCGCACAAAAAATGATTGCCACAAGTTACATCATCGGTGATAAAAGGCCAGCAGCGCGTCCTTTAATCCGCCGCATCATTGGCTGCTAGCGGGATCCGGATTTTCGCGAACGCGACGCACAAGGAGACGGAATGGCAAGATTCACCGGAGTCCTCGGCATGCTGGTCATCCTTGCCGGAGCGTACCTTTTTTCGACCTCGCGCAAATCCATCCAGCTGAAAACGGTCCTGTGGGGCCTAGGCTTGCAGCTCACGCTCGGGTACTTCGTGCTGCGCTCCGCGTTCGGCAGCAAGGTTTTCGGTTTTCTTGGAACGGGCGCCAACCGGCTGCTCAGTTTCTCCTACGCAGGGTCCGCGTTCGTTTTCGGCGACCTCGGGTTGCCGAAGGAACTCTCTCGACTTGGATTCTCCTTCGCTTTTCAGGTGTTGCCCACGATCATATTCATCGCCGCTTTCTTTGCCGTGCTTTATCACCTTGGCGTCATGCAGCTGATTATTCGCGCCGCTGCGTGGATCATGACGCGCGTCATGGGCGCGAGTGGCGCCGAATCGCTCAACGTCGCCGCCAGTATTTTTATGGGCCAGACCGAAGCTCCGCTCACCATTCGCCCGTTTCTTCCCAAGCTCACGAAGTCCGAACTTATGTGCGTGATGACCAGCGGGATGGCCCATATTTCCGGCGGCATGATGGCTGGATACATTCAGGTCGGCGGCGCGGACCCGAAAAATCTTCTTACCGCCGTGATCATGACGGCTCCCGGCACGCTGCTTATGGCCAAAATGCTCGTTCCCGAAACCGAGCAGTCTCTTACTGCCGGCCGTGTGGAGCTGCCGCCGATGGAAAAGGAGTCCAATCTTCTTGGAGCCATTGCGCGCGGCACGAGTGACGGCCTGAGCCTCGCGCTGAACGTCGGGGCTATGCTCATAACATTCATCGCGCTACTGGCGTTGCTGAACGCGATGATGGGCGGCGTTCACAACTGGCCGCACATGGCGTGGTTCCCCGACAGCATGCAAACTCTCTTCGGCTGGATCTTTTCTCCTGTCGCCTGGCTCATCGGCATTCCGTGGCACGACGCTGCGAAAATCGGAAACCTTCTTGGCACCCGTATGGTCATCAATGAATTTGTGGCGTTCGGCCAGTTGGGCCCGATGAAGGCCTCGCTTGACCCGCGCTCGTTCACCATCGCCACTTTCGCGCTGTGCGGCTTCGCGAACTTCAGTTCGATCGGAATTCAGATCGGGGGCATTGGAGCGCTCGCACCAGAGCAGCGCGGCCAGCTTGCCAGATTTGGCATTCGCGCCATGCTCGCGGGAACCATGGCCAACCTGATGTCTGCCTGCATCGTCGGAATTCTTTCATGAGTTCAGCGCCAAGGAATTCTTCCGCGGCGAAAGGAAGCGCGGAATTTGCCCGCGCCGAAGCCGCCGCGCGGTTCATTCAGAAAAAGACCAAGCTGCGTCCAAAAATCGCTCTCGTCCTCGGCTCCGGCCTCGGCGGTTTCGCCGACGAATTTGCCGGCGCCACACGCATCCCCTACGCCAAAATCCCGCACTTCCCGCGTTCCACGGCGAGCGGCCACGCGGGCCAACTCGTCATCGGCAAGGTCGACGGCATCGAAGTCGCCGGCATGCAGGGCCGAGTCCATCTCTATGAAGGCTATTCAGCGCAGGATGTCGCCTTCCCCATCCGCGTTTTTTCGCGTCTCGGCGTAAAGGCCGTCATCTTCACCAACGCCGCCGGCGGCATTAAAAAAGAATTCACCCAGGGCCGTCTCGTCGCCATCAGCGACCACATCAACCTGCAAGGCGCGAACCCACTCTCCGGCCCGAACACGGATAAATTTGGCCCGCGCTTTCCCGACATGACCAACGCTTACGACAAGAAATTTCGCGAACTCACGCTCGCCGCCGGGCGGCGCCTCAACATCGATCTTGGCGAAGGCGTCTACGCGGCGCTCGCCGGCCCCAGCTATGAAACGCCCGCCGAAATCCGCTATCTCCGCTCCATCGGGGCCGATCTCGTCGGCATGTCCACCGTTCCCGAAGTCATCGCCGCACGACACGCTGGCCTTCGTGCGCTCGGCATTTCCTGCGTCACCAACGCCGCCGCAGGTGTTTTGGACCAGCCTCTCGATCACAACGAAGTCCTCGAAACCGCCGAGCGCGTGAAATCCCAGTTCATCGGCCTGCTCCGCGCGGTGATTCCCCAAATCGCGGCTGCACTATAATTCGAAGCGCCATTCAAATTTCCTGGAGATCCCAATGCCCGAACACGACGCCCTTATCGCCGCGGCAACCAAAGGCCGCGAAAACGCCCACGCCAAGTTTTCCAACTTCAAGGTTGGCGCGGCGGTGCACTCTCCTTCCGGAAACATTTTTACAGGGTGCAACGTCGAAAACGCTACCTATGGCCTTACCCTCTGCGCCGAGCGCGTTGCCATCTTCAAAGCGGTCAGCGAAGGCGAGCGGCGATTCGATTCCATCGCCGTTGTCACCGACACCGACACGCTGACGCCCCCCTGCGGCGCTTGCCGGCAGATTATCTGGGAGTTTTGCGGTGACATTCCCGTCATCCTCGCTAATCTCAAAGGTAGAGTCGAAACCCTTCGTATGAGCCAGCTCTTTCCGAAACCCTTCGACTCCTCTAATCTGTAGCTCACCCTCACTAAAGGACCTGTTGATGAAACTCATTCGCGAATTTTGTAACCAAATATTTCTCCTCACTGGATTTCTGCTCCTCTCATCCGCCGCTCTGGCGCAGGACGTCGCGAAGCAGGCCGTCTTCGTCGATCTGCTGGTCAAAGGCGCAACCATCGTCACGATGGATCCCAACCGCCGCGTGCTTGAAAATGGGTTCGTCGCTATTCGCGGCGATGAAATCATCGCCATCGGTTCGGATGTGGCCGCAGCCTATCCGAAGGGCATCATCGCCAAACAAACTATCGACGCGAGCGGGAAGCTCGTCATCCCGGGCCTCATCAACGGGCACACCCACATCCCCATGGTGCTGATGCGTGGATTGAAGGACGACGTCACCCTGGACGACTGGCTGCGCAAGTTCATTTTCCCCGCCGAAGCGCGCAACGTCACGGAAGACTATGTCCGCTGGGGATCCCGCCTCGCACTCGCCGAAATGATCCGCAGCGGCACCACCACCTTCGCGGACATGTACTATTTTGAAGACGCTGAAGCTGAGGAAACCAAGGCGGCGGGTCTGCGCGGCGTCCTTGGCGAAACCTGGATCGATTTCCCTGTTCCCGACAACAAAAATGTAGCGGAAATGGCCGCGTACACTGAAAAATTTCTGAAGAAGTGGCAAGGCGACCCGCTCATCCATGCCGCTGTCGCGCCCCATTCGATTTACACCTGCTCCGAAAAAACCTTGCGCGAAGCCGCTGCGATGGCCCGCAAATACCACGCGCCGCTGCTGATCCACGTTTCGGAAATGCGAAAGGAGTTCACGGACAGCATCGAGAAAAACGGCGCCACGCCCGTGCAATATCTGGAGCGTATCGAATTCCTCGGGCCCGACGTTCTTGCCGCGCATTGCATCTGGACCGACTACACGGACATGAAGATTCTCGCTGAGCGACAAGTCGGCTGCGTCCACAATCCCTCGAGCAACATGATGCTGGCCAGCGGCGTCGCGCCTGTGGTGGACCAGCGCGCGGCAGGTATGCGGGTCGGGCTCGGCACCGACGGGCCGGCCGGCAGCAACAATGACCTGGACATGATGGAAGAGATGGATCTGGCCGCAAAGCTGCAGAAGACCTACCGCGTGGATCCGCGGGCGCTAGGCGCGAAAGGAGCGATGGAAATGGCCACCATCGAAGGCGCTCGCGCGCTGCACATGGAAAAACAGATCGGCTCGCTTGAAACCGGCAAGAAAGCCGATTTCGTTATCCTGACGCTCGATGTGCCGAACGCCGTTCCCATGTACGACGTATACTCGCAAATTGTTTACGCGCTCAAGGCCAGCGAGGTCCAAATTGTTGTCGTTGGCGGAAAAACTCTGTTAAAAGACGGCAAACTTCTGACCCTTGATGAGCCCGCGGCGATTGCCAAAGCGAAAGAATACGGTCAAAAAGTGGCGGCATCACTCAAGTAGTGCGGACCTGAAGAATCTCCGACTTTCTGGTGTTGCGCGCGGCAGGTTAAGGCACTTGCGGAACCGCCAACCGGTCGGCCTCTTGTTGTTCCTGATGAGCCATTTGCGGGCGGCCGGTCCTGGCGTAGAGCAGCGAAAGGCGATGGTGGGGTTCCGCCTGCGCAGGGTGGAGTTTCGCGGCTTCCTTCCAATAGCGGACGGCGTCGGCGGTTGCAGACTTGCTCTCGGACTGCGCGGCCAGAATTGCGATGCATTGATAGAGGAGTTCTTCCGTCGGCTTGTCATCCGGGTTGAGCCGGTGAGCGTAAGTCAGCGCGTCGTATGCTCCCTGCGTGTCACCAAGTTTCCAGAGAACCATTCCGTACAGTGAGCGGAGCGGAAAAAGATCCGGCCAACGATGGGTAGCTTGTTCGAGCGGCGGACGTGCTTCTGAAAACCGCCCGAGCTTGAAATAGGTGTAGGCGAGATTGTATTGCATCTGCGGTGAACGCGGAGAAAGCTCCGCTGCGCGGCGCAAGGGTACGAGCCCTTCCTCGAGGAACCCGTGTTCGCCATAGAGAATGCCAAGCGCGGTTAATTTTTCCGCATCTTCGGTATCGTCAAGCTGTTCGCAAAGCGAGCGAGCCTTCTCGGTGAGTCCGTGCTCAAGTTCCTGGCCGCATTCCACTTTCAGCTGGGTGAGTTTGTCGCTTGCGGCTTTTTTCTCCCTTGTCCGGGCGAATGCTTCGTCGGCTTCTGCGGTGCGGTCCTGTTTCCGATAAAGCGTGGCCAGTTGGTACAAAGCACGCGAATCGTCGGGATTCATCCGGACGGCCTCCTTCAGCCACTTTTCCGCGTTCGGTTCATCGCCGGCCTTCAGATAGGCCGAGCCAAGATAGAAGGATGTATCGGGAAAGGGCGGGGCTTCGGCGGCTTGGGAGAGATTCGCGATTGCTCGTTGGTAATTGTGCTCTTCCTGATCGATTCTGCCGAGATAGTAAAAGAGGCCGGGTTGATCGCCTGCCTCCTGGCGGACTTTTTCAAACTCGGCGCGGGACGCCGGGTAATTCCGTTGCTCGTAAAGGGCGACGGCCAGGGGAAAACGCGCGCGCATGACGAGTGTCGCATCGATAGCCAATGCGGCACGAAATTCCTGAACGGCTTCGCCGTAACGTTCATTCCGCATGGCCTCGTAACCCTTGCCGAGGTGGAGTTCGGCACTTGGGGCGGCGACCTGAGCTTCGCTGCCTGCCTTGGCCGCTTCCTGGGCAAGCGACGGAAATGCAAGCAAGGGTGTTTGCAGCAGGAGGAAAATCGAGAGAGGAATGGCAGAAATGACCTTGGTTGGCATTGATTTTTGCGGACTGTAAAGAGTCTAACACATGGCATATTTTCAACCGAGGTCCCAGACTGGAACACGATTCTTCAGCGCGCGCCAAACATCCGCTTGACACCCCCACAATTGAGAAGTAATTTCATTTCAATATTTTCCCAGCGCTCAAAGCGTCTTTCGAGCGACTGGGGACTTTTTGAACGAGACGCGGGCGGTCGTGGAGTTCCGTTGACCGCGGCTTCGGGGTGCTTCAGTTCCGGCGTTATGGTTAAAGAGTTCACACTCTTAACTGCGAATTGTTCTCAAGAAATGAGTCCAGGTTTCCTTAAAGGGGTAAGAGAGATGACGAAGAGAGTTCTTTTCGTGGTCGCAGCTATTTTTGCAACGCTCGGCTTTGGGGCTTCGGCCCGCGGTCAGGCCATCGGCAGTTTTTCAGGAACCATCACGGATAAGTCCGGCTCCGCCATCGCCGCCGCAACCGTGACTGTAACTTCGCAGGGCACGGGCGTGTCCCGCGAGGCCAAGACGGACGAGACCGGGCACTACATCATCAATTACCTGCCCGTCGGCTTGTATACCATTCACGTGGAGTTCCAAGGATTCCAGGCCGCCGAGACGAAGGATGTTCGCCTGCAGATTGACGAATCACGCGAACTGGATTTTGCGCTCAATCCCGCCTCGGTTTCTTCCACTGTCGAAGTTGTCGCCGACTCGGTTGCTGTGCAAACCACCAACCCGACCCTCGGCCAGGTGATCACGTCTCAAGAAGTCGCGCAACTCCCCCTGAACGGCCGTGATTTCGTGCAGCTTGCGACGCTTACGCCGGGCACGACTCAGGAGACCAATCCGAGCAGCTTTTTCAATGGCGGCCCCAGCAGCGAAGTTTCTGCCCGTGGCTCTTACTCGCTTTCGGTTGGCGGTTCGCGTGCCAACAGCACCGACTGGTTGCTCGACGGCAACGACAACAACGAGCTGACTGCCGGCGGGATCGGGATTCTTTCCTCCATCGATTCGATCCAGGAATTCAAGGTGCTGACGTATAACTACTCCGCGGAGTTCGGCACCCGCGCGGGACCGACCGTGCTGGTCACCACCAAGTCAGGTTCCAATGGTTTCCACGGCACACTTTTCGAATTCCTGCGTAACACGTCTCTCGATGCGAAGAGCTTCTTCGCCACCAAACCAGAGAAATTCAATTTGAATCAGTTCGGAGGCGGCATCGGCGGTCCCATTCGCAAGAACAAGACTTTCTTCTTCGTGGATGGCGAGCAAAAATTCCAGCGCCGCGGCACCACGTTTACCGGTTTAGTGCCTTCCGACGCCATGCGCACAGGCGATTTCACGAACGATGCGTTTGGCAGTCCGGTTCCGATTGGCGCGGTATCCAACCCCAATACGTGGAAGGGACTTGCTCCGGGGCAGGGAAACACTCCATTCCAGTGTGACGCAAACGGCAACCCACTTGCGTTGAATCCGGACTTAAGCCAGCCCGCGGGTACTCCCTGCAATAAAATCCCGGCGGGACTCTTCACCACGTCCACTGGCGGACCATCGGTCGGCCAACAGTTAATTGATCTCTATCCGCACGCCAACGCAAATAATCCCACTTCGGGCTTTAACTTCGTCAATTCGCCCGTCCGCAAACTCGATGAGACAAAGTTCGACATTCGCCTCGATCACAACTTCTCGGCTTCGGATACTGCATTTGGCCGTTTCAGCTACGACCAGGCCGTCTCTTACGTCCCTGGCGGCGCACCAGGATTTGCCGAGGAAAACTCATTCGCCAGCAATCAGGGTATCCAGAACCATGCCCGGAACATTTCCTTGTCGGAAACACACGTATTTTCGCCCACCATGGTCAACCAGGTAACTGGCGGCTACAACCGCATCTTTAACTACATCACTTCGCAGGGCACCGGCAGCTGCATCTCACAACAACTCGGAATTCCCGGTGCAAACATTAATTGCGACTCCAGCAATAAGTGCGAGGGCAGCAGTTGCGGCTTGGTCTCAATCTCTCCCAACGGCGGATACTGGGGTCTTGGTGACCGCGGCTTTACGCCCTTCCAGGGTGGCACCAACGTGTTCTCCATCTCTGACTCCTTTGACATGATCAAGGGCAAGCACGACATCAAGGTGGGTCTGGGCATCCGCGCCAACCAGATGAACGTCCGCTCCGTAGGCTTCCAGGATGGATTCTGGGTCATGAATGGTGCGTACTCGGGCAGTCCAATGGCGGATATGATCCAAGGGCTTGCCAACATCCGAATTCACGACCAGAACTTCAATGGCGACGTCACCGGGCGTCGCTGGAAGATATTCCGTCCGTATGTTCAGGATGACTGGCGCGTCACCAAGGATCTAACCCTGAACATTGGCGTGGCGTGGTCCATGGCCACGCCTGTCTCCGAATCTGACAACCGCCTGGCCAATTTAGTCCCCTCCGCGGGCAAAATGTTGGTCGCTGGGCAGAATGGTGTCAGTTCGAGTGCCGGCGTCCAGATGGATTGGAGCGCGCTTGAGCCACGGATTGGCTTGGCCTACAAGCTGTTCGGGAGCGACAAAACCGCGATCCGTGCCGGATACGCAATCTTCCACGATTCTTCCTGGAGCCAGGGAGCTCAGGGGCTTTGGCAGAACCCGCCATTCGCTGCCGAGTCGTTTGGCATCGTGTTTCAGACGCCCTTCTCCAATACGTCTTTCTGTACCATCGCCACTGCTCAATGCGCCGTCACCTTCGGGCAGAAGCCAACTGTCGGACCTGGCCCAGCAGCAATCGGTCTCGGATTGGGCTTCTCGGACGGTTTTCCCATCATCCCTACAGCGCCGAGCGCAACCGACTTGTCTTCTAATTTTTCAAACCTCATTGCCGAAAATCTCAGCCTCAAGCAGGGCTCGGTTCAGCAATTTAACGTGAACATTGAGCATCAGCTCCCGGGTCAGATCGTTGTAACTGCCGGGTACGCTGGTGCTCGTTCCACTCATATCCTGAACTTCGGCAATAACCTCAACGTGGGATCACCCTCCGCATGCGGCGTTACGGCCGGTTACACCCTCGGCTGCGGACCCGGCGGAACAGCTTTTGGTCCCCCTTTCTTGAACCCGAACAACAACGTAATTTACAGCGCAAATGATTACGGCCGCGCTCATTACAACTCGTTCCAGATCAAGGCGGAGACGAAGAGTTCCAAATCCGGTCTTTATGCCTTGATCGGCTACACGTATTCGCGCAACTATGACACTGGGTTCACCGATGGCGTTGGCACCTCCACCGGTCAAACGTATTTCCCGCTGCCTAACTGGGGCAAGCTCGACTGGGGGCTCTCCCAGATCAACCTGAACAACAGCTTTACCGCCAGCGTCATTTACGACCTGCCATTCGGCAAGGGCAAGAAGTACGGCAGCAGTTGGAACAACACCACCAACACCTTGCTCGGAAACTGGCAAATTAACGTGATTGAGAAAATCACCTCGGGCTTCCCCGTGTTCATCTTCAACAGCACGAATGCGTCCGGCGTGAACTTCAACAGCAACGGCAACTCGTTCAACCGGCCGAATCAAGTGTGTGATCCGAATAGTGGCGTTCACCAGAACATCGGGGAGTGGTTCAATGTCAGCTGCTTCGTCGGTGCTCCGAATGGAGAGCTCGGTAACGCCAACCGCACTCCGGTAAACGGACCTGACTACGTGAACACCGACTTCTCGGTCGTCAAGGGCTTCGCCCTCCCTTGGGAGAGCATGCACCTCGATTTCCGCGCGGAAATCTTTAACCTGTTCAATCATGCCCAATTCGGCCTGCCGGGCGGCGACGTCAGTTCCCCCAGCCAGTTCGGCAAAATCAACTTCACCGTCAACAATCCCCGACTCGTTCAGTTCGGGTTGAAGCTCAACTTCTAGGGGCCAACTTGAATACCGATTCCCTGTTCTTTTCTTCGCGACCCACGGCGCAAGCCGTGGGTCGTTTTCTTTTCGGCGCGGGACTGTTCGCGCTTCTTTTGTCCGCCTCTGCCGCCTCTGCGCAATCCCGCCGCAAGATCATCATCAACCAGGACTGCTCTGGGCCCGGTGGCAGCAACATGCAGACGCTGGCCACCCTCATTCAGTCGGCTCAGGTCGACGTGCTGGGCGTCACGATCGTCACCGGCAACCAGTGGCGCGATGAAGAAGTCGTCCACGCGCTTCGGTTGCTTGAGGTGATGGGCCGAACGGACATCCCTGTTGTTCCCGGCGCGGTCTTCCCGCTCGTCCGCATGCGCGAAGAGGCGCAACTCTGGCAGGAACGCTACGGCAAGGTCGGCTACGCGGGCGCGTGGGACAGCCGCTGGTATCACGACCCCTTCGTCGTGCCGCCGCCTAGAGAAGGGCCGCCCACCACGAAGCCATCAACTGAAGACGCCGCGCATTTTCTGATTCGCATGGTGCACAAATATCCGCACGAGGTCACCATCTATGAAGGCGGCCCGATGACGAATCTCGCGCTGGCCCTGCGGATCGATCCGCAATTCGCTGAACTGGCGCAGGAACTTGTTTTTATGGGCGGCAGCTTGAATCCCGCCACTGACAATCCGGAATTCGTCAACACGCCGCGGCACGAATTTAATTTCTGGATGGATCCAGAAGCCGCGGACGCGGTTCTTCACGCGAACTGGAGAAAAATTACCTGCACCCCCGTCGACATTTCGATCAAGACGCGGCTAGCGCAAGCGATGGTGGATGAAATCGCGAAGGCCGGCACTCCGCTCGCACACTACGTTGGGCAATACTACATGCGCGGCCCAGGCGCCGATTTCATGTGGGACGAACTGGCCGCTGCCGCGTGGATCGATCCCTCCATCATCACGAAGCGCGATGTCCGGTATATGGCCGTGGACACCGACCATAGCGCGTCTTACGGCAACACTCTGACCTGGCTGGAAGGCGACAGGCCGAAGCGGCAACTGCAGCGAGTGGAAATCAATGTCGACCTCGATTTTGAAAAATTCTACAAGATGTTCGTCGAACTGATGCGCGCCCCGACTCCGCCACCAGCGACTCACTGAGGCTTCGGCGCTGGCTTTTCGGCTGGCGCCGATTCGCTTTTCAACGTAAAAACAAACTGCCCTAGCTCCCGCCGCTCGCGCTCCAGCTTCTCCTTTTTCTGCTCCGCAAGTTGTTCGTAAAGCGCCGACTCTCTCCGCGCCTTTTCGGCCTGACCCATACGCCGGTAAACCTGTGCCAGGCGCAAGTGTGCCTCATCCGGCAAAGGCGTGTACTCAACCGCCTTCTGAAGCGCCGCCACCGCCTCAGCAAAGTCACCTTTTTCTTCGAACAAAATTCCCAATTTCAGCTGCGCTGCTCCCATCCGCGCATCAATCGCAAGCGCTTTGCGCAACTCTGCCTCGCGTGCGGCAAAATCCCGCTCTCCCCGCCGCTGCGTTTCCAGCGCCACCGCATAGTAGTAGTGGGCCCAGGGATCCTCCGGCCGCAACGCAACGAATTTGCGGAACACCTCGACCCACTCTTGCGGTTCGCTCTTCGCCACTTCCTGCACCTTGCCCAAAAACAAATAGGGCCGGGGGTTCGCCGGCTCGAGCGCAATCGCCTGCAGCAGCCATTGTGCGGCCTGCTCATTCAAGTCCTGTCCGTAGGCCGCCGCGCCCAGCCCCACCATCATCCGCACCGATTTCGGATACAGCCGGCGCCCTTTGGCAAATACCTCCAAAGCCGGCGAGTCCGCGTGGTGCAGCAATAGCTCCGCGCCCCAGGCAAACAAGTTTTCCTCGCTCGGCTCCATTTCCGCCGCGCGCTGATATTCCCTTACGGCCTCCACAGGCTGCTTCTCGATCTCCCGGATCTCCGCAAGCCGTGCGTGGAGTTCGGCGCGGTCTCCGCGCGCGAGCAAAGTCTGCAGAGCGGCATCCGCGCGCTTCAAATCGCCGCACTTCTGGTAAGCCAGCGCCAGAGAGTAGGCCGCGTCATAATCGGCCGGTTTCAGTCGCGCGGCCTGCTCGAGGTAAGTGAGCGATTCTTTGGCCCGCCCGGCCTGCAGCAATTCCGTTCCTGCTTTCAGGTTGCCGGCAAAATCGCTTGCAGCAACTTTTGGCAATTCTCCAGCAGGCTGACTTGAGGGCGTAGATCTGTTCGTGCCGGATGCTGCCACGCCAAGCGACGCCGTATCCCGCGCCAGCGCTTCTTTGGTTGGCAGCGTTACGTTCGATCCGTGCCCGCCCACATTGCTCGGATCGGTCACACCCGCAACGGTAAATTGCGGATCGTCGGAATATTCCATTGCTTGCGCGGTGGTAGTGCCTGACGCCGCTTCTTTTTCCGCCGCCATCTGCAGATTCAGCGATTTCGTTTCCCCGCCCGCAATCGCGAACGGCCCTTCCGCCGCGTCGCGATATCCTGGCCTCCGCACATGCAGGATGTAGGTACTCGCGCCGATTCCTGCAAATCGAAAATGTCCCGCGGCATCGGTTAGCGCGGCTTGCGTTCTCCCCTCCACCTGATCGTCCAGCGACACCTTCACATCCGCGAGCGGCTGCTTCGCTGTGTCGCGCACCACACCCTCCACGGTGCCTGTTCCGTTCTGCGCGCAAAGTAACGACCTGTTCAGCGCCAAAAGCAAGCCGAGCAATACACAAGCGAATAAAATGAATTTGGGATGGATTTTAATCAGCATTACTCCTCAAGCTCACCCAATCGAGTACCACCTTTAGCGGCCGCCTTGCGAGGCCGGGGCATTTTCGTACCGCAACTGCTTTCCACGCGACCTCTCCACTATTCCTCCGCGCCCCTGCGTTACATCCGAATCTTTTCTCCGAATTATTCTCCCAGGTCGTCCAACTCTTTGCGCGCCTGCGCCTGCCCTGGATGCGACTTCAACAATTCCTGTAACGTGGCGCGCGCCTTCGCCTTGTTTCCTTCAATCGCATACACCCGAGCGAGGTTCAGATACGACTGTTCGAATGCCGGCGCTACGCGAATGGACTCCGCAAAACTTTTTTTCGCCTCTTCGGGCCGGCCGGTCCGCAGATAAAGGATGCCGAGATTATTCAGCGCCTCCGGATACACCGGCCGCGAGGCAAGCGCCTTCTGCAGGTATTCATACGCGCGCGCCGTATCATTCAACTGAGCGAATACCATTCCCAGACCGTAGTTGGATTCCGCATCCTCTGGATTCAGCGCCAGCGCGTGCTGCAACGTCTTCCTGGCCGCGTCCCAGTCCTTTTTGTGCCGGTAGGCATTGCCAAGATTTTGCAGCGCCACCGCGTGCTCCGGATTGATTGCCAGGGCCTTCTGAAACAATCCAATCGCCTCTTCCGTCTTTCCTTCCCGCGCCGCCAGTATCCCCAGGTTATTCCATGAGTTCGGAAGAGTCGCCGGATAATCCGCGGCTCTCTTGACGGCCCGTTCGAAACAATCCCGCGCTTCCTTCGATTTCTTCAGCTCCAGGTAGACGCTGCCAAGTCCGTAGAGCGGCTCCGCGCCACTCGGATCGTCTTTTTCCGCCAAGCGGAAAAACTCCTCTGCCTGCTCCATGTATCCGCGGTCGAAAAAAACTGCGCCGAACGACAGGTAATTCCGCCCCACCTCGTACGTCGCGCTGACTCCCGCAAACGGCAGACCGCGCGCGATGCGTTCCGCGGGCGTCTTGGGGATCGCACGAAAATCCGAGTCGACGTGATCCAATTTTAAGGCGCCCTGATAAACCTTCACAATATTCCCCTGCGCATCGATCAGGAAAGCCGTCGGCAGGCCCATATCCCGGTGCCGGTCAAACAGGCGGCCGTACAGCAAGTTGTAGACGGCGACCAAATCCGGCGGCGTACTCGCAACAGGAAACGTCCACGTGCTGGCCGCTTTCTGTCCCGCAACATCCACCACAATTAGCTGCAGCCCATCGCTCATCCATTTGCCGCTCGCTTTTTGAAGGCTCTCCAATTGCGCCTTCCAATCCGGCAATTCCGCCGAGCCAAAATAGAGCAGCGTAGGTTTTCCACGCCACGCGGAAAGCAATTCCTCCTTTCCGTTCGGTCCCGAAACGCGAAAATCAGGCGCAGCAACCGGCACCAGCAGCCACGTCTCCACCTGCGAAGGCAGCTGCTCTGGGTGGCCAGATGAACTCGCCGCATTCACCTCTGTGCGGTTTGCGGGCGGAGCAAATGCCTCCTTCCTTGCCTCTGCCGATCCTTCTTCAATCCAAATCCTGTGATACGCCGGCAGTTCCGTGAATTGCTGCTCCAGCCCGCTCGGCCACCGAATCGTTGCTTGAATTGGACCTTTCGCCTCCCCAAGCCCGAAAAACAGATCCTTGCTGTGTTGCGCCAGGAAGCCCGATCCCGCCTGAACAAATCTTGTCTGCCGCCCGTTGCTCATTTCGATCGTTACTATGGCCCCGATTGCGTCGCGATTGCTCTTCCTCCCCCGTAAACGAAATGCGATCGCCGGCGCCAGCCGAGGCATCACATTTTTTAAAAAGCGAATTTGCGGCCCATTGCGGTTTTTGAGCAACACTTCCACACGTCCGTCGTGATCGAAATCCGCCACCGCAAACGTCCGGCTATCCTCCAGGAAATCCATCCCGGCAACACCTGAAACATCCGAAAAGGTCCCGTCGCCGTTGTTCAGGTAAAGCACGTTGCGTTCGTACCCGCTCCACGTCGCATCCGCGCGGATCAGTTCATTCACCGCATTCCAACCCTGTTCATACGCGACGCCGGGTTTCGAACCCTCAGGAGAGTTGGCGACAACCTGGCGCCAGAAAAAACTGTTCAGATCCTCGCGCTGCGGCCCGGAAACCATTCCATTCGCGATATACAAATCCGGAAGGCCGTCGTGATTGAAATCCCATGCATCGCTCGACCACGCCCATCGCCCAACCAGCGTCCCTGAGCGCAAACCTGCGTCCTCAAATTTTCCGCCGTCGCGATTCCGGTACAAGCAATTCCCCATCGCGTGCCGCCGGTAGAGCCCACGCACTTCCTCACTCGCATTTCTCTGAAACTCTTCGAGCATTGAAACTCGCAGCCCGGCCGCCGTCCACATGTCCGCCACGTACAGATCCTGCCGGCCGTCCCCATCGTAATCGAACCAACTGACGCTCATTCCTGCGCCGACATCCTCCACGCCTGCTTCTTTTGCCACGTCGGTAAACGTCCCGTCAGCGTTGTTCTTGTAAAGATTCTTGCGGCCGAAATCATTCACCACATACAAATCCGGCCAACCGTCACCGTCGAAATCCACCCAGCCGCAGCAGAAACTGAATCGGGTATTGTTTTTGTTAAGTCCGGTCTCCCGCGTAGCGTCGTGGAAGCTGCCGTCCCGCTGGTTCCGCATCAAGAAATTGGGCGGTCCGTTTTCCGCCGCGTAATATGGCATCGGATAGCGGTATTGATCCGTTCCCTGGTAGTAGGTGTACAAACAAAAGTAGATGTCCAGCCAGCCGTCGCGGTCGTAGTCCGCGATCGCTGCTCCCGTAAATGTTCCTTGCGGCGGACTGGCAAAATGAAACGCATCCGGGCGGAGCCGGAATTTTCCGCCACCCGTATTCAGAAACAGCAGCGGACCGCTTGCGCGAACGACGATCAGCTCCTGCTTGCCATCGTTATCAATGTCCGCGAACAACGCGCACGCGGTGTTATCCAGGATGCCCACACCCGACGCTTCAGTTACATCCTCAAAGGTTCCGTCGCCGCGATTGCGGTAGAGACGGTTCGGCAGGCCCGCGGGTTGGCAAATATACAAATCATCGAATCCGTCGCCGTCAAAATCTCCCACTGCCACGCCGTTGTGCCCGTAGATGTCAATACCGCTGGCGCTATCCATCACCGTGCGCCAGGTGTCCACGCCAGGCACAAATTGCGCACCGAACGACACACAGCCTGCAAACGCGCGCCCGGCAACATCCTCAAACACGGGAGCCAGCGACCTGCTTCGGGTCTCCTCGAGGTTGCGCCATTTCCGCAACCGTACTTCCGCGCCCGGCTCGATTTCCCAATCCAGTTCCAGATCCCCGATCCATTGTTCGCGATGAAATCCCTGCCCCTCGCCAACGAATTCATACCGGATGCGGGTATGCACACCGACAGGCTTCGCCGCAGAGATCGGTGATCCCGCGTCAGTTCTAATTCCCGTGATCTGGAACTCGACCGTCAACAATTTTGAAAAATCACGAACTGCTGACCGCCACTCCTGCACAAACATCTCGCGTCCAATTAGTTGGGTGTCCTGAAACGTCGCCCGCCACATCTCGAAAATCCCGTCGTCCCTTCGCCGCGCTTGCAAACTCGCGGCTGGGGAAGTTGCCGCAAAGTCGGGGCTCATCGCGCGTTCCATAGAACCGGTCTGCAGCGGTGACACCAGTAGTTCAGCGCCCCACTCCCGCAAAAGCCGCACGATCTGATCATGATAGATTTCGGTGGGAAAACGATCGTACTCGACCCGCACCTTTTTCAGAACAGTCTCAATCGAGCGGGGAGTCTTGTAAACAGGATGAACGTGAAATTCGAGCGGGACGGTTGAATCTTGCGGAAAAAACGCGGAGTCGAATCGCGGCCAGCCCAGCCCGGAGGGAAGAAACGCCAGCGCTGCGCTTTGGCTATATTGCAGGAATTCACGCCGGTTTAGTCCGGCCAAACGCCGCTTCTTCCCCGGCCAGTTCAGAAAAATGCCTCCATTTTTGCGGCGTGAAGCCCGAATCTAGCATCGGGCCATCCAGTGGTCAAGCTGGCCCGATACCCACCGCTCGGACCAGCGGGGAAACGCGAAATCGTAAGCGTCTTCCACCACAAATCCACTACTTCCCATATTTTATCGTTGAAGTTTTGGCTGGGAGACCTGGACTCGAACCAGGATAGCCAGATCCAGAGTCTGGAGTCCTACCAATTGGACGATCTCCCAGCCGAGGGAGAAACTTGCACGGAGCGCCGCAAGGCAAGCCTTCGCACCACCACTGCAACCTTTCTAGGGTAAAACGCCACTCCACACTCCGTCAACTCGCTCCTTGCCGCTCAACTGGGTCCAGACCTTCTCCTCGACTAGAACCAGTTGCAGGACGTTGCCCGCCCGTGATAGGTTGCCTCTTCGTCTCGCATCAAACCGTGGCCTCCACGCATCAAAGCGCGGAGAAGTCGGCACGTCTTGGCCGGGATGAACCGCATCACTTGGGAATCTAGTTGTTGCCGCAGGCAATCAGACCGTACCAGAAACTCCTGCGAGCCAGGGCTAGTCACTTCATTCCATTCCGCGGCGGACATTCAAGGGGAATTTATGCTGCATAAAAACGCGCTTCACACTTCGCTTCTTGCTTCTCGCATCCTTGCCCTGGGGCTAGCCGCTCTGGCCATGTCCGCGCTCGCCGGCGCGCAGCAGCCCTCGGGCGCCGGCACGCCAAGTTCTTCCGCCAGCAAACCGGATTCCCCGAAGCCGAAGCAGGACGCCTATCCGCAGCCCAGCGGCCAGACGAAGGGCTTCATCGGTTACGTCACCAACCGCTCGATCGTTTTCCCCGACATCGCCACCAGCCCGCTGCCGCTTTCGCCTGTCGGCAAGTTCAAAATTTTCGTCAACCAGAGCATCTCTCCCGCTTACATTCTGGCCGCCGGCGTCAGCGCCGCCGTTAATCAGGCCACCAACACTCCCGGGGCCACCGGGCAGGGTTGGGACGCGTACGGCACCCGGGTCGGCTATTCGATGGCCCGGGCCTCGTCCACCTCATTTTTCGGAACCTTTGTCTTCGCTTCCATCCTTCGGCAGGATCCCCGCTTCTTCCCGGAAAGCCATCCTAGTCTCGGCCGGGCCATCAAGTACTCCGCTAAGCGGATAGTCGTTACTCGGAGTGACGCTGGCAACGACGTTTTCAATTCCTCGGGACTGCTGGGCCCACTGGCCGCCGAAGCGCTATCCAATGTCTACCTGCCCCGCTCCGAGCAGACTGGCGCAAAAACGATGGAGCGCTATGGCACCGATCTTGCCTGGCGTTTCGCCGCCAACATGTTTAAGGAATACTGGCCCACTATATTCCATGACATGCACCTGCAAAACCTGAAAGTAGTGCCCAATCCCGGCAACAACCCATAGCTCTAACTTGTGGCGCAGCCGCTACTACCTTTCCTGAGCGAAGTCGGAGGGGCTGTGCCCCCGGGGTTTTCTACACTGCATTCTCAGCATTCTTTCTCTGCGAACTCTTCCTTAAAACTTTTTCTCTTCCTCTTTACTCCTTTTCCAATTCCTTGCGCGCCGCCCGCAATTCCGTCAATTTCTCCTCACTCAGCTTCGGATATTCCAGTTTCATCCCTGACAGCGCGTCCACCACGGTAGCCACCACCAGCAACCGGCTGAACCACTTGTTATCCGCCGGCACGACCACCCACGGCGCATGCTTCGAAGCCGTATTTCGAATCATTTTTTCATAGGCCGACTGGTAGTCATCCCAGCATTTCCGCTCCTTTACATCCGCGGCCGAAAATTTCCAGTTTTTCTCCGGGTTGTCCAGCCGTTCCAAGAATCTCCGCTTTTGTTCCCGCTTCGAAACATTCAGGAAAAACTTGCGAATCGCGATCCTATTTCGCGTCAGGTATTCTTCAAATGCATTGATGTCCTCATACCGATGCTTCCAGAAATGATCTCCTCGTAATTCCTTCGGAATCCTCTCTTTTTCCAGTAGTTCCGGATGTACCCGCACCACCAGCACCTCTTCGTAGTACGACCGGTTGAAAATGCCTATCTTCCCCTGCGCCGGAAGGCAGCGGTTCGATCGCCACAGAAAATCATGAGCCAACTCCCCGCTCGACGGCTCCTTGAATGCGTGGACTTCCACTCCCTGAGGATTCACGCCGGACATCACGTGCTTGATCGTGCTGTCTTTCCCCGCCGCGTCCATCGCCTGAAAAACGAGCAGCAACCCCCAGTTGCTTTGCGCGTAAAGCTTGTCCTGCATTTCGCTGAGGAGCGCAATTCCTTCCGCAGTCAATCTCTTCGCTTCGGGCTTATCGCCTGATTTCAGCCCATGCGTGTCACAGGGATCATGATCCTTCAGTCGGAAGTCCTCTCCGGAATCCACCACATACGGCTGGATGAATTTGTGAACGCGGTTTGCCTTCATCTTTTCCATGATGACTCCTGGCCCCGGGCCGGCACACTTGCGGCGAAAAGGGTTTGCCGGTCGGGCAGTTCACGGCTCTCGCGGCCGCGTGATGACACTCCCGAAGTCTACGCTTCAACTCCTCAAGACGGTTCTTCAAATACTAAACGGTTATGAAAAAAAATTGGCTGCCTCGGCTTGCAAATTCCGCCTTTGTAGAATTTGAGTGGCATGATAGGGTGTCATCAGATTTCGGGTACCGCCTACCTAGAAACCGCCGGGTATATCTATGCTTGAAATGAAGTTTCCATCGAGAGTGTCTCTTTCTCTCTTTACTCGTCAGAAACCGTCCAAATCACTGCTCGTGATTTTGACCGCGGCACTGGGCTTCTGCGCTGCCTGTGAACAAGCCAAGCCTCCTGCGGCGATTGCCGAAGTCGAAGTCGTGGAAGTCTCGCAGCAGGACGTTCCCATCACCAGAACGTGGGTGGCGACGCTGACGGGCATGGTGAACGCGCAGATTCGCGCCCAGGTTCCGGGCTATCTGATGCAGCAAACCTACACGAACGGCTCGTACGTAAGAAGAGGAACGCCGCTGTTCCAGCTGGATGCGCGCACCTTCCAAGCGGCATTGGACCAGGCGAAAGGTGTTCTGGAGCAGGCCAGGGGCGATCTTACTCGCGCTCACGCCCAGCAGGGCAAAACACAGCTCGATGTGAATCGGTACACTCCGCTGGCGCAAACTGGGGCAATCAGCAAGCAGGAACTGGATGACGCGGTCCAGAACAATCTATCCGCGTTAGCGCAAGTGGAAACCGCAAAAGCATCTGTGTCTTCGGCGGTCGCGGCTCTCGAAACTGCCAAATTGAATCTTGGATTCAGCACTATCGTCGCGCCCATTGACGGCGTTGTCGGTATCGCCACCGCTCAGGTCGGGGATTTTATCACCCCGCAGAGCCCGAGCCCGCTTACGACCATCTCCACGGTCAATCCCATCCTGGTGAATTTCACTCCGAGCGAACAGGAATATCTGAAGGCCATGCGGGAAACGGTGAGAACAGGTGAGACTGAAAAGCAGGCATTGAGCAGGCTTCAGTGGGATCTGGAACTCACTGACGGCTCCCTTTATCCCCTGAAGGGTAAATTCTACGCTTTGGATCGCCAGGTGGATATCAACACAGGTTCCATCCTCGTCCAGGTGGAGTTCCCCAATCCCAACAGCCTGTTGCGACCCGGAGGATTCGGGAATATCCGCACGGTCGCCTATATCAACAAAGGAGCATTCCTGGTTCCGCAGCGTTCGGTCAGCGACGTTCAAGGCAAATACCTCGTCGCCGTAGTTGGAAGCGACAACAAAGTGCAGGTACGCGCGGTTAGGGTCGGCGATAAGGTTGGCACGTCGTGGATCATCTCCGAGGGCTTGAAGCCCGGCGACCACATCGTGGCTGAAGGCACGCAAAAGGTTCAGGACGGAGCTGTCGTTAGTCCAAAGCCTTTTTCAGCAACGACCACGACTTCAGTAAATTCCACCGGGGGCTCCGCGCAGTAACCAGCAAACATGTACAAATTTTTCATTGAGCGTCCCATCGTCTCCATGGTGATCTCCCTCATTATGGTGATCGTGGGCGCCGTTGCCGTCCTCAGCCTGCCCACGGCGCAATTCCCCAACATCGCCGATCCTCAAATCCAGGTGAATGCCACCTACGTCGGCGCCGATGCCCTCACCGTCGAGCAGTCCGTCGCCACTCCCATCGAACAGCAGATGAGCGGCGTGGACAACATGGAGTACATGTTTTCTCTTAACGCCAACAACGGAACGACGAAGTTAACCGTGGATTTCAATGTCAAGACCGACGCCAGCACTGATCAGATTCTCGCCCAAATGCGCCAAAATCAGGCCGCATCTCAGCTTCCCGCTGCGGTCAACAATTTTGGTGTGACCGTCCAGAAATCCACCATGGCGCCTATGATGCTGTTCGACTTGTACTCCCCGAATGGCACCTACGACTCACAATTTCTCGCCAATTATTCCTACATCAATCTCGTTGACGGCCTCACTCAGGTTCCTGGCATAGGCAGTGTATCCGTATTCGGCGCGGGGCAGTACGCGATGCGCATCTGGATCAAGCCCGATCAACTGGCCAAACTGCAAATTACCGTGCCGGACATCATCAATGCCGTGCAGACGCAGAACAACGTAAATCCGGCGGGGCAGATCGGCGGCGAACCTGTTCCCGCGGGCCAGGAATTCACTTACGCTGTCCGCGCTCAGGGTCGGCTCATCTCTGAAGAAGAATTCGGCGAGATCGTGGTGCGTGCGCAATCTGGCGGGTCCATCGTTCGATTGAAAGATGTGGCCAGAATCGAGCTTGGCGCCCAGGTCTACAATATGCTGGGCCGCCTGGATGGCAAACCCTCCGCCGTAATCGCCGTCTACCAGCTTCCCGGTTCAAACGCGATTGCCGCGGGAAAAGGGACCATCGCGTTCATGGAGAACGCCAAGAAGCGTTTCCCACCGGGCCTTGATTATGTCACCGCGCTCGACACCACTCTTCCGGTCACGGAAGGCATCAAGGAGATTGAACACACGCTGCTTGAGGCGCTGGTGCTGGTTATCCTCGTCGTTTACATTTTCCTCCAGGGCTGGCGCGCCACTTTGATTCCCTTGCTTGCGGTTCCCGTTTCTCTCATTGGCACCTTCATCGTGTTCCCGCTTCTGGGATTTTCCGTCAACACGCTCTCTCTATTCGGTCTGGTTCTCGCCATCGGCCTGGTCGTTGACGACGCCATCGTCGTTGTCGAAGCCGTCGAGCATCACATCGAGCACGGGCTGTCTCCCAAAGAAGCCTCCCTGAAGGCAATGGAAGAGGTTTCCGCGCCCGTGATCGGCATCGCCGTGATTCTTTCCGCTGTTTTTATTCCGACCGCTTTCATTCCCGGAATCACGGGACGCCTCTATCAGCAATTCGCTGTCACCATCGCCGTCTCCGTCATCATCTCCGCGTTCAACGCCCTGACGCTCAGCCCGGCGCTCTCCGCTTTGCTTCTCCGCAAGAAAACCGAATCACGCGGCCCGCTAGGCAAGTTCTTCGGCTGGTTCAACCGGATGTTCACCAGGGCCACGAATGACTATGTCAAGGTCTGCCACCTGTTCATTCGCAAAATGGGATTTGCCTTGATTCTGCTGGTGGCCTTCACAGTTCTTGCGGGAGTCGTTGGCGGAAAATTGCCCACCAGCTTTCTGCCTGACGAAGATCAGGGCTACGTCTTCGTCGCCCAGCAACTCCCTGACGCCTCTTCGCTGCAACGCACTTCCGCGTCGGCAAAACGCGTTGAAGACCTTTTGTTGAAAACTCCCGGTATCGCGCATGTCACGTCGGTCATCGGCTACAGCATGTTGAGCGGCGTTCAGAACACGTACAGCACATTCTTTTGGGTCACGTTCACGCCGTGGAGTGAACGCAAAACCGAAGACACCCAGTACATCAATATGCTGCTGCATCTGAATGACGTTCTCGGTAAACTCCCGGAAGGTACCACTGTTGCCTTTCCTCCTCCCGCTATTCCCGGCGTTGGCGCGTCTGGCGGCGTAACTTACATCCTCGAAGACCGCGGCGGCCACGAAGTCGAATTCCTGGCCGCCAACACGGAAAAATTCCTTGCCGCGGCTCGCAAGCGGCCCGAAATTTCTCGAATCTTCACCACGTTTCTGCCGTCGGTCCCGCAAGTCTTCGTAAAGGTTGACCGCGATAAAGTCCTCACCCAGGGCGTGCAACTGAAAGACGTTTATGGCACATTGCAGGCCTTCATGGGTGGCGCGTTCATCAACTATTTCAACCGGTTCGGGCGGCAGTGGCAGGTGTACACGCAGGCCGAGGGCAGTTATCGCACCCGCGCGGAAAACCTGGGGCAGTTTTATGTTCGCAACGCCGTTGGCAGCATGGTTCCCCTTTCCGCTGTAACTTCCATCCAGCAGAAGAGCGGCCCGGAATTCACGATGCGCTACAATCTGCACCGGTGCTCACAGATCAACGCCACTGCTGCGCGCGGTTTCAGCTCCGCGCAAGCGATGCGCGCGCTCGAAGAGGTCTATGCGCGGACGATGCCGCCGGGCATGGGCTTTGACTACCTCGGCATGTCTTTTCAGGAACAAAAAGCACAGCAGGGCGTTTCGCCGTTTGCGATTTTTGGATTGTCAATCCTGTTTGCGTTCCTGATTCTTGCCGCTCTCTATGAAAGCTGGACGCTTCCATTCAGCGTGCTGCTCAGCGTTCCTATCGCGGTCTTCGGCGCCTTTGCAGCGCTCTTTGGCCGCCGTATCATCGATCTCCTCGTCTTCAAGCAATACTCAGGGTTGGGACTCGAGAACAACGTTTACGCGCAAATCGGGTTGGTGATGCTGATCGGCCTTGCCGCAAAAAATGCCATTCTGATTGTCGAATTCGCAAAAGCTGAGTATGAAAAAGGACGGTCGCTATCCGACGCCGCCCTGGAAGGCGCCAAGTTGCGCTTGCGCCCGATTTTGATGACTTCGTTCGCTTTCATTCTCGGATGTGTGCCGCTGTGGCGCGCAACGGGCTCCGGCGCGGTTTCGCGACAGGTGATGGGTACCGCCGTGATCGGCGGGATGCTCACCGCCAGCTTCATCGCGATTTTCATCATTCCGGCGTTGTTTTACATCGTGGAGCGGATCAGCGGTGCGAGAGTGGAAGCGTTTAAGGATGCGGGCGCCGCAGCGCCTGGAATGCCTCCGCCGAGTCCAGGGCACGCCGATTAATCCTGTGCGGATGAAATGGAGAACGATCCAGGTCCGATGATCAAGGGCAGCTTCAAGTCGAAGGGCCACCGCTGGGGCATGTTTCTGCTGGCAACAGCGGTATCGGTGGCGCTGTTTCTCTCCGGCTGCGCGGTCGGTCCCAATTATGTTCGCCCCAAGGTTAACGCGCCCGCGGACTTTCGCGGCATGGAAGGCGCGGCGCAGCAGGCTTCTTACGCGGATCAGCCCTGGTGGGAAGTATTCAAGGATGATCAGCTGAAATCCCTGATCAACACTGCGCTTGTGAATAATTACGATCTCGCCGTCGCGGTCTCCCGAGTTGAGCAAGCGCGGCAACTTTCCGCCGTGGCCCGCGCACAATATTTCCCGGCCGTTAACTATTCCGTCGGGGCAAGCAGCGGCAAAAATGAATTTCTCGGCTCAGTGGTCCCTTCAGGGGTGGACGGCACAAAAGGCGCCTTTCTTGCGCTCGGCAGCGCCGCATGGGAGGCCGACATCTGGGGCCGGATTCGCCGCCTGAATGAATCCGCCCGCGCGCAATATCTTTCCACCGAAGAAGCACGGCGCGGCGTCATGCTGACTCTCACCAGCGAT
>Ga0210402_10000264_pt1 | contig 59631 bp, 39 predicted proteins | sample IncBWC7MmetaG_FD_161055 | JGI IMG/M metagenome (GOLD analysis project Ga0210402, IMG submission 161055) | Forest soil microbial communities from Barre Woods Harvard Forest LTER site, Petersham, Massachusetts, United States - Inc-BW-C-7-M | ecosystem: Environmental > Terrestrial > Soil >... | reverse complement strand
GCGTAATCTTTCCATGCGGTGGTGCGATCCTGGGGCACGACTCGGGTGAGGGCCGGCAGCCAGCTCTTACGCACTGGCCCTGGCAAGAGGCGATACCAACGGAGGATGCTGGCCCCAAGGTATCGGCGGTAACCGCCAAAAAGTTCGTCTCCACCTACACCGGAGAGGATTACTTTGACGCTCTGACGAGCGAGGTTGGAAACGAGGTAGGTGGTGAGGCAGGCAGAATCGGCGATTGGTTCGTCCAAGTGCCAGATCAACTTAGGCAACAAATCACTGACTTCCGGGCGGACGATGATTTCGTGGTGATCCGTACCGAAAGCCTTGGCCACAAGCTTGGCGTAGGGCAGTTCGTTGTAGTAACTGTGCTCGCCTTCATATCCGATGGAATAGGTCTTGACGGGACTTTGGGTCACGCGCGACATGGCGGCGACAATGAGACTGGAATCGATTCCGCCGCTCAGGAATGCTCCCAAGGGGACGTCACTCACCATCTGGGAGCTTACAGTTTCCAAAAGTTTGTCTTGGACGAGGCGAAGCCATTCCTCCTCGGAATGGGATTCGGTTTGGCCGGTAGGGATGTCCCAATACTCTTTATCTTCGACTCGCCCATTTTCGAAAACGAGATAGTGACCAGGTAGGAGTTTCTGAATGCCGTCGAGCATAGTCAAGGGGGCGGGCACGTATCCGAGAGCAAGATATTCCTGGAGAGCGGTAAGGTTTAAGCGCTTGGGAACGTCTGGTGCCTGAAGAATGGATTTGAGTTCAGAAGCAAAGAGAACGCGATGAGGTTCGCGCCGGACATAGAGGGGTTTTTCCCCCATACGGTCGCGGCCGAGAATCAAGCGTTGACGGTTTTGATCCCAAAGGGCCAGCCCGAACATGCCGCGCAAGCGCTTGAAGAATTGTTCGCCTTCTTCCTCGTATAGATGAACGATGGTTTCCGTATCCGAGCGAGTGCGGAAGTGATGCCCCTTCTTCTCCAGTTCCACGCGAAGAGACTGAAAATTGTAAATCTCGCCGTTCAGGATGAGCCAGATGGAATCGTCTTCATTGGAAATGGGCTGGTGCCCGCCGGCGACGTCAATGATGCTAAGGCGACGCATGCCGAGACCGATCCCTGACCCTTCGTAGTGGCCGTAATCGTCCGGCCCGCGATGCTCAATGATGCCTCCCATGCGAAGCAAGAGGGGGCCATAAGGAGCGTGGCGGCGTTCAAGGTCAAGTATTCCGTAAATTCCGCACATAAATTGTTCAACCACCCGTCGAGTGAACGACGGATTTTGCCTGCCTGAGAGAAGCCGGATGATATTTTACGTCGTTGAGACAATCCGCGAGCATCTGGGCCTGGCTGCGGCGTGCATATCGCAGAACCTTTTCGGGCCGCGGCGAGGGATGCGTGGCGGTGCGAACCGCGTTGAGGAACTCGGGAAGAGCCTGGTAAATCTCGTTCTGGTCGGCAAGGTTCACGATAGATGAACCACCCGCGTCTCTAAGTAATGCGGCAGTATCCCCCGAATAGCTGGTGAGAGCAAACAGAGGCTTTCGAAGGCGAAGGTACTCATACGCCTTGGCAGGAATCTGATGATCGCAGTTGGCCGCTTGAAAAATAAGCAAGCCGTCCGCATCGGCGCATTCCTGGAGAGCCTGGCGGTAGGGCACGTGAGGCTGAAATTTAATGAGATCCGCGATACCGAGTGAGTTCACGATTTCCTGGAACAAGTCTTCGGAGCCGGCAGCGCGAAATGCGATGTGGAGAGTGCCAGGACTGATTTTCCCTTCCTGCTTCAGCTGTGCCAAGGCTTGGAAGAAGGGACGCGGATCGCGCTCTTCTGGATAAACAAGGCCGGTGTGCAGCAGGCGCACGGGCTGGTTATCGGGAATAGGCGCCGAGGGGCGCTCGACGAGAGAGGCAAAGTCTTCTTCGTCGTAGCCATTGGGAATAACCACGCAGCGGTCGCGAGACAGATCGGGATAGCGTGCGAGGTACATGCGAAGGGTGGAATCAGCCGTGAAGATCATGCGAGAAGCGTGACGAATGGCATTTCTTTCAATCCAGAGGCGGACTCTGCGTTCCGTGGGATCCTTCGGATAACCTTCCTCGGTCATGGAGTCGCGAAGGTCGACGATCCACGGCTTTCCGGTGAGGCGGTGCAGAAGGAAGCCGATCAGAATGGCGGTTGAAATCGGAAAGGTGGAGAAGATGGCGTCGAGACGATATTTGCGAATCGCGAGGAAACCGGCAGGAACGGCACCGAGAAGCCATGTTACCCAGCGATCGGGGAGCGCCATCCAATCGAAGTAGGCGCCGCGAAAGCCCAGGTGGCGTTTGGTGTCCAGGGCGAACGCGCGGAGGATGGGCAGGGCGGATTCGGTGTTCGTTCCTTTATGAGGATCCGTTGACTCGTATGCCCGCGGATTGGCTGTGAGTACGAGCGGCTGCCAACCAAACTCCGGCAAATAGCGCGAGAACTTGAGAGAACGGAGGAGTCCGCTGCTTCCGGTCTGAGGTGGGAAATGAAATGCCACCAGGAGCAGCGAGTTTTGCGATTGTGGAGGGGTTGTGGAGTTCATAGAGGCGCCGCCGTCCCAACTAGACGAGGCGAACTTGCGTGCCCGGCCGGGTTCGCTTGAATTTTTCGAACGGCTTCGACGATTGCTTGGAGCGCCGACGGAGTCAGGTTCTGGTGTATCGGAAGAAAAACGAGATTGTCGTATAGAAAATCAACATCAGGAAATGCGCCCCGAGGCAGGGCCGGAGGACGGACGCCGGCCCAATTCACTGCGGGAACCCCAAGTTCCTGCAACTTTAAGTGCGCATCGGCAACGCCGTTGATGAAGGCTGGCAAGACCCACGGAGAACCGTGTTCGGGCAGCTCGGTGTGAAGCAGAGTGACGCGGGACATGGATTGAAGTTCGTCATGCAAATACTGAAAATTCTGGCGGCGGCTGGCAATGATCGCTGCGACGTCGGAGTGCTTCTGCAGCCAGGTGGAAAGCCGGGACATCGGTTGATTCAGGAGCGACGGATCAAAATCGGCCACATCGCTATCGAGAGCGAAAAGTGGGACGTCGCCGGAGGCTTTTCCACTGTTTCTCACACGTTTGGCAAATGCGCTGAGTGATTTGAGAATGGCGACCGCGGCCTTCGCGAGCGGAGAAGACGAGTTCTCTAGGGACTGGTCAAGCAAGGACTTGGCGACTTTCAGAGTAAATAAAACGCTCTCAGGCTTCCAATCGACATTGCACATATCGGAAGACCGTTTAAGCCACAACTCTCCGCCGTCGTACGTAGGAAGAAATTTTCGTCCACTGAAAACGCTGGCATCGCCGAAACTCCCCAGGCAAGGTCCATCGGACCGGTTCTGCAAAACGTGGGCGCAATCCTCGATGAGAGCGAGGCGGTGGCGATCGCAGATAGCGCGAAATTCACTGATCTTTTGCGAATATCCGAAATAATGCACGGCCAGAATTGCCTCGGTGCGCGGAGTGATTCGCGATTCGATTTCGGAAAAATCGGGATGACAATCGCGCCCGACGCCGTAGAACTCGATTTCCGCGCCGAACGCTTCGAACGGCTCGACGGCAGCACGACATAGGTAAGCAGGCAGCAGCACGTGGGCGCCGCGAGAAATGCCAAGCGCCGGCAAGCAGTGGTAAAGGGCATTGCGCGCCCAAAAGAATTGGTAGGAATTTCCGGATTCCGGAGCGCGACTCATCCGAGCATTCGACGCAAGGGTCATGAAGCGCAAAGAAGGAAATTGGGCCTTCGGTACCGGCGGCGCGATGAGGGCGGAGTCTTTCATTTTGCGCGTTTCAGAAGCTTCCTCATACCAGGTACCCAGCCGTAGCGAGTGCAGGTCACGTGGTACATCGTCCGGATTTCCTCGGTCCAGCGTTTGTGCCAATCCATGACGCGCCCATAGAACTCGACGACGCGGATAGCATTCTCCGTAAAGACCTGCTTCATAATGTCTTCCCGCATCAGTAGAGCAGGCGAATACTCGTTCATCTCTTCGTCGTAAGCGGTCTTGAGCACGACCATCATATCGCCGCGGAGCAGGCACAAATCGCTGGCCACGACTTTGCCATTGGTCACAAACTGGTAGATGACGGCTTCGCCGCGCTCGCAAAAATGTTCAAAGACGTCGAGGTAAAAGCGGCCTTGGGCATTGTTCGCGTTTACTGCGGTCCCGTCTTTGCCCTTCCAACCCAGAGATTCCAGCCGACCGTATTCTGCGATGGCCTCTGAAACTTCGCCGCGGGAGCGGCGTGCAACCAACTCGGGGGTGAATCCTTTCTCCACCAAGCGGCGGCGACGACGAGCAAGATTGTGCCTGAGATTATTCCCGCGAGCCTTCCAATACTCCTCGAAGGTACCGGAGATGTGGATCCGTGCTGTGTCAATGTAATCGGAGCGCTCGAGAGCAGGACGGCTCTGCCCAATGGAAATGGAAGAGTAATCGGGATCTTGTTGGAGGACGCTCAATTCCAGAGCGAAGCCCGGCAATTTTTGGAGCAAGCGATGCACTTGCTGGCCGGTTGAGTCGGCTTGGTTCAGGAGAAATAACCCCATCGGCGCTTGGGAGGGTTGAAAAGTTTCCCATCGACAGAGGCCCGGGGATGTGAGCAAGGTCACGCCGTAGCCCGCGGAGTCTTCATTGAGACCCAGGGTCACGGGCTGATCGGAAAAATGCTTGAGAAGCGGGGAGACAAAGCCCGAGTCAAGAAGGATGTGATTGCCCAGGGCTCGATTGGTGGCATCCCAGAAAGGACGAAATTGCTCAAATGTGCCGGGAGCTGGTTGGAATTTCCAGGGCATAGTCCTCGGTTAGGCCTTAGTGTGTGCATTGTCGAGCGGTAGAGCAAGCGCCGGTGTCTCATCGGCAAAGTTCCCGCGAGGCTGGATCAACGTGTGATGCCGAGAATTCACCCAGACTTCAGGAGGCGTAGCGTGACTCAAGAAATTCAACGGGCTGGCTGCGCGTGCGTAAGCGCCTGACTGAAAGATGACAAAAAGATCGCCGATGGAAGCCTCGGGGAGAGAAACACCTCGGGCAAGGGTATCGAGAGGAGTGCAAAGCGGGCCAACGACGTCGACAGTTTCCGCAGCCGGCGAATCGAGTTTGTTGGCAAGGGCAACAGGATAGTTACGCTTGATGGTCTGTCCGAGATTGCCAGATGCGGCAAGATGATGATTCATTCCACCATCGAGGATGAGGAATTTCTTGCCGCGGGAGACTTTGATATCGTTCACGCGCGCCAGGTAGACACCGGCCTCAGCTACCAAGAAACGGCCCGGCTCGACAAGAAACTCCGTTCCTGAAAAGACTTCGTCTTCAGCGAGACCATCAAACAAACGGGAAAGTCCATCACGGACCTGTTCCAAATCCAGCTCTTTTTCGTGCGCAAAATATGGAACGCCCAGCCCGCCTCCGAAATCAATGCGCTTCAAGGGGCGACCAATCCGCTTGACGACTCGCCGGGCAATCTCCAGTCCGTGCCGGTATTGATTTACAAGAGTGGCAGCTTCCAATATTTGAGTGCCCGTGAAAATGTGGATTCCGCAAAAGTCCAGAGCACGCTCAGCAAGGATGACATCAAGAATCTCGTCCAAGTTTTCTTCGTCGACGCCAAACGGCGCGGGTCTTCCGCCCATGCGCATGGCGCCGCCTTCGGCTTCGCCAGCGGGATTAACACGCAGGGCGACGCGCTGCCGCATGCCAAGGCCAGTGCAAATCGATGCGACACGCTTTGCTTCCGTCAATGACTCCAGGTGAATTTCGCCAATTCGTTGTGAAAGGACCAACTCCAACTCGGCTTCGGTTTTGCCGGGTCCCGCGAAAAGAATGTTGTGAGGGTCACATCCGGCACGAAGGGCGTGGTGAAATTCGCCGGCAGAGGCGATTTCGAGTCCGCAACCGTTTTGAAGAAAATTCCGCAAGATGGCTTGGGCAGGATTGGCCTTTACCGAATAGCTGACTACGAATCGTTCGGGCAGCGCGGTTCGGAGAGCACGCAATTTTGTATCCATGACCGCCTGATCATAGACAAACATCGGAGTACCGTATGTCTCCGCGAGAGTCCGTGCAGGGACGGCTCCGACGAACAGTTCTTCCCCGGAAGCTGAGAAATACTTGCGAACCAAAGCTGCTGTCAGATCACTCATCAGATCTCTTCACGGCGCCGCAGTGCCGGATAGTCCACTTTGCCGCTGCTGGTCTTGGGGAGTTCGCTCAGAACCTCTACAAATTTGGGGACCATGTAGCGCGGCATCTTTTCCGCACAAGTGGCCAGGAGAGCCTCCGTGCTAAGGGGTTCGCCGTCACGAGGCACGACGAAAGCTTTGATCACCTGCCCCAGCACTTCATCGGGAATGCCGATAACCGCCGCGCCGCGCAGTTTTCCCGTTTGAAAGAGGACTTCCTCCACTTCGGTTGGACTGATACGGAAGCCGGATGACTTAATCATGGTGTCGCGACGGCCGATGAAGTATAGAAAGCCCTCATCATCCATTTTGACGAGGTCCCCTGAATAACAGACTTTCTCACAATCCCCCATTTCAGGTGGAAGAAGCGGATTGGGGCGCAGGGCTCGGGCTGTTTCTTCGGGGCGATTCCAATAACCCAACGAGACGGTTGGACCACGATGGACGAGTTCTCCGGGTTCACCGGCTTTGCAAAGCTGGCCTTGATCATTCAGCACAAGAATCTCAGTGTCGGGAATGGCTTTCCCCATGGAGGTGGGGCGGCGATCGAGTTCCTCCGGAGGAAGGTAAGTTGATCGAAAAGCTTCGGTCAGGCCGTACATGAGAAACACTTTGGTGCTTTGAAGCGTTTGGCGAAGGACCTTGAGGACAGCCTGGGGCATGGCTCCCCCGGTGTTTGTGATGTAGCGGAGGTGAGTGAGCGGTTGCTTGCTCAGTGTGGAATTCGGCTGGGCCAAGAGACTCCAAAGGGTTGGTACGCCAGCAAGGCCGGTAATGCGCTCCTTGACTAGGACTTGAACGATTTCCTGGGCGAAGACGAAATTGATGAGCACCAGCGTGCCGCCCTTCTCGAAGGCGGTCATCAGCTGATTCATCCCCGCGTCGAAGCTGAACGGCAAAACCGCTAGAATGCGCTCCGTTTCAGAAATTTCAAGGTAGGTGGAAACGATGCGGCTTCCGGCCACCACATTGGCATGGCTGAGCATGACCCCTTTAGGTTTGCCGGTTGAACCGGACGTATAAAGGATGGCTGCGAGATCGTTCTCTATGCTCGTCGCGCGCCACGCGGCGGGAGGCTCCGCGTCGCAAAAATCATCATAACGATAGAGTTTCTGGCCCACGCTCGAAGCTTCTCCATCGCCGACAACCACGAGAAACTCCAAGGACGGAATTTGTTGAAGGATGTCGGTAAGAGCACCGAGCCTGGAAGCGGAAGTAATCAACCCTTTCATGCCGCAATCCCGGGCGATGTGCATCACCTGTTCGGGACGCAGGAGGGCATTGATGGGAACGTACACGCCTTCACTCTGGCTGACGCCAAAAATGGAAATAACCTGAGGCACAGATGCTTCCAGATAAATTCCGATACGGTCGCCGCGCTTCAAGCCGGCGGCACGCAAAGAAGTCGCGAGGCCGGCCGTGCGTCGGCCTACTTCGCGATAGCTGAGCCGTTGATCGCCGTGAACCAGAGCTTCCTTGTCGGGAGTCCTGCGCACGCTTTCGCGTAATAAATGCCAGATCAGAAAGTCCATTCGTCTCCTAAAACTCGCAAACTGAAATCCACGACAGCCCGTCGAAAGCTTACAGCGGCAAGGCCATCAGGATGCTATCGAAGCACTATTCGTCTGCTTGGCACGAACGAAAGCGGCTACTGCTTGCAGAGACTGAAAATTGTCCGGCAATAGCTCCTCGTCCGTCACTTGAACCTTGAATTCCTCTTCCAAGAAATGCACCAGATCCAGAATGCCGAGGGAGTCAATGAGGCCCGACTCGAGCCATCGCTCCTCGGGTTTGAGTCCGTTCTTGCGGGCAAGCGGAAATTGTTTCAGTACGAATTCTCGAACTCGGTCCTCGATAGTTTGTGTCTGGGTCATGTGTGCTCCGGATGGTCAGCTATCACGCTCGCCACTCATGGCGTACCACTTGTTCTGAAAGTTCAGGTTAGAAATGCCGCCCGCCGGCTGCGAGCCGGCCACTAATGGTGAGCTTTCACGTTTGCGAAATCCGGCGCGCTGGAAGATGGAGCTCCACGGATGGACATCTGCTGCATGGAGATTCACGGCTGAAACGCCGGAAGCGCTCAAAGTTTGCACGGCACCTGCAAGCAAACGGGCGATCACGGAGGGCTCTTCGAGCGAATTCAAATCCATGATGTAGCCGTCATCCCGACGATTCGCGTAGACCACGTAGCCGACGAGGGTTCCCTGCCGGCGGGCGGTAAGGATCTGGTGTGTGGGGGCGGCGGGATCAAGATAGCGCCAGTTCAGATAAGAAGCGTTTCTAACTGTCTGTATGCCCTCGCGAGTGCGGACTTGTTCATCAAAATGTGTAAATTCTTCAGTGCAGAATCCCTGGAGTAGTTCGAGCTCACAAGAATTTGCATCACCTTTCCAGCCAAGGTAGGAAAGGGCGCTGTTTGCCACGGAACCGGCAACCTTTGCGATGGATTTCGATCGGACTAGCGGTTGGAGTTTGTTCTCTACGCGCAGTAGTTTTACCCATCGCACAAAAGAGGCGGTCTGAACAACTCCAAGCCTTCTATACACGGCCATCATGGCGGTACTTGGAAAATCGTAGAAGAACTCGAGGGGAGCCTGTTGAGCCGCCTCGACGCATGCACGCTGCAACTGGACTGAGGGTCCCAAGCTGCGAAACTCTTCGTTCATACAAAAATCACCCAGAACAAGGCCGAGCTTTTCTTGACCATTACAATAAACCCTTCGGGGAAAAGCTGCAGCAGCCGCGATGGGCTTGCCGGCGGGGCCATCGGTGGCAATCCAGGCAAGCGCCGACCCATGCGGACCTCGATGGTATAGCCAATCAAAACGCTCCTCTGCATAATCGACAGCGAGATGGCGCCGAAACAAGGTGATAAGTGAATCCCGGTCAGGACTTAACAAGCCGGAGCGGCGCACTCGAATCGACATGTCAGCTTTGACGATCCATTTAGACTGCAGCGACACGAGTCTAGAGACAGACGGCGCTTCAGGAGTCTTAGTCAGGGCAAGGTTGTGCAACTCGACTGCCAGTCCGGAGAGTGATCTAACGCGAGAACGCGCGGGTTTATTCTCGGTAAGAAGCTTATTTTGTTTAGCTTACCAAAGATATGGCCCAATGGCGAAATCCTGCCTATACCATAAGTGGGAAATAATTTTCTCCGCCTGAAGACCCGTCTCGCTATAAGTGGATGCCGTGTGGATATCCGAGGTGAGGCGTATTTGTATGATTATAGGAAGGTTAGCAAGATTTCCTCGCAACCTACGGCAGCAGTTATCAGCAGTTCAGCCGCAGGCGATCGCTTATCTATAACGAAATCAGGCGTTTACAGTTGGTTGAAGGGGGGCCGCATTTGGTCAGCGAAGTGCACGCTAACCTCGCAGCGGCTCTCTGCGGCCTTCCTGTGTGGATCGCTGGAATGAGCCGCTGGCACGGATTGTCGGCTGCGACGACCTGCCTCCAATTACGATCCCGCCACACCACCCAACCGAGGTAAAGCGCGTGGAGAAAGAATGCTGAAGATCGGCGGTCAAAAGGTTCCCAATACCCTGCTCGTACTGCTGGCCATTGACTGCGTGATGATTACGCTAGGGCTGCTATTAGCAATCGCCTTGCGAATCGGTGTGAACGGTCTGGGTTCCGTGCTCAGTTATATGGCGACCTGGCAGACACTTGCAAGGTTTGTGGTGGCAATTCTGGTCTGTGAAATATCCCTGTATTTCAATGACCTCTACGACTTCCGATTGATGAGGACGCGAAGTGAGATCCTCGTGCGCCTGCTCCAAGCATTTGGTGTGGCGTGTCTAGCGCTGGCTGTATTTTATTACCTGGATCCAGACTTGGGGTTTGGACGCGGTATAGGTGCCTTGGCGGTGCCGCTCATTCTCGCGGTGACGCTTGGGTGGCGATTGATGATGGCGCAGGATCCGCGCAGTTTGGGGACCGCTGAACGAATGCTAATCATTGGCACCGGACCGACGGGGATCACCCTGGCGAGAGACCTTATCTCGCGCCCGGAAATGCAGCTCAAAGTCGTGGGATTTTTGGATGAAAGAGGAGAAGACATTGGCAAGTCACTGGTGAATCCCGGAATCATCGGCGGAGTTGCGGAATTGGAAGCAGTCGTCCAGCGAGAGAACATCGGACACGTAGTTATATCACTCCTGGAGCGGCGTGGGCGTATGCCGGTTCGAGAGTTGCTCCATTTGAAATTCGCGGGCGTCAAAGTGGAGGATGCGCACAGTTTTTTTGAACGCATAACCGGGCGAATTATCCTCGAACGATTGTCGCCGAGCTGGCTGATTCTATCCGAAGGATTTAGTAAATCGTCGCTGCTGGTTTGGGCCAAGCGGATGATTGACGTCCTGGTTTCACTCATTACATTGGTTGTCTGCGCACCGTTGATGGCGCTAACAGCCGTCGCAATTTATTTGGAATCGGGTTCGCCTGTACTTTTCCGGCAGGAAAGAACGGGGCTGCACGGACGATCGTTTGCCATGCTGAAGTTCCGGTCGATGCACAACAACGCAGAAGAAGATGGTCCAAAGTGGGCCTCCGAAGGCGACCGACGAATTACCCGGGTTGGCAGGTGGCTAAGGAAATCACGGATTGATGAGCTGCCACAGGCTATCAACGTGCTGCGCGGCCAAATGAGCATCGTTGGCCCACGTCCAGAGCGTCCCGAGTTTGTCTCCATGTTGGAAGAGCAGATTCCATACTATGGCCTGCGACATTCGGTTCGTCCCGGCATAACAGGTTGGGCACAGGTCAAGTATCAGTATGGAGCGAGCGTTGAAGAAACTAAGATGAAGCTTGAATACGACCTGTTCTACATCAAACACCTTTCGATCATGTTGGACTTGGCGGTGTTGTTTGAGACTGCAAAAGTGATGCTGTCAGGCAGAGGCGCCAAATAGTATGCCAACGAGAACACGCGCAGAGATGGGCAAAACTCGTGTTGGTCTATTTGACCAGACCCTGTTGATAGTTTGGGTTTGGGCGTATGCCCTTCTGTTGTATGGGTTTGGGTTGGTCAAGCGATTTGAGAAGGCGAGCGCTGGGGACTAATTGGGGCTTGAGGATGTGCGCGTTGTGCTGGATGGACGCTTAGGGGACAGCGGAGTATGAATGATAGTTCTCCAATTGGGTACTTGATTTCCTGGAGCTAATTCGCGTAGTGTACGCCCGAAGTTAAGGCACTTGCTTTCAATAGTTTACATTAAAAATGCATTGGTACAATCCTTGCTCTCATAAGGAACTTCGTCTTCACAGGAGGAATGCGTGGGAATTCGTGCCCGAGGTCTGCGGCGGCTCATTCTAGGTCAAGTAGTCGTGGCAATGAGCCTTTGCCCGGCCGCTTTCGGCCTTGGCGCGTCTCGACAAGCTGGCGACGCCAAGCAGGGCACTGGCAATCCGGCAGGTGCCCCCTCGCCGAAAGGTTCGCAAACGCCCGACACCCCCAAGCGTGATGGTGGTTCACCAGCGTTGCCCAGCGATTATCGAGTGGGGCCAGAAGATGAGCTCACAATATCAGTGTGGCATGAACCGGAATTCTCGCAGGCGGTGGTGGTTCGACCGGACGGCATGATTACGCTGCCACTCATCAATGAAGTGAAAGTTGCCGGACTGACTACGGAAGAGATGCAGGTACTCCTCACGGAAAAGCTGAAGCCTGTTGTAAATGATCCGCAAGTTACGGTGATGGTAAAGGGTGTGAAGAGTAGAAAGGTCTTTTTGGTAGGTAACGTCGCGAAACAAGGAGTATACCCACTCGGCGGAAAGAAGACTGTGCTCGAGGTAATTGCAGAGGCAGGTGGACTTGGGCCGTTCGCAAAAACCGGGTCAATCTACATCTTGCGGAAGGAAGGCGAGCGGGAGCAAAGGATTCCTTTTAATTACAAGAAGGCGCTCTCCGGCAAAGGGGCTAATCCGGAACTAATGCCTGGTGACATGGTTGTGGTGCCTTAACCATGTTAGAAAGCCGGGAGAAATTGGAAAGTCTGATGGGAAACTCAAAGCACAACTGGCGGCGTGTACTTTTCATGTTCCTGGGATCCTTGCTGTTTTCAATGATCGTTCAAGCGCAGGATCCTCCCGTTCAAGATAACCCGCAGCAAGCGGTAAAGGATGCGCCACCGCAGACGGAGGAACCGGCGCCTCCGCCATCTATTCCGGCGGCCATCGCTCCGGCGGGTCCAGTGGATACACAGATTCATCCAGCTGGGAAGGCTGTGCCCTGGTTCGGGAATGGATCGCCACTAAAATGGGGTCCTTTCTCCATAGGCAATTTTACATATCAGCACGTGAATGATAATTTTCAACCGATAGGGGCTCAACCCTCGGAAGATGTTACGCTGAACATTCTGCGAACCTCGGTTGTTTTTGATCAGTATTTGTGGGGGAAACAAAGATTGGTTCTCCAGTGGGAACCACAACTGGCCACGCTTAACGGCGATGTGGCTGGAAATGCTGGTTTCGACAACGCACTGGTTCTAGGCACCACTTTTCAGATCACGCCTCGGCTCACTGTGACATTGAAGGATGCGTTTGCGGACGTGCACGCTCGACAACTGTACCCGCCAGGGTATTTGGCTGTAGATGAGCAGGCGGGCAATTTGATCCAAAACAACTTTCTGCAAAATGCGGGAAGCTACTTGTCGGAGGAGGCGTCCGCTGTAGTTAGTTACTTGGTGAGTCCTAAAACAACGTTGACATTTTCTCCCGACTACAAATACATCAAAGCGATGAACGATCAAGAAGTACTTTACCTTGCGAACGGGCACCAAATTGCGAATACGGTCGCGGTGACCCGCGCGCTAACTGAACACCAGAGCGTAGGAGCGCTGTACACACTTGAACTGCTGCGGCAGGACGATGCCGCGGGAGTGCCGGGAAACAGTTACTTTCACACAGCGGCACTGTTTTATGCGAATCGGCTTTCCGCTACCTGGTCGATTCGCGGCGAATTTGGGGTAAACGCGGCCCGGTACCCTGGTCTGATTCCATCAAGAAATGCGCTCGCTGGCACGCTTTCCGTTGTTAAGACATTTAACACTGGATCTTTCTCTCTTGGGTACACACGAGGCCGAACTAACAATAACTTCCTTACGGCGCAGATTGGGGACTTGGTGCAGGCTGCATATAGCCAACATCTGACCAGGCGTCTGGCATGGAATACCGGATTGGGCTACTACAGAGAGACGGGCGCAGACCCCCGGAATATGGGTAATACGGCCGGGACGGGGCTGGAATTAGAGATCCTGAAGAATGTGTTCCTTGAAGGAAGTTATACTCACCTATTCCAGAAATCGAACACACCGCAACTGCTTTCCGGTACTCGAAATACAGTGGTTTTCGGAATGAAATGGGAGCCTCACGCCCCCTTGGTGGCACATTGATGGTTCGAGTCGCGGTAGGAAATGGCGGGTAGGAATGATGGAACTGATTTTCTCACTTGGCCCCAGGTGAGAAGAAGCTGAGTAGGGTAGGCCGAGCTGCCTCAGTAAATCTATATAAATCAGCAACATAGAGGGACACGCCACACCGACTATCGTATGGACTGTGGCATTCGATGTGCTATCTAGAAGAGAGCAACATATTATTGGCACTGCGTTATGAAGGAGCCTTCCTTGGTTGCTGAGGACAATACACGCACTTCTCAGAATGATACGTTTGGGAACCTTCAGTTGGGGGATTACCTACAAATAGCCCGCCGCCGCAAGGGGTGGATTGCCCTGAGCACCATCGCTTGTCTTGTAAGCGCAATCGTTTGCGCCAAGCGTTTGCCAGACATTTACCGCGCAGAGACAGTGATCCTAGTTGACTCGGCCCAGGTTCCCGACAAATACGTAGCTACGATCAATACAGGGGACATCGCTGGACGCTTAACGACACTCCAGCAACAAGTGCTGTCCCCCACCCGTCTAAAGAAGCTTGTGGAGACCGAAGGGCTGTATCCCGATGTTAACCGAGGTAGAACAGAGGAGCAGGTCATTCGCGCGGTTCAGAAATCCATCGTAGTAGAGGTCGTTAATCCGGGAGCGGGGAAACTAAGCACTTTCCGAATTGCGTACAGCAGCCCGGACCGGAGTAAAGTCGCGTCGACTGCAAACCACTTGGCGCAAATGTTTATTGATGAAAATACGACTGCCCGCGTCAACCAAGCCGAGGATACGGCCCAGTTCCTGCGCGATCAACTCGCTGAAACAAAAAAAGAACTAGATATCAAAGATAACGAACTTAGCGCCATAAAGTCTCGAAACGCTCTCGATCTTCCGGAGTCAAAGCCATATCACATGGAAGCACTGGCAAACTTGCGGACCCAGGCCCAAATGATTCAGGACAAGATAACGCAAGATCAGCGCGAAAAGGGCGTGGTCATGTCGATGATGATGTCTGGCGAAGATGCGCCGACTGTGGATGTTGGCGGAAATGCCGGAAGTGCGACGGGCACATCGGGTGCGTACGATGCGCAAATCGCAAAGCTCGAGTCAAAGCTCTCGGAGTTGAGAGGGCGCTACGGCCCAGGGCATCCGGATGTGCGGAGAACCCAGGAAGAGATCAACCGTCTAAAGGCCAAGGCCGCTGCTCAACCCAAGGAGAATCCTTCCGATGCAGCAGGCGGCCAGCCAGCTGCTGTGGTGCAGGTTCCGAAGAAGCGGCGCAATCCAGTGTTGGAAGCGCAAGCACAGAAGCTGGAAGATGATATTCAGGATCAAACGAGGCAACTAGTGCCGTTGCAGACGCAAATGGCTTTCCATGAAGCGAAACTGCAGCACATTCCGGAGTTCGAACAAAAAATTGCACGCCTTCAACAAGACTATGATGCTCTGAAGGTGCAGTACAACGGTCTGCTTGGTAACGAGAAGGCAGCTGAGATTTCTCATGCCCTGGAAGTTCACCAGAAGGGAGAGAAGTTCGAGGTATTGGATGCGGCCGTGACCCCCAATCTTCCCGCCGCCCCAAACCGACTGCTGATCAGTCTAGCGGGCCTGTTCGGAGGATTGCTCGCCGGTGCGGCGCTCGCCGCGTTCGCGGAGATGAATGATGAATCAGTTCGCTCCGATACGGAAGCCGCGCGGATTCTCGGCAAACCCGTACTCAGCGGCATACCGCAAATCGTTTCAGCACAGGAACTCCGCAGGTGGCGCGTTCGCGCGATTGGCGCATTTGCCGGGACGGTTGCCGGCTCCGTTGCCTTAGGATTCCTACTCTCGATCGTTGCCAGGAGTCTCCTTTAGATGTATCTCACCTACTACGGGCTCAAGGATGAGCCGTTCCGGCTGACGCCGGACCCGAAATTTCTTCATCTCTCCGCCCCGCACCAGGCAGCTCTTACGGTCGTGCTGGAGGGCATCCTGTACCGGAAAGGGCTGGTAATGATTACCGGCCCGATCGGAACGGGGAAGACCACATTGGTGCACACAGCGCTGCAGATGCTGGTCGACTACTCGAAACAGAAGGTGCCGATGAAGAGCGCCTTGTTGTTCAATCCGACGCTAACACGCGACGAGTTTCTGGAGATGATGCTGGACGAATTCGAAATCACGTGCGCGTCGACGAGCAAGCCGCGCCGGCTGGCAGCGCTTCACGAGATGCTGCTCGAGGCGCAAAGGGCGGGAGGCACGGCGGTTCTGTTCATCGACGAGGCCCATCTCCTCAGCCCCGAACTACTGGAAGAGATCCGGCTGCTTGGCAATGCGGATATGCACCGCGAGAAGCTGTTGCAAATAGTGTTGAGCGGGCAACCCGAACTGATCCCAATGATGAACAAGCGTGAATTGAGCGCGCTCCAGCAGCGAATCGGCGCGCGAGCTCACCTCCGGCCACTCAGCTTGCCGGAGGTCCGTGCGTACATCGCGGAACGATTGCACCTGGCAGGACACAAGGGAACTTCGCCGTTTCCAAACGCCACCATCGAAGCGATCCACCAGTACGCTTCCGGAGTGCCGCGCCTGATCAACTTGGTGTGCGACGCGTGCCTTTCACTCGGCTTTCGAACTCAGCGCAAGACGATACAGCTCGACGTCGTAGAGGAAGTAGCTATCTCTCTCGGACTGCTCGAGCCGGTCAAGGTCGAGGTTCCCGAGCGGCAAGCAATTCCTGTACCGGTTCCGGCTGTCAGCGGAATGCAACGGTCCATCGTCGACATGCTAATCGACTCAATGAAGCAGAATCGCTCGGCAGCACTGGAATAGGAGAATATGAGCAAGTTCTTCAACGAAACATTGAAAGCGCAGACGAGCAGGCCATCGATTGCAGTGCCGCAGGAAAAAGTTGCCGCCGTAGCTCCGCAGACGCCCGTCAGTAACATCAAGCCACGCGAGAAAGATCTGGGCGCTCTCCGCCTGGAAAAGTGCCGCGAGCTTGGGAGTTCGCCAACTGACCTCTTGCGAGAGCGCTTCCAAGGGAGCCGTTCGCTGGACACGATAGCAGATTCCTACCGAGCTCTGAGAACGCGATTGTTGCGGCTTCGGACGGCACAGGGATTGCGGTCGGTGGTGATCACGAGCGCGATGCAGGGCGAGGGTAAGACTCTCACGTCGTTCAATCTGGCCTTGTGCTGCGCGCAGCTTCAGGACATGAGGGTGCTGTTGATAGATGGAGATATGAGGAGTCGGGGACTGACGAGATTGCTCGAATCACCTGAAGGGCCAGGCCTGTCGGACGTACTCAGCGGACAGTGCGAGCCTCAGGACGCGATCCTCGCAACGGACTCTCCAAATCTGTACGTGATGGGGAGCGGATCTCCTTCGTTGCCTTCAGCGGAACTCCTCGCAAGCGCTCGTTGGCAAGAACTCATAAACTGGTGCAACGAAACGTTCAAGATCACACTGGTGGACTCGCCGCCCGCACTCAGTCTAACGGACGTCGAATTGATCACTGCAGCATGCGATGGAGTCCTGATGGTGGTTCGGGCGCAGCAAACTAAGCGAGATCTGTTGCAAAAATGTGCGAGGCAACTGGACAGCAAGAAACTTCTCGGCGTGGTTTACAACGCTGCGGAGAATGCCAGTCGGGAATACGACTATTCCTACGGCTCAAACGAAAAATCCTAGACAGAGTTGTTGAACTCCGAACAGCATATGAGCAGAACAAATCTATGTTTCCGAACCTAAAGCTTCAGATTTTTCGACGCGGCAGCCACCAGAATCAGCTTGCAAAGGCTGTCGGAATGGATGAGACCGTTCTGAGCAAGATCATCCACGGCTACCGCGCCCCGACAGTCGAGCAACGAAAGTTGCTGTCCGGATATCTGGAAGCGGACGAAGCGTGGCTATTCGAGCGCTTTGAAACGTCTTCAAAACAGAACGGGACGGGACAGACGCCGGATGTTGCACCGAGCGCGAAGGCAGAGGGAAATGGCGGCGACTGAATCTCCAGCAACGGTGCTCCCGAATGCGGAAGTCAATCGACAGGGAGTTTCGGCAGTCAGGATCACTTATCTTGACTCGGATGCGGAATCGTCCTGGGATCGCTACGTTCTAAATCACCCAGCGGGCACGTTCTTCCACCAATTGGGCTGGAAGCGGGTGATGGAACGCACGTACGGTTACAAGCCTTACTATCTTTGTGCGAGACGAAACAATGAGTTGACGGGAATCGCGCCGGCATTCTTGATTTCGAATTGGGTGACGGGACGAAGCTTGATGTCTCTGCCCTTCGCAGTTTACGGAGGCGTCTGCGCTAGCGATACAGAAAGCGAACGAGCGCTAATTGCTCGCCTCGAGCAACTGGCCAGCGAACTGCAAGTCGGTCACCTGGAGTTGAGAAACCGCAGCGCGACTGTTCCCGAGTACCATGAGAACTCCCGTTACTCCACTTTTACGATGCCCCTCAGTCCGGATCCAGAGGCCATTTATAAGGGGCTCCCAAAAGACATCCGTTACATGATTCGCAAAGGAGAGAAGGCGGGTCTCAAGGCACGGAGCGGTTTCGACCAACTCCCTACTTTTTATCGATTGATGACCATAAATCTTCAAAGGTTAGGCACGCCTGCATTTCCCCGAGTCTTATTTGAGAATTTAATTCGCGAATATCCAAACCAGGTAGACCTTACCGTTGTTTATGCTGGGGATAAAGCCGTAGCCGGAGGGATGTCGTTCTTCTTTCGCGACTGGACACAACCTTACTACATCGGATCATTGGACGAAGCCAAAGCGCTGGCAGCCAACAATTTTCTGTGGTGGCAATTGATCAAGCAAGGCGCCGAGAAGGGTTGCTCAGTGTTCGACTTTGGCAGAAGCAAGAATGACTCTGGCAATTTCGACTTTAAGAAGAAATGGAATCCGCGAATCGAACCCCTCAAGTACCAAGTCCGGTTGTTCGGGCGCACCTCGCTGCCGAACAATTCACAAACAAATCCTAGATTCGAACGGGTTTCAAACGTCTGGAAAAGAATGCCGCTCTCATTGACACGAACCATCGGCCCTCGAGTGGTGCGCTGGTTTCCGTAAAGTGTTGCTTTGCCGCGCCGACCGGCCTGTTAAAAACCGCGGTGAGCGCCAGTTGTCATGGATACACAAATACAATACGAGACGACCGGCCTGTCATCGGCAGCGGCATCCGAGGTTGCAATCAAACCAGCGCCCTCCGATCGGTTGCGGATTCTCCATGTGATTCCTCGTTTTGGGATGGGCGGCACGGAACATGGCGTGTTGAAAATCATCAATGGGCTTGCAGCAGCAGAATTCGAGCAGCGGATTTGTGCGGTGCGAGGGATAGACACGGCGTTTGCCGGCCAGATGAATGTCACGGCCAACACCTACTCAGCCGGAACTCCGAGCCCTGGCTTTCAATTTCCCTTGTTTCGATTGGCAAAGATCATGAGGGACTTTCGTCCTCACATCGTCCATACAAGAAATTTTGGAGCCTTGGAAGGCGTCGCAGCTGCGCGCCTGGCTCGAGTACCTGTGGCAATCCACAGCGAGCACGGTTACGAACTAGAGATCATGGGAGGGCTTCCCCTCCGCAGACGCTTACTCTGTCGCGTGTTGTTCGCGATGACCGATGCGGTCTTCACTGTCACAGGCGACTTGCGGAATTACCACGCAAAACAATCTTGGTTTGCACCAAACAAAATCTCGGTGATTCACAATGGAGTGAGTACGGAGAGGTTTTCTCCGCTTCCGGAGAATGTGCAAAAAACCCGGGAAGCCCTTCGTATTCCGCTAGATCGAGTTGTCGTGGGGAGCGTGGGGCGCCTGGTACCGATCAAGGACCACGGCACCCTGCTCCGTGCGGCGGAACTTCTCGTGAGACAAGGCAAGAATATTCACGTGTTGCTGGTCGGCTCAGGCCCGAAACTGGCAGGGCTGAAGGCGCAAGCCATGGCATCTTCAGAATTGGCCGCGCGCACATCGTTTACAGGCTCCTCGGACAATGTGCCCGAGTTGCTCAATGCGATGGATGTCTTTGTGCTTCCGTCCATCAACGAGGGTATGTCGAATACCCTATTAGAAGCGATGTCTTGCGGCCTGCCCGTTGTGGCCACAAGGGTTGGCGGAAACACCGAACTCGCGGAGGAAGGTCGTTCTGGCCATCTCTTCCCTGCGCGCGACGTTCACGCCTTATCGGCAATTCTGGAGCGGTTGGTTAGCGCCCCTGAGATTCGGACAGAATTTGGGAGAGCAGCGCGACTGCGGGCGCTTGAACAATTCAGCTTGGTAGGAATGATCGAACGGTACCGCGATCTCTATTTGAGACTCGCGTCACTTCGCGGGTTCGGGAAAAGGGACTGAGGAACGCTCATGTGCGGCATCTGCGGCATCGTGGAATTCGGGCGGCAAAGCGACATTCCTCGCGACATCGTGCACAGAATGAATCAGACGATGATTCATCGGGGGCCCGACGATGGAGGTGTTTTCGTTGGACCTGGTGTCGGTCTAGGCCATCGCCGGCTAAGCATCATAGACCTTGCGGGCGGACACCAGCCGATGTCAAACGAAGACGGAACGATATGGGTCCTGCTCAACGGAGAGATTTACAACTATCCCGAGTTAAGGGCTGAACTGTTGCAGCGGGGGCACAAGTTTGCGACAAAGTCTGATACCGAGGCAATTGTTCACCTTTATGAGGACCTTGGAGAAGGATGTTTTGCAAAACTTCGAGGTATGTTTTCGATTGCGATCTGGGATTCTCGATGCAGAAAACTTGTGTTGGCTCGAGATCGCGTCGGGAAAAAACCGCTGTTCTATGCCGCTGACCGCGAGCGCATCCTGTTTGGATCAGAACTGAAAGCATTGCTGGCGGGCGATTCGCTCTCACGCAAGATGGACGAGCAGGCACTCTCGGACTACTTCTCGTTTGGCTACATACCGGCTCCTAAAACAATTTATCGCTCGGTGCGAAAGGTGATGCCTGGCCACTACCTTGTCGCCGCGGCGGACGGTACGCGCGAGACGTGCTACTGGGACCTTTCGTTCGCTAACGTTCGGCAACAGAGCGAAGAGGAATGGGGCGAACAACTTCGCCACGAAATTTGCGAAGCAACACGAGTCCGCCTGATGAGCGATGTGCCGCTTGGGGCATTCCTCAGCGGAGGCATAGATTCTTCCTCCGTTGTGGCCATGATGAGCCATCTCATGAAGCGGGCGGTTACTACGTGTTCGATCGGTTTCCAGGAAGAGAAATACAACGAATCGGAATACGCCCGGCAAGTGTCCACACTTTTCTCGACGGAGCATCACGAGGAAATCGTGGAACCAAACGCCATGGACATCGTGGACAAGCTTGCGTGGCACTATGATGAGCCCTTCGCGGATTCGTCGGCTATACCCACGTACTACGTCTCGAAGATCGCGCGGAGCCAAGTCACTGTCGCGCTCGGGGGGGACGGCGGCGACGAGAGCTTTGCCGGTTACAGACGTTATAAGCTCGACTACTACGAAAACAGACTGCGCAGCCATGTTCCAGCGGCCTTGCGCCAGGGCTTATTTGGGCCTTTAGGACGCTGGTACCCAGCTATGGCATGGGCGCCAAGGATCTTTCGAGCTAAGGCAACTTTTGAAAGTCTGTCCCGTTCTCCCTTGGAAGGCTATTTTAATTCGATCTCCTACTTCCGCCCGAATGATAAAGCACGCCTGTTTACTGCGGATTTTCGCAAACAATTGGGCGCGTATGATTCCTTGGATCTGTTTCGACACTATTATGATCAGGCCGACACCGAGGACCCACTTTCGAAAATTCAGTACGTGGATATCAAGACGTACCTGACCGACGACATCCTCACGAAGGTTGATCGGGCAAGCATGGCCGTGTCACTCGAAGTTCGCGCACCATTGCTCGACCACAAACTCTTGGAGTTCGCTGCTTCCATGCCGAGTTCACTCAAGCTGCGAAATGGTACCGGCAAATACATTTTGAAGAAGTCGTTGGAGCCGGTACTGCCACGTAACATTCTTTATCGCCCCAAGCAAGGTTTCGCAATTCCCCTAGACGTTTGGTTTAGGCGGGAGCTGAAGGAACTGGCGGAGTCGATTATTGTCAAGACCGAGGATGGGATCTTGGACAGAAATTTTCTGACAAAAATATGGAATCAACACCAGAAGGGTGTGTATGACCGGTCGGCACTTTTGTGGTCGGTGTTGATGTTTCGCAAATGGCGCCAAACATTTTGTGCCTAGAGGAGTGGGATGAGCGGTATATGCGGGATTTGCGAAGACGGACGAGAGTGGCGCCCCGAGAATATCGGACCGATGCTGGAGGCGCTGCGGCTTGCCGGGGATTCGGACCTGGCTCCGATCGCACGCCGTTCGGTGGGTCTGGGGGTTAGCCGGGGCTGGGATTTCCAACAGACTTGCATCCTGAACGGCGTCTATGCGGCCGTGGACGCGGATCTAATCGATTTGCAGCCTGTGGCTGATGCATTGTCGCTCACGCCGGATGCTGTGGCTCGCTTACCTGTTGCCGAGTTGATCGTCCGCCTGTACCTGAAGGAAGGACCGGACTTTGTCAAACGGTTGCACGGAGCGTTCTCTCTCGCTCTGTGGGACGAGAAGACAGCAAAGCTGCTCCTCGCGATTGATCGTTTGGGTTTAAAGAGCCTTTACTGGCGCCGCGAAGGAGCACGACTGCTGTTTGCTTCTCGGCTAGGTGGCATTCGTGCTGTGCAGTCAACGCCGCCCGAAGCGAATCCCACTGCCGTGATGCAATTTCTCTTGTTCGCCTGCGTCCCCGCGCCACTTGCTAGTGACCAAGGCACCGAAAAGCTGCGTCCCGGGACTCTGATGATTTTTAGGGATGGAGTTATAGCTGAGTCGCAGTACTGGGATGCTGAGTTTCCCGAGAGTCCCGATGCAAACGTTGTGGATTGGGCGCGAGACCTGCAAGCGAATCTGCGCGCCGCTGTACACCGTCACCTTGAAGGATGTTCTCCCTCCGATACGGGATGTTTCCTGAGCGGCGGGACAGACAGCAGCTCAGTTGTGGCGTTCGCAAGTGAGAAACACAACCCGACAAAGAGTTTCTCCATCGCGTTCGAAGAGGCAGGATTCAGCGAAATCGATTTCGCCAGGACAGCGGCTACTTCTTTTCATACCGAACACTTCGAGAAGTTTTTGGTTCCGCAGGATGCATCTGAAATTATCGACAAGATATTCGACTATTACCATGAACCATTCGCGAATTCCTCGGCAATTGGCTCCTATTACTGCGCGGCACTCGCGCGCGATCACGGTGTCGGAACACTCCTTGCGGGCGACGGTGGTGACGAACTATTCGCCGGAAACGAGCGCTATGCGTTCGACAAGCGCTTTGCGCTGTACCAGCACGTACCGGAATGGCTACGCACCGGGCTGATCGAGCCGCTGGTGAATCTGCTCCCGAACAATGACACGAGATGGAGCCTGCCACGACGATACGTCCGCCGTGCAAACATTCCCAATCCGAAGCGCATTCTCTCCTACGGTTTTTTCCTGAGCTTGCCCCCAGAAGAGATCTTCGAGGACGGTTTTTTGCAGAAAGTGGGAAAGGATTCCTGGCTGCAGATACCGGAGGGGCATTTCGCGCGGGCCGAAGCACACAGCGAGTTGAATCGCATTCTCTATCTGGACTTGAAGATGACGCTGGCTGACAACGACATCCGTAAGGTTTCGGGAACAGCAGAACTTGCAGGGGTGAACGTCCGCTACCCGTTGCTCGATGACCGCTTAGTGGAGTTCGCAGGTAGAGTTCCAGCATCTCTGAAACTGAGAAGATTCGAGAAACGCTACATCTTCAAGCAGGCGATGAAAGGCATCCTGCCAGACAAGATCCTATACAAGAAGAAGCACGGCTTTGGGGTTCCTGTTGCGCAATGGCTGCTTGAAAATCCCCGCATGAGAAGCCTGATGCAAGACATACTGAATGATTCCCGGACACAGCAGCGCGGGTACTTTCGCAAGGATTTCTGCACAAAGCTGATGCGTTTGCACAAAGCGCAACCGAACTATTACGGCGAAATCGTATGGTATTTCGTAGCGCTGGAGATCTGGCATCGGAAACACCTGGAGCGTTCGCGCGAGATCGTAAATGTCAGCTGAACTCTCATCCAAAATTACCGTTTCGAGAAGCCCACGTACTCGCCGTCTGGCCGGGATCAGAGAACGCGTAAGGCGGTCCGTCATCAATATCATGTATCGGGTTGGACTTGTGCGATTCGTCGAGCGAGTGGCAAGCAGGTTTGAATTGAGACGCTCGACGGGTTCACGCCTGCCAAGCGTCCGCCGACGCATCACACCGAAGTTCGCTATCCTCTGCTACCACCGGGTAGGCACGGACGGTGTCCCGCTGTTCTCCCATCTCAAACCGAATGAGTTTGAATCCCAGATGCGCTACCTGAGGAAGCATTATCGAGTCGCTTCTCTCGACCAACTTTGCCGCGAATTGCAGGAAGCTCGGCTCGTCGAACCAACCGTAGCAGTGACATTTGATGACGGATACCGTGATCTTTATACGCAGGCGTTTCCGGCTCTACAAAAATACAGAATCCCCGCAACGATTTATTTGATCGGCCGTTGCATGGAGACAGGCGAACCACCCTGGTATGACCGAATCTTCGTGGCTGTAAAGAATGCCCCTGGTAACACACTTGAAGTCCAATTAGATCGGTTGAGGCGATTCGAGCTCGGTCCGGCGGAGGTTCGTCTTCAGATTGCGTGGCAGATCGTTTGTTATCTGCGCACTATATCAGACCCCTCCCGGCGAGCCTGGTGCGCCAAGTTTGAGCAGGTCCTCCCAGTGCAACCCGCTGAACTTGCGGAACGCATGCTCACCTGGGAACAGGTTCGCGAGATGCAAAAAGGCGGTGTGCTTTTTGGCGCGCACACCATGTCTCATCCTGCTGTGAGCCAATTAGATCCATCTGATTTTGACGAAGAATTGCTGCGGTCAAGGCGGTTGCTGGAAGAACGATTGGGTGTTCCCGTAACTGATTTCGCTTATCCTTTCGGCAAACATTCCGACACTAACTCAGTCGCCGAAGAATTCCTGGTTCGCGCTGGCTATCGATCCGCGGTGACTACCGTGGAGGGATACAATCAGCCAACCACGAATCCATTTCGCTTGCGGCGAATACAAATCGACGATAGCGTTTCGATGGCTTCTTTCGCGCTTACCCTTGGACGACTCTTCCTGGAATCTCCAGACCCCCTAAAAAGTACCGACGGAATGGATGACTTGAGTATGCAAGTACAACAGCGCCGGTGTGAGGTCTAGCGACCAATGCGTGATTTTCTCGTATTGGCAATCATTCTTGGGTCGGTGCCGATCTGTTTTGTGAATCCTTATTTTGGCACTCTGATGTATGTTTGGGTAACCTACTTCAATCCTCACCGATTCGCCTGGTCTTATGCACACGATTTCCCGGTTGCCATGACCATCGCGGCGCCCACTCTCGCCGGCCTCTTGTTTGCCAAAAAGTCGTTGCGCTCCCTTTTGACAGTGGAGAGTGTGCTCTTGCTGCTTCTTTTGTTGTGGTTCTTTATCTCCTACGTCCACGCTCAAGGGATTCCGCTGTTCGCTGGCAACATGATCGATGCTAAGTATGAAATGAGCCATATCAGCAAGCTGATTCTGTTTACGTTCGTCATGGTCTTGCTTATCTTCACAAGAGAAAGGCTTCGAGGAATCATGCTTGTGACGGCTGGCAGCTTAGGGCTATTGGCAGTGAAGAGCGCTTTATTTGGGCTAAGAACCGCGGGAGAGTCTCGAGTTTGGGGCCCGCCTGACTCTTTCCTATCAGATAACAACGCTTTTGGCCTGGCACTCAATATGACCCTTCCACTCCTGTTTTTCTTGGCGCGTCAGCAAAAGGCGCGCTGGCTCAAGATTTCACTCTGGATCGCTTTCGGCTGCACGCTGCTTGTAATTTTGCTGACTTATTCTCGTGGCGCCCTGCTTGGTCTATTCGCAGTCCTGACCGCAATCATGTTGAAGTCTCGCCACAAGTTCGTCGGTCTAGCTTTTCTTGCTGCTGCGGCTCTACTGGTTTTGAGCTTTGCGCCCGACGCCTGGATGGACCGTATGGGCCGCTTCATGCATGGCAACCTGGACACCTCGGCGGACGAGAGGCTCGTTTCTTGGGGAACCGCTTGGAATCTCGCGCAAGACTATCCAATAACAGGCGGTTCTTTCGATGTCCTTCCAAATGTCCAAGTATTCCAACGCTACGAACCGAGGCCCCTCCCTCTGGGGCATCCGTCGAGCGGCCCTCACAGCATCTATTTTCAACTGCTGGGTGACCAGGGCTTCGTCGGGCTCGGTCTATTCTTGCTTTTGATTGGTTCTTGCTACTGGACCCTTTGGAGACTGCGCCGCGCCGCTCGACGTTTGGCCTCCGCGAGGTATCTGATCGACTATGCCCACATGGTGGAAGTGTCCATACTGGCCTTCATGGTGAGCGGAGCTTTCCTGGGGTTTGTTTATCTTGATGTGATTTATCAAATGATTGGATTCGTAATCATCCTGAAAGTCCTCTACCGCAGGGAATTGGCAGCCGACCTGGCGAGCCCCCGGCTCGACGAACCTGCAGCAGTCGACCACGCACATCCAGAAGAGGCGGTCTTAGCATGATTTCACGGCCAGCAGTGGCGCAACAAGTGAGAAATCTGATTGGACCTTGGCGTCCCTCCGGCACACGACCATCATTCGCGCTTAGATACTTCGGTTGGGCTGCCCTGTTGGTTCTGTCTATGTTTCCGTCACAGGCCATTGGTCAATCCTGGAGTTGGACCACGGAAGACGTCGACGCTCAGGCGGAAAGTACTTCGATTGTTGCGGACTCTGAGGGCAACCTGCATCTCAGCTACTATGCGGCGACGGGTGGCATGTTGAAGTACGCCTTTCGGGCCGCGTCAAACGGGAAATGGTTCAACATGCCGCTCGAGCATGGACTCGGTTTCATGTTGACGAGAATCACGGTGGATTCTGATTTGAACCCGCACATTTGCTACACGCCACACACCTTAAAGTATGCCCATTGGGACGGGAGTAAATGGCACATGCAACCGGTCGACCAGGGCAGCGGGGTTGTCGGATTCTGGTGCTCTATTCGAGTGTCGCCCGCCGGCGAGCCACAAATTTCGTGGTATCTGGAAAGTGGAACCTATTTCCGGTATGCGATCCTGAAGGATGGCGTCTGGGCAGCACAATCCATCGAAGGCGGCGGTGGCGCCTTGCCCGGCAAATGGAACTCTATGACTCTGGACGCCCATAACAACGCTCACCTCTCCTACACCTGGTTTCCGACCGGCCAGTTGAAATATACGGCGTTCAATGGAAAAAACTGGAACACGCAACTGATCGATTCTCCAAACGACAGCCCCGGGGGGCAGAGAGGAATGGGGTCCTCATTGATTCTCGACGGACATGGAAATCCGTTGATTAGCTATTACGACGAGCAATCCCTAAGGTTGGCAAGATACGTCGATGGGAAGTGGAAAAAAGAAATCGTCGAGGAGCTCCCGCCTTTTGGGCAGTTCAGTTGGAGAAACTTTCGGAGTTCAATGGTCCTGGATTCCACGGGCGCGCTTCACATCGTATTTGAGAGCCTGAAAGGGTTGGAGCACATTTGGTGGGATGGCAGTCAATGGCGGCCTCAACTTCTTCTGCCTTCGCTTGGTGCCACGTATTTCGATAACAGTATGACGATCGACAAAAATGACAATCTATTCGTCAGTTACAAGGATCCCGTGGACGGATCATTGAAAGTTTTGGTTGGCAAGAAAAAGCCAGCGGCAGCTACCACGTCTGCACAGAAGGAAAAGCTTCCTTAACCGTCATGCTTGAACGAATCGCCTCATCTAAAGCGGACCAGGAATCTCACTGCAAAGGCGAGCGATGAAAGATCTGACGCTTGAGACGGTATTTTGGATATCCGCTGTCTTGGTGGCGTACGTCTATCTGCTCTATCCGGCGCTCATGTGGTTGCTCGCGAAAGGATTCAGACGCCAACATATCATTAATGACCAGATTCGGCCCAAAGTCACCCTTCTGGTTTCGGCGTTCAACGAAAGAGGCGTGATTGGTAACAAGATAGAGAACAGTCTTGCTCTCGATTATCCACCGGAACATCTTGAAATCATTGTGGTGTCAGACTGTTCGGACGATGGGACAGACGAAATTATCGGTTCCTACGCAGCTCGACACGTTCGGTTGGTTCGTCAGAATAAGAGGCTTGGGAAGGCGGCGGGCCTGAACCTGGGAGTGGCCCAGAGCACCGGCGAAATCATTGTCTTTTCGGATGCAAACGCAATTTATCAAAGTGATGCCATCCTTCAGTTGGTTCCACACTTCTCCGATCCATCCATAGGATACGTCGTAGGAAACGCAAAATACGTGGAGACGGCGGGACAGACAGCCTCGGCGCAATCGGAAGGCTTCTATTGGAAGATGGAAACCCAACTGAAGCACATGGAGTCTCAATTCGGCTCGGTCGTCGGAGGTGACGGCGCCATTTATGCAATTCGGAAAGAACTGTTCCTGCCCCTGCTAGCCACTGATATCAATGATTTCCTCAACCCCCTTCAAATCGTCGCGCGTAACTACCGGGGCGTATACGAACCAGCGGCCGTCTGTTTCGAGGAAGCCGGTGAAAGCTTCCAAAAAGAATTTCGAAGAAAGGTGCGTATCATCAGTCGCAGCCTGAACGCGATTCGGCGCGAGCCGCGCGTCATTCTTCCTTGGATTCAGCCGCGGCATTGGCTGGCACTTGTCTCGCACAAACTTCTACGTTGGTTTGCGCCCTTTTACTTGATTTTCTTGATCGTTTCGAGCGGCTTGCTCTCTAATTTGACGATTTACAATGTATTCTTACGGCTTCAGCTTATATTCTATGCGATGGCCATCGCCGGATGGCTCTTCGAGAAACGGACTGGCATCCCGAAGTATCTCTATTTGCCCTATTACTTCTGCGTGGTGAACGCGGCATCTTTGCTCGGGATCTTCCGGTTCCTTACGGGCACGCTTTCGCCGACCTGGGAGACAATTCGCGAAACACCGCCTGCACCAAAAGCGGATGTACATTTTGCTGGCAAGGATTCCTGAGCCTTGTCCATTCGAATTCTTCATGTACTGGACCATTCCTGGCCCGTACTTGACGGCTACAGCAATCGAAGCCGAAGCCTTATCGCCGCGCAGAAGAGCCTCGGATGGCATCCTGTTGTCGTTACAAGTCCATTGCACAATCTTGATGACCCTCAAGCTCAGGATCTCGTGTTGGACTTCGTCAATTACTATCGCGTTCCGTCAAGTTCTTCTTGGACCTGGAAAGCAATTTACCGCAGGTGGCCGGGCCTCCGAGAATTCAGTGTCGTGAATCTCCTCGAAAAGACCCTGAGTCGAATTCTAGCAAGAGAGAAATTTGATTTGATTCACGCGCACTCGCCGGCCCTTTGTGGACTCGCGGCATCCCGTGTCGCAGCGGCTGCCGGCATTCCATTTGTGTATGAAATTCGCTCTTTCTGGGAAGACGGCCTGCCCCAGAAGCCAACCTCCTTGCGTTACAGACTCACAAGATTTCTTGAAACGCGCGTAGCCAAACGTGCAAACGCTGTGGTTGGCATTGCGCGACCCATTCTCAAAGATCTTGCGTCGCGCGGTGTTCCCGAGCAAAAGTTATTTCTCGTGCCGAATGGAGTGGACGTTGCTCGCTTCGCGCCAAGAGAGTACGACCGGGCGCTCTCCAAGGAACTCAACTTGGAGGACACTCCAACACTAGGATTTATAGGAACTTTTTTCCCCTGGGAAGGAGTGTCGTGGCTGGTACAAGCTACGGCGGCGCTGCACGCGCGTGGGGTTCTCTCCAAGCTTCTCATCATCGGTGACGGTGCCGAGGCTGATGCCGTCCGTGCCGCCATCCAGCAAGAGCAAGCCGAGGGCTTTGTTTCTTATTTGGGCCGCGTCCCGCACGAAGATATCGAGAGGTACTACTCCATCCTCGACGTCTTGGTTTACCCGAGACGAAGTTCGCGCATTACGGAGATGGTTACTCCGCTCAAGCCGCTTGAAGCTATGGCGCTCGGAAAGGCGGTGCTGGGAAGCGACGTGGGCGGGATTCGGGAATTGATCGAACCCGAAACAACTGGGTTGCTGTTTGCATCAGGCGAGATCGACGATTTCTGCCGCCAAGCCACCCGCTTGTTGCAGGATGAGAATCTGCGCTCCGTAATGGGGAAGAATGCGAGAGCTAGAGTCTGCGCCGAAAGAGACTGGGCAACTGTCACCGAGCGGTATCGCAAGGTCTATGAATTCGCAATGACCACGTCGTTAGAAAGACGATGATGAAGAACGGCCTGACAATTGATTTGGAAGATTACTATCACGTGAGCGCGTTTAGCTCCAGCAATCCACAGGATGACTGGGGTTCGCGCCAGAGCCGCGTTGAACGGAACACTCATTTGCTACTAGACTGGTTGGATGACGCTGGTTGCAAAGCGACATTCTTTACTTTGGCTTGGGTGGCCAAGCATTTCCCCCAACTCGTCCGGCATGTTGCCGAGCGCGGACATGAGGTCGCTTGTCATAGCCTCCGCCACCGCACCGTGTACAAGATGTCTCCCGAAGAGTTTCGAGAGGATACACGCGAGGCAAAGCTGCTTCTGGAAGATTCCAGCGGCTCGCCCGTAAATGGCTATCGTGCTCCGAGCTTCTCCATTACCCGAGAATCACTATGGGCTCTCGAGATTTTGGTCGAGCTAGGGTTCCGCTTTGATTCCAGTATTTTCCCGGTTAAACACCCCAATTATGGTATCCCTGATGCTCCGCGACATCCCCATCGGATCCGCACTGCTAGTGGGTCGATCGTCGAGTTCCCCATGACCACCCTCGAGTTTGGCAGGCGCCGGTCACCCTTCGGAGGAGGCGCCTATTTTCGTTTACTCCCGTATTGGTATACACGCTCGGTTATCAATCTACTCAATCGTAGGGAGAATCTTCCAGTCTGCGTGTACATCCACCCCTGGGAAATTGATCCGGAACAACCGAGGATGAATGGAAGCCTTACTGCGCAAATCCGTCACTATGTCGGCCTCCGAGGCACGCCTCTGAAGTTCAGGAAACTGATTCACGATTTTGAGTTTTGTCCCCTGGGTAGCCTGGTCGACGACGTCAACTCCGCCTAAATCTTGCGCCGAGTGCGCGAGGTCGACGGCCGCAAGCAAATTGTCAGGCGCTTACCCCTGAGCCGGTGCACGTCCCAAGAGGGTAGCAAAGCGCTGTGAGTACTCGGCGCGCTGCTCGGGTTCGAGGCAAACCAGCCAATACCCAATGACTGCCAGCGGGAGTATACCGGCTACTTGTAAGAAGAAAATAACTAGAGTCGTTGCAGGCAAATAATGTTCGAACGAAAAGGTTGCGATCGCAAAGGGAAGAACCGCAATGCCTGGGCGGACCCAGGCAGATACAGCGTAACTGAGAGGATCGATCTGCAGAGTCCGGCGGATGTACCAGGGCCAGAAGATCAAACTAGACATGAAATTCGGAATCACCGTGCCCCAGGCCACGCCAAGGATGCCGAGGGTTCCGCGCACCCACAGAATGCTGAGACACAAATTAAGGAGACCTTCGAGGAGCAGGGCTGGTACCAACGGTTTGTGCTTGCTGAGGCCCAGCATGGTTCCGGCGGCCACGGAATTGGCCGCCCAAAACAATAGTGCGAGAGAAAGCACCCAAAGCACTTTGCCTGAGAGCTCCGCGTACTGCGGCCCCATCCAGAGTCCTATGAACTTGCTTCCCCTTAACATGAATGTCAACGCAATTGGCAGCACCACCATAGAACCAGTGCGGCTACTGAACAACACCATCCGCTGCAACTGCTTCTGATCTTGCCGCGCCTCGATCGAACTTGCCAGGGGCGTCATGGTCTGGGAGACGCCCGACACTAGCGTCCGCGTATACTCGGTCAGATTCCCTGCGATCACATAGAAGGTCACCGCCGAGACCGGCAGGAACGCACCGATGACTATATTGTCCGTTGCATAAATAAGACTGCCGCTGACATGCAGAAGGAACGAGAACACGCTGAAGGAAAAGATCAGCTTCATGCCTGTCTTGCTTGCTTGCGACAGCCGTATCTTCAGTTGAGGATAATAGTGACGCGCCAGAAAGACATTGGAAGCCCATCTGAGTGTCGTAAAGCCCAATTGCACGAATGCAAGTGTGACAATTCCATAGCCAGCGTGCAGCGCCGTAATTATCGCTCCCGCACGCAAAAGGTTGAGTGAAATCTCAATACTGTTCGTAACGTCGAAGCGCTGCAAACCAACCAGGATTCCCCCATAGACTCCATTCACCAATGAAATCGCGATACTCAGGCCGGTCAGGAGCAAGACAATGCGTGCTGACTCTAAATATGCCGCAGGAATTCTCATTCGATCCACTACAACGGCGGCAAAGATAGCCGATGCGAGCAGGGCTATCAGCCCTGCTGTGGCGAAAATCACAATCGCCGATGAGGCTAAGTTGCTCGCCCGGTCGTGATCATCCTGTGCATGGAATTTCGCCACATATCGGGTAACTGCTCCCCTGACTCCCAAGTCCAGCAGTCCGAGGTATCCGGTCAGAGACAGAATAACTGTCCAAACCCCGTATCCCGTATCTCCCAGATGATGTACAACATATGGCGAAACGAAAAAATTCACCGCCATCGCGAGGACGTACGCACCCCAGTTCGAAAGAACATTCCGAACGACACCGGCCTTCTTCAGGGGCGATTTGGGCACAACTTGTGTCTCAGCAGTTTGAGCAGGCATATACGCTGGGAGTCCCCTATTCTATCGCACTTCCGGGGCCATTGGACCTGCTGATAAGTCTCGCCAAGTCTATGAAAACTGGTACTTTACACCTCTCTTGACAAACGGAGCCAGCCCGACTCCGCCGCACTCCATCTCCTTGGGCAAAACACTACCACATTTGGGAAGCTGCGAGAGACTCCGGGCAAAATGCAGCGAAGGGTGCCACCACGTAAGCCATTGTGTATAAAAGACTTAATTCTTGTACCGGACTGCAGATTTTGGCTACGATCGTGCATCCCATCATCCTGAACAGGCGTGGGCACCTGCCAGTAACAATTACAAATGCCCAAATCGGTTTGAAATGGCTTGGGAACCGCCTATCGTTGTAAGAAAGTACGAAAGATCGTTGGCGGCCTCGTCCTCCTTCTATCTTTAGAGAAAAATTGGAAAACAAGCCACAGCCACTTCCTCGGAGACAAGGCGGTATGTCCACGGCTCGAAAAGTTCCTTCGATTGACGACCAGCGACAGTTTTGGGACTGGCACTGGCAGAATTGGGAAGATCGCAAGGTCTTAAATGCTTGGACCGAGCGCCGGGCTCAAGAGATTCTAGGGCTGATACGCGGCCTGGATCTCGCTAAACCTCGCATCTTGGATCTCGGTTGTGGTCGCGGTTGGTTCACCGAGCGTCTTGCGGATCTCGGCGAAGCACACGGGATTGACCTGTCCCCCGACGGCATTGCTGCCGCCCAGGCTCGCCGCCCAGACATTAAGTACCAGGCCGGGAACATTTATCAATCGAATCTTCCCGAGGATTTCTTTGATGTCGTCGTTTCCCAGGAAGTCATAGCGCATGTCGAGGATCAGGCGATGTACGTCGAATTTGCGGCGGATGCCTTGAAAGTCGGCGGCTACTTTATCATCACTACTGGAAATAAGTGGGTCATGGATCGACTTGGAAACGTGGGCTGGAACGTTCAGCCTCCTCAGCATATCGCTCATCAGCTGAGCCGTCCTCAACTGAAGAAAATGCTTGCTCCGCGCTTTAAGGTTCTCAAGAGTTCCACCATTATCCCGCATGGTAGCCTCGGCCTCCTGCGTTTCCTTAATTCATACAAGCTTAATTCCGCTGCGCGTTTGATAATGTCGCAGCAAAAAATCGACGAACTAAAAGAGCGTGCGGGCCTTGGTTGGCAGATGATCTTTCTGGCAAGGAAAGAACGCTAAGAGGCTTCTTCTTTGAAAATAACTCATCACCTGGAGAATTTCTTTGGCGTCTGAAGTTCAGAAAAGGATTGGTGTTTTCAGCCATGGCGGAACGAAGAACCTGGGCGACGAGGCCCTCCTAGCCGCCGTGGTTCAGAACGTCCGGCTGCGTGCACCGAATGCACAGATCATCGGCTTTACTATCAATCCCCAAGACACGCAGAGTCGTCATGGCATTCCTGCTTATCCGATCCGGCAATTTTCTCCTGCGTTGCTAGTGAAGGATACTGGGGCTTCCGAGCCGACTCTGGTTTCCGCCGCTGCCCCGGGCCAGGCCATACCTGCGCGCTCCGGTTTAAAGGCCAAACTGAAATCCATTCCCGGTCTTCCAGCAATCCTTCAGGGTCTTCGCCGCCTCCTCGAACTCGCTCCCGTGGTGCTCGCTGAGCCAAAGTTCCTCTTCGACTCCTACCGTCGCTTGAAGGGCGTCGATCTCCTCCTGGTTGCTGGCTCTCAGCAACTGAACGACGGATACGGCGGCGCATGGGGTTTTCCTTATACGCTTTACAAATGGACTTGGCTGGCCAAACTGACGGGAACAAAAGTCGCCATACTTAGTGTCGGGGCTGGCCCCATCAATTCATCGCTAAGTAAGTGGTTCTTCAGGCGGGTTCTCAACAGAGTGAATTACCGCTCTTATCGTGACGCGATCTCTAGTCGCCTGATGGAGAGTCTCAGAATTAAGGGCGACCACCCCGTTCTTCCCGACCTCGTCTACAGTCTCCAGTTGCCCACGCCGAAGCCAGCGCCTTCGAGTGCCGCACGTGTCGTGGTCGGAACGAATCCGGTTCCTTTCTTCGATGGACGGTATTGGCCGACTCCTGATCCGCCGCGCTACGACGATTATGTTCGGAAATTTGCAAAGTTCGCAGAATGGCTGGACAAGAGCGGTCATTCCGTACTCTTTTTCCCGACTCAGGTCCGCGCAGACTCATTGACCATTAACGATATTCGGAGCGCGATGAACGGTTCAGGCAATTCCCCGAATCTTCTTGCTGGCCAGAAGATTCAGGGTCTTGAAGATCTGGTTTCGGAGATTGAGCGAGCCGATTTGGTAATCGCCAACCGCTACCACGGCATTTTGATATCTCTGATGATGAACAAGCCTGTCCTGGGTGTTGCCTATCACGAAAAGAGCCGCGCTCTTCTCGCGCAGGCTGGCCAGGGTGAATTTGTCCTCAACATCGCAGACTTTAAGACCGAAGACTTGATCGAGCGATTCCAAGCTCTGGAGGCCAACGCGCCGGCTATCAAAAAACAGATCGCGGAGCGCATGGCACCTTTGCGCAAGGCTCTTGATGAACAGTACGACACCGTACTTTCCCTTATTGGCGTTCAGCCCAGTCAATCGCGGGCAAACTGATATCTCAAGCATGCGATTTACGGAAACTAAAGTGAAAGGCGCATTTCTCATCGACCTCGATCCCAGAAGCGACAATCGTGGCTTTTTTGCGCGTTCTTGGTGCATGAACGAGTTCAAAGAGCGCGGCCTCGTCTCTCATATCGCCCAGATAAACGTTGCCGCAACGCTAAAGAGGGGTTCCGTGCGTGGTTTGCACTTCCAAACTTCCCCGCATGAGGAAGCCAAGACTGTACGATGCACTCGTGGCGCGGTTTATGACGTCGTGGTGGATTTGCGTCCTTCATCGCCAACCCACAAGGCTTGGGCCGGCTTTGAGCTTTCGGCTGATAATCATAAGATCCTTTACATTCCGGAAGGCTGTGCTCACGGCTATCAGACTCTCATTGACGACGCCGAAATCGAATACCTAACAAGTGCCGTCTACGCTCCCGCTTCTGCGCACGGAGTTCGCTTTGATGATCATGCGTTTGGAATCGAATGGCCGCTTCCGGTCAGTGTGATTTCTGACGCCGATCGCTCCTGGCCTGACTATGCAATTGCGATGGCTTAGCTGGATACCTTGACCCTTCTACGGAGCCCCTATGGTTATTGTTGATGTAGCACTTGAAAAAAGAGAAAAGCAAGGCAAGCCAATCCGCGTCGGCATTGTCGGCGCCGGTTATATGGGTCGCGGGATTGCCAATCAGCTGCTTAAGCCCCCCGTTGGCATCCGCCTTGCCGCCATCTCCAACCGCACCATTTCAAAAGCGCAACAGGCTCTCCGCGACGCCGGTGTCCATCAATATCAGACTCCGAGCACCGTCGCCATGCTGGATGCTGCGATTTCCCGCGGTGAAGTCTCCATCACAGATGATCCCAATTTGCTCTGTGATTCCTCCAGCATTGACGTAATCATCGACGCCACAAGCGACCTTGAACTGGGGGCCCACGTTGTCGTTCGCTCCCTGGAGAACAAGAAGCACGTGGTTCTTCTCAATGCTGTACTCGACGCCACGGTCGGCCCAATTCTCAAGACCTACGCTGATCGCAACAACGTCGTGATCACTTACACCGATGGTGATGAACCGGGCGTGGCCGTCAATCTCTTCCGCTTCGTGAAAACCATTGGCTTCAAGCCCGTTGCCGCTGGCAATCTGAAGGGATTGCTCGACCCCTATCGCACTCCAGAAACCCAAAAGGCCTTCGCGGAGCGCGTTAACCAAACGGCTGCAATGATTACGTCCTTCGCGGACGGCACCAAGTTATCCATGGAGTGCACCATTCTGGCGAATTCTACGGGCCTAGGTGTCGGCAAGCGCGGCATGTATGGACCAAAGTGCGCCCACGTCAAAGAAGCCGTTAATCTCTTTCCAGAAGATAAGCTCCTCAATGGTGGGATAGTCGATTTTCTGATTGGCGCAGAGCCGCACACCGGCGTTTTTGTCATTGGCTACAGCAAGGATCCCGTCAACGCGCAATACATGAATTTCTTCAAGATGGGCGATGGTCCGTTCTATCTCTTCTATACGCCATTTCATCTTCCGCAGGTCCAGGTGATTCCCACGATCGCGCGGGCCGCCCTTTTTCAGGATTCGACCACTTCGCCGATCGGCAAGCCCGTCTGTGACGTTATCACCATTGCCAAGCGGAATCTCAAGGCCGGCGAAACCCTCGACGGTATTGGGGGCTTTACATGCTATGGGGTTATCGAAAACTCCGAAACCGCTCAGCAGGAAAATGCCTTACCTATGGGGCTTTCGGAAAATTGCCATCTCAAACGTGATGTTCCCAAAGACCAACTAATTACCTATTCCGATGTCGAACTCCCGAAAGGTCGCTTGGCGGACAAACTACGCGCGGAACAAAATCAGTACTTTTATTCGGCAGTTCACGCTTAAAGGCTCCCCGACATTCATGACAACGACCATCATCACCGAGCAAAACGAGCGCCTCAAGGCGCAACAAGTTGTTGAAAACGACCTGGAATACATCTGTTCCAATCTGAGCGAGGAGTTTCCAAAACTTGCGGGCCGTCGCCTGCTGATTACCGGGGGCGCGGGTTTCCTCGGGCACTACCTAGTGCAATCAGCGCTTTACTGGAATCGCTCACGTTCCGGTCCACCCATTGATGTGACCGTGTTCGATAGTTACATCCGCGGTGTGCCGGACTGGCTCAAGCAGCTTGAAGGCAATCCTCACCTACATCTCCGCACGCACAACCTCGCGCAACCGCTTCCACAGGAAATGGATGAGTTCGAATATATTATTCACGCTGCATCCATCGCTTCCCCTACTTACTATCGCAAGGATCCCATTGGAACGATGGATGCCAACATCAATGGCTTGCGTAATCTCCTCGACTACGCCCTTGGCCGTATCAAATCCGGCAAGGCTTTTGAGGGCTTCCTCTTTTACTCCAGCAGCGAAATCTATGGTGATCCTTCGCCCGAGAATATCCCCACCGCGGAAGGCTATCGAGGCCTAGTCTCGTGCACCGGCCCCCGCGCCTGTTACGATGAAGCCAAGCGCTACGGCGAGACCTTGTGCGTCAACTTCGCGCAACAATACAAGGTGCCCGTGAAGTCTGCCCGTCCCTTCAACAACTATGGTCCGGGACTGAAAATCACCGATAGACGTGTCCTCCCGGACTATGCGCGTGATGTTCTCAACGGTCGCGACATCGTTATGCTGTCTGATGGCTCTCCAAAACGCACTTTCTGCTATGTCGCAGACGCCATCTGTGGCTACTACAAGATCCTGATCAAAGCGAAGCCCGGCGAGGCATATAACATCGGCGTCGAAAAGCCCGAGATTTCCATGTTGGAGCTCGCGGAAAAAATAGTCGCGCAAGCTCGCGGTCTTTTCGGATATCAAGGCAAGATTGTCCGGCAGCAAAGCACGGATAAAGACTATCTCCTGGACAATCCTGGTCGCCGCTGCCCCATCATCGAGAAAGCTCGCAAGGAGCTCGGCTACAACCCATCCATCCAGATCGATGAAGGGCTCAGGCGCTCACTTCTCTGGTATGCGGGCAATCGCGTTGCGGAAGAGGCGTGATGAGGGTCTCGGTCATAGGCACTGGATATGTAGGGCTGGTGAGTGGCGTATGCCTCGCTGAGAAGGGGCACGACGTCGTTTGCGTCGACTCCGACCAGCGCAAGGTAGATAGCATCCGCAAGGGCATCCCTCCCATTTTTGAGCGTGGACTCGAGCCGCTGCTTCGCAAACATATCGGAGGAAAGCTACAGGCAACCACGGATCTTCGCCAGGCGGTTCTCGATTCAGAGCTTTCGCTAATTGCCGTTGGCACGCCTTTCTCGGGAACGGAGATCGACCTCCGTTTCATCAAGGAAGTATCGCGCCAAATCGGCGAAGCACTGCGAGACAAGAATTCCTACCACGTCGTTGTCGTCAAGAGCACCGTGGTTCCTGGCACCACAGATTCTGTTGTCCTCCCCATTATCGAAGAGGCCTCCGGGAAGCGTGCCAGCGCTGATTTTGGTGTGGGCATGAATCCCGAGTTTCTCACCGAGGGCGAGGCAGTTAACGATTTTCTGCATCCGGACCGTATTGTTCTCGGTGGCATCGACGAACGCACCGTTTCCACCCTTGACGGCCTCTACGCCGGCTTCGAGTCCGTCGACAAGCTCCGCACCAATTGCAAGACCGCCGAAATGATTAAGTACGCTTCCAACGCGCTCTTGGCCACCATGATCTCCTTCTCCAACGAGATTGCCAATCTTGGCTCAACCCTCGGCGGCATCGATTCCGTGGACGTGATGCGCGGCGTACATCTCAGCAACTACCTTTCTCTGACCCTTCCCGACGGCACCCGCAAAGGGCCCGCGATTCTCTCGTTTCTGGCAGCCGGGTGTGGCTTCGGCGGGAGTTGTTTACCCAAAGACGTCAAAGCCCTCGTTGCTCAAGGCCGCAAAGCCGGGTTGCCCATGAATTTGCTCGACGCCGTCGTCCAGATCAACGAACACCAGCCGGAAAGGGTCCTGGGCCTTCTGAAAAGGCACTATCCTTCTCTAGAAGGCGTGCGTGTTACTGTGCTGGGCTTGTCATTCCGCCCGGACACCAACGACATGCGCGAGTCGCCGGCGATCCCTATTCTTCGCGCTCTGTCTAAGCAGGGCGCTCGGCTGAAAGCATACGACCCCGCGGCTGCCGAGGAAGCTCGTCACCTCTTTAACGGAGACTCCGTACATATCTGTGACGACTTGGCTGGCGCCGTCGCCGATGCCCAAGCCGTCATTCTCGTAACTCGCTGGGATGAGTTCAAAAAGGTTCCCGAATTGCTCCGAAAACAGCAGCAGCCTCCGGTCTTCATCGACGGGCGGCGCATGCTCGATAAGCGCGATTTCGCTAGCTACGAGGGCATTGGGCTATGATCTTTCGCCCTATTTGCCCGGAAGGGAAGTGAGGTAAGCCATGAAAGTCGTTTTGTTCTGCGGCGGTCTCGGCTTGCGTCTGCGCGACTACGCCGAGAACATCCCCAAGCCAATGGCCACGATTGGCTATCGCCCCATCCTTTGGCATGTGATGAAGTATTACGCCCATTATGGCCATAAGGATTTCATCCTTTGTCTCGGGCATCGCGCTGACACCATCAAGAATTATTTCGTCAACTACGACGAATATGTTTCCAACGACTTCATCCTCTCCGCCGGTGGCAAAAATATCGACCTCATCAATCGTGATATCCACGATTGGCGCATCACTTTCGCTGACACCGGCATCACCTCCAACGTCGGCCAGCGCCTCAAAGCTGTCGAGAAATATCTCGAAGGCGAAGAGATGTTCTTGGCCAACTACAGTGATGGTCTTTCCGATCTCCCCCTTCCCAAGCAGATCGAGCACTTCCGGCAGCATGACAAAGTCGCCAGTTTTCTCTGTATCCGTCCCAATCTCAGCTATCACCTCGTTTCCTTGAATGGCGGAGATCTGGTTTCCAAAATCGAAGACGTCAACAAGAGCGATATGCGCATAAACGGCGGATTCTTCGCTTTCAAGAAGGACATTTTTAAATATCTGAAGGAAGGCGAGGAGCTCGTTCACGAACCCTTCCGTCGCTTGATCGCCGAAGAGCAGCTGGTGGCTTACCAATACGACGGCTTCTGGGCCTGCATGGACACCTTCAAGGACAAGCAGCATCTCGACGATCTCTACGCCAAGGGCAACGCGCCTTGGCAGGTGTGGATGAACGGGCATTGAGCCGGTAAATGCTGCGACTCACGTTCGAGAACACTCGCCGGCCCCTGCAGATCCTTTGCCTTGGTGCGCATTCCGACGATATTGAAATCGGCTGCGGCGGCACCATTCTTGAGCTCCTCAGAACTCGCCGAAATCTTCATTTTCACTGGGTTGTCTTTAGCTCTGGTTCAGACCGCGAGCGCGAAGCCCGCCGTAGTGCCGCGCTCTTCCTTAAGAGCGCCGCCAAGCAGAGTGTCGATATCCTCGATTTCCGAAACAGTTTCTTCCCCTACGAGGGCACTCAGATCAAGGAGTACTTCGAAACCTTGAAAGCTCGCGTGTCCCCGGACCTCATCTTTACGCATACTCGGGACGACCTTCACCAGGATCATCGCGTTCTCAACCAGTTCACCTGGAACACCTGGCGCAATCACTTCATTCTTGAGTACGAGATCCCCAAGTACGACGGCGACCTCGGCTCACCCAATTTTTTCGTGCCCTTTGATCGTCGCATTTGTCAGCGTAAAATTAAGAATTTGATGGCCTGTTTCGCCACTCAGCGCAACAAGCAGTGGTTTACAGAAGATACGTTTCAGGGCTTGATGCGCATCCGGGGAATCGAAGCCAATTCCCCAGGCAAATTTGCAGAAGGCTTCTATTCGCGGAAGTCGCTACTCGGTCCCTAACTTACAGTGGGCGACCTTTTGGAGGAATCATCGTGAGCAAACCCCGCGTCAGCATCGGAATGCCAGTCTATAACCGCGAAAAATATGTCGCCGCTTCCATTGAGGCCCATCTCAACCAAACCTATGGCGACTTCGAGTTGATCCTCACCGATAACTGTTCGACCGATCGTAGCGAAGAAATCTGCCGCGACTATGCCGCCAAAGACTCCCGCATACGGTACTACCAGAACCCTCGCAATCTTGGCGCCGCCGGAAACTACCGTCGTTGTTTCGAGCTTGCCACCGGCGAGTTCTTCAGGTGGACTCCCTCCGACGACCTGGTCAGCCTAAATCTCCTTGAGCGCGCCGTGCATATTCTCGACGAAGATCCATCCGTGTTTGTTGCTTATCCCCGCACCAAACTCATAGACGCCGAAGGGAACATCACCGGAGACTTTGATGAGCACCTCCACCTCATGGACGAGCAGGCCAGCAAACGCTGGATTGGCGTTCAACAGAACATCCGGCTGGGCAATCTTCATTACGGCTTGAACCGCGCCGATAAGTTCCGCAAAACCGGGCTCATGCGCAACTATAACGGTGGCGATTTCCCCTTGATCGCGGAAATGGCCCTGTATGGAAAGTTCTACGAGATTCCGGACGCCTTCTTTTACCGGCGCATGCATGAGGAAGCCTCCAGCGCGATGAAGAACAGCGCGGACATCATGGCTTTCTACGACCCCAAAAAACGGGCTAAACTCTTCCTTTACAATTGGGTCCATCTCGGCGCTAACCTGAATTCAGTTCGCCGGGCTCCTATCTCCATAAAAGAGAAATTGAAAATCGTTGGTTTTCAGGCACGTTCTTTGGTCTGGTCCCGTCGTGAATACCTGAGGGAATTGGCAGGAGCTGTGACCTATACAGTTCGCAAGATTGCCCAGCGGTAGAACATGCAGAGTAGCTACAGTCCATCTGGCTTGATTCGTGTTTTTTCTGTAATGAGGCTTTTGTACCTCCCCGCCAGAGCGGAAGTCTTTGGCCAACATTTGACATTATCCTTCCGTTTTCCCTCGTGCCTCCAGTCCACTTTCTTCATAACTATATGTAAATAATAGACTTACAAGAAGACAGCCTTTGGCACTCTGGCTGCCCTAGTAGAGGATGACATGGAAATCATCCTCACTTTTTTCGGCTCACTTGCAGAACCCACTAAGCTGGTTTTGGTGGGTGGCGTTCTGATTACCGGGGCTCTCTTGCTACGCAAGCTTCTGCTCGGCACTGCTTCGCTTCAAGAATCGGCCAAGGCCGATGCTCCGGCCAAGTAGCTAGTCCTAACCCTTTCTCGCTTCCTAGCCAACGCGGCCCTCGGCAGTAGACGACCATGGGCATGGCTCTCAAGAGCCACGCCCATGAATTTCTTCGCTTGGCAGGGCAGGGCTGTCCTCGCCTCCACCTCAACGGCTTGTTAGTTGTTTGGCGCTGCAATCGGCTGTGTGGAGATAATGAGATCGTCAAACCACATGGACGCCCCAGGTGTTGTTGTTGACCCGTTAGCGCCGCTGAAATAAGGCGTCAGCTCGATCGCGTTCAGCCCAACCGTGTGGTCCGACCCATCCCCGAAATTGAAGTTTGGCAGATTGAGGAACTGCTTCAAGGGCTGCCCTTCAGGCGCAATCCAAGCTTGGAATGTGCTGTTCGGCTGGCCAAACGTCCCAATATGAACAGCCCAATATTCCGTAATCCAGGTATTCGCCGGATAAACGAAGCAGTTGGGACCCGTGTAGGTGGCTCCTCCACCGGCATAGGCGCAGTTATAATCCCCCTGCTCGATGTCCATTGGAGGACTCCCACCGTTGGTATATAAGCCAGGCGTGCCGCAAGACACGTACGCTGTTGCTACGTTCGTCTGGTTGGTGTTTTCCTGCACGAACTGATCGCTTGTGCAGCTTTGCCCAGGGACCGGGCCAAATACAATGAATACCTTCCAACCTTCGCCACCAGCCTGGGTCCAGTCATAGTTGAGCATGGACGGAGATACCTTAAACCTGAATTGCATGTAGAGTGTGGTTCCTTCGCCGAAGTGTGTTGGCGAACCGTCTGTACCAAATTGCTGGAACCAGTACCCTGCCGGGTTTGTGCCGTGTGGATGCACGGAACCTGGGCGAATGACGAACTCAAGCGATCCAGCGCCGTCGACTTTGTTGGTGGTATCTTGAATACCTTGGTACGTTCCGTCTTCGGCCGGGTACAATCCGCTCGCGTAACCACCACCTCCGGTCGCCGGAATGAAAGCTGTAGGGCTATCCCACGTTACGCACGTGACCACGCCTGGTGCTGTGCAGAGCGACTGGAAGTTCGAGGCTGTGGTCGAATTTGCCACATTGACTGTGACGCCCGTCGCATTCCCAACATTGCCGGAAGTATCCGTGGCCCTCGCGCTCAAAGTATGAGCTCCGTTGATTACCGTTGTGGTATCCCAACTCACGGTGTACGGAGCCGTGGTGTCGAGCGCACCCAGATTGGCTCCGTCAAGCAGGAACTGTACGCTCGCCACCGCGACGTTGTCCGATGCATTGGCCGTGACGCTCACTGTGCTGGCTAGTGTTGCGCCTGCTGCTGGCGCGGTTATGGACACCGTTGGAGGCGTCGTATCTGTCGTGTTGCTTGTGGTGAAAGCTGCGTCCCCGCTGATGGATTCCACTCCGCTCGAGTTCTTGGAGCGCACGCGGTAGTGATAAAGAGTATTCGCGACAAGTCCAGCGACTGATACGGAGTGACTCGTCACCAGGCTCGAATTCAGTGTCGTCAGAGTCCCGTATGCTGTCGTAGTGCCATACTCCACCTGCGAAGTGGCGGCGACGTTTGTGGTCCAACCTACGGTAGCGCCGGAAATGGTTACCCCACTGACCGTCACATTTGAGATTGTCGGTCCGCCCGTACCACCGGAAACAGGGGACAGGCGCAGAGAGTACGCATTTGAATTGATGTCGTTAACTACGACGAATACTCCCAGCGCTGGCGCGTATCGAAAACGTCCAAACGTGCCGTTCGGTTGTATCGTCGTCGGTCCGCCCGAATAGGATGTAATCGCGCTGCAGCTGTGCGCCGTTGGATTGTAGGTGTAAGCCGTATTCCCGCCGGCCCATCCGACAAACAGTTGTTGAACTGGGTCGTATGCGAATCCAGGGGAGTTCGTCCCCGCCAGAGTCGCACAGCCGGGAGCGCTCGTATCGTTTGTCACCGTGTACGGAGAATTCAGGCTGACCGTGAAGAGCTCCCCGTTACCCACGCAAGCGTAGAGTCTCCTAACCGGATCAATACTCGACGTCGCATTGTCGTTACCACACGCTGATCCAGAACTGCCCAAGCTCGTCCATTGTCCCGTGGCTGGATTGAGCTGCCAGAATTGACTCGCATTCCCTTCGACGAAATACACCGTGTCGGTTACCGGATCGTACGCATGCTGCGGAATGCTCCCGGTTTTTGCAGTATTGGGATGTGTAGTCGGCTGCTGCTGCGTCCACGTTAGATTCGACGCGTTAAAGAGCCATTGTCCGTCGCTGAACGGGCCATCGGCGGAAAGTCCTGCTCCGTACAACAAGTAACTGTCTTGCGTCGGCAAGTAGACCCATCCGTTGTACGTGTGCCGCGCGTTGGGAGTGCCGTCGTTAAAGGCCTCTGGTGTCGAAGTCACATTGGTGATGGCGCTTCCGTGAGAAGCATCTTTGACCAAAACCGTCGAGATCGGGTTCGTGTTGAAGTCAATCGCATAGATCTCGTTTCCGTAATAGTCTGAGTGCCCGCCGCCATGAATGACGAGGCGGTTCCTCTTCGTATCAAACAACGCGCCGCTCCACGCCGACATCACGGCAGCGCAGCCGGAACTTGCCTGAATATCGCTGTAGCTTGGGCAAAGAGATTGAATGCTCGTGTTCGGTATCTGGTACCAACCCAGCGTCGAAGGAATCTGGCCTCCACTACCAGACGCCAGAGTCGTTGCCGATGCGCCGCCCGATTGCGCGGAGGTATTGCCTGCCGCATCGTATGCCGCCACGGTATAGTTGTAGCTAGTGGACGCTGCTAAGCCGCTATCTGAGTAAGAAGTGGTGCTGCTCGTTCCAACCTGCGTGCCGCCTCGATACACCTTATAGCCCGCCACACCAACATTGTCCGTTGACGCGGTCCAAGAAAGATTGATTTGCGAACTGGATGCAGCCGTAGCAGTTAGACCGGTAGGCGCACTCGGAGGAGTCGTGTCGGCTTGAACTGTGAAGGCCATTCCGTTACTCGTCACCCCGCCAACTGTCACGACAACACTCCCTGTCGTCGCTCCCGTCGGTGCTGGCCCTACGATGCTCGTTGCGCTCCAACTCGTTGGTGTCGCAGTTGTTCCGTTGAACTTGACTGTGCTCGTTCCCTGGGTAGCCCCAAAGTTCGCGCCCGTGATCGTCACCGAAGTCCCAACCAATCCTGAAGTTGGGTTCAAGCTGGTAATACTCGGCGGGGGAAGCGTAACCGTGAAGTTCACTCCGTTGCTCGCCACTCCGCCCACCGTGACCACGACGTTCCCCGTCGTCGCTCCTGCTGGTACCGGCACAACGATACCCGTTGCGCTCCAACTCGTCGGCGTCGCCGCGGTCCCATTAAACTTCACCGTACTCGTTCCTTGTGTTGCTCCAAAGTTCACGCCAGTGACCGTGATCGCCACACCAGCCAATCCTGAAGTCGGATTCAAACTCGTGATACTTGGCCCGGTCGACGAAACCGTGAAGCTCACACCGTTGCTCGCCACTCCGCCCACCGTGACCACGACATTCCCTGTAGTCGCTCCCGCTGGCACCGGCACAACGATACTCGTCGCGCTCCAACTCGTCGGCGTCGCCGCAATTCCGTTGAACTTGACAGTGCTTGCTCCCTGACTTGCTCCAAAGTTCGCACCGGTGATGGTCACGGAGGTGCCGAGTACACCAGACGTCGGATTTAGGCTCGTAATGCTGGGCGGAATAACCGTAACTGTGAAGTTGATTCCCGCGCTCGCCAACCCGCCGACCGTCACTACAACATTCCCGGTAGTCGCTCCAGTTGGTACTGTCACTACAGCGCTCGTCGCGCTCCAACTTGTCGCTGTTGCCGTAGTCCCATTAAATTTGACTGTGCTTGTTCCTTGCGTTGCTCCGAAGTTTGTGCCCGCAATCGTCACTGAAGCCCCGACCAATCCTGAAGTCGGGTTCAAATTCGTAATGGCTGGCGTGGCAGCTCCCCCGCCAGTATTCGAGGGACTCGCAGACTGGACCAAACCTGAACATCCCGCCAAAGTCATACTGGCAACCGCGAGGACGCAAAGGACGACAATGCACAAACGCGTTTTCTGCGAATTCGTTGCGGAACGAATCGTCATCATAAACATTTTTTTCTATCCTCGAGTTCGGCGGCGGCACCCAAGGTGCGGCCGGGCGCGTCCCCACGCATCCCAAGGCTACGGGCAGACGCTCAAGCGGGAAACTGGACATGCGGCGAGAAAGAGGTCAGGTGTGTCCTACGACCCTGCACTGTCCTCAAGGGCAAGCTTAGATGTAAGGCCCGTCCTCAGTTCCCAAGAGCTGAGGTCAGGCTGTTTGGAAGGCACTGAAATAAAAAGATTTATCCGTACTGTGGCAATGAGGGGCGATCGGGCTGGGCCCGGGGGTTATCCTCTATGTAAGTAGCCCTCCATCTTCAGACCCGCAGAATGATCCGGGGACAGAGGCCAACCAGTTGTGCCTGCTTAGCACTCAAGTCTGGAAAATAATGGAAGAACTTGTGTCCGGCACCATCGCGCCGGGCGAATCATGCTCTGTTAGCCTACGTTTGATCGGCTGAGCGAGCTGGAAATGCGACCTTGGAATTTTCTGTGTTGGCCCACTGTCGGAGATCGTTCCGGAAAAACTCCAAAAGCCGATCACAAACCCGGTCGTGATCGCTATCTCCAGATGATTTGAACAGTTCAGAACGTACCAGAGCGATTGGCGAGGCCACCTTCTCGGATCTTGTAGATCAGCGATCTATAGCTGATTTGCAATGCCTCGGCGGTCTTCCGGCGATTCCATTGATTTTCGCGCAAAGCTTGCAGGATCACATCCCGTTCCATTTTGCGGACCGCTTCCTTGGCAATGCGCTTTAGTGGCAGAGAAGCGACGCCGCTCGGAATCGTTCTTGAGACATCCTGACGAATCGGGTGGGACGCCGGGCTCGCCGGACTTTCCGGCCCCAGGAGCACGTAGCGGGCGACCTGGTTGGATAGTTCTCGCAAGTTTCCTTGCCAGTTGAGAGTCTTTAGGTAGTCCAAAATCTCGGAACGAAATGGCTCGCATTGTACTTCGAGGCGCTTCTCATGCTGGATCCTGAGATACTCCGCCAACAAAGGAATATCTTCTCGCCGTTCGCGGAGTCGCGGCAGCCGCAATTCCACAACGTTAATCCGGTAGAACAGGTCCGCACGGAACTCCCCACTCTTGATCCTCTGTTGCAGGTCTTTGCTGGTTGTACAAATCACACGCGTTTCGACCTTTCGGTCGACGTTGTCCCCAATGCGGCAAAAAGCCCCGTCCTGTAAGAAATGAAGCAACTTTCCCTGCAATCGCAGCTCGAGCTCGGAAATGTCATGCAAGAACAGCGTACCTTTGTGGGCCCATTCCACCCGGCCGGGCTTCGCATGGTTGGCCCCGGTAAATGCCCCCTTTTCGTAACCGAACAGTTCGCTTTCCAGCAACTGGGAGGGTATCGCCGCGCAACTAACCTTAACGAACTCACCTTCCGCGCACGCAGAATGTTTGTGAATCCAGCGCGCAAGCACTTCCTTTCCCGTCCCCCCTTCACCCTGTATAAGAATTGGAACAGGCATTCCTGCGACCTTCCGTGCAGTCTGCTGTACGGCTTGCATGGCAGGCGAGGTCCCAAATAGGATGTCCTCCGGAGGCAAGTCTCTGTCGACAGCCGCCTTTCGGTTGAGTTGTTTCTCTCCTGCCATCCCGTCGTTCCCCTGACTAAACAATTGGCTTTAAGATTGAAGCATTCGAGCTTCCAAAAAAATTTCGATGTGTCTGCCAATTTCTTGACAACTTTGGGCTTACTGCCACACCTATCTGCTGCATTTCACAGCTGTAACGTGAAGAGCTTCCTGCCTTTGCTACTTTTCACTGGGAACAAAAGTGGGAAAATAATGAATCTGAAAGCCACTACTTCGGGTAATCCAATCCTCGCGGGCCCGCCATCAAATTGTTGTCAAGTCCGCTGACCGCCTGCATTCCAACTTTTCTGGACTCTTGGTTCTGCAGCCAGCTGTGCGGTTCTCAATCCGAGCATCGCCAACCTTCGAAAAGTTCCGCACCAAATAGCCTCTCAACTTTTCAAAACGCCGGTATCAGTGCGTAGACACGGAAGCAACGACGGAGTAGGGGCCGGTGATGTTGAAAGCGTCGGCGGCGCGCACCCGGTAGCTGTAGCTCGTCGCCGAACTCACGCTGCTGTCATTAAACGTTAGCCCTGTCGTCGTCCCGATCTGCGTGAATCCCGTGCATCCCGCTCCCTGGCACCGCTCCACCAGGTAACCGCTGATCGTTCCTCCCGTCTCCGTCGACGCCGTCCAGCTCAAATTCACCTGATTCGGATTCCCCGCGCTCGCCGACGGGCTCACCCCCACCACCGCCGATTGCCACGTCGCCGCCGCATTGATCCCAAACGTCGCCGCATACACTCCCGGCGTCCCCGCAAATCCCGTCTCCGCATCCAGATAGTTCGACGAGGCCGCCGCTTGCGCCGTATACCCCGTTCCCGCCGTCCACACTTCCCCGATCGAACTCTTCGCAAATCCAATCAGCAAATCGCTCGCCGTCGTCGTCGTGATATTCGGACTGCTCACCGCCGTGCTCTGCGTCCCTCCATCACTTCCAATCCCAGACACCACATCCAGCGGCGATCCCGCGTTCGATCCCTTCACCACAAAAATCGACATCACCAGCGGTTGCAGCGCCGACAACGTCATCGTCACCGTCTGCCCCGGCCCCACCACGGGCATCCGCGCGTACCACACTCCCGTCCGCAGATCGAATCCCGTCGTCGTGCTCGTCGGCCCCGCCACCGCTATCCACCCGTTCCCTAAACTGTCCGTCGGCGTCATCGTCACTCCCGCATGCGATGACGCACACAGCACCAGCAAATCCCCTCCACTGCTGTCAAACGCCGCACTCGTGTGCGTCGTCATCGACGTCGAATTGATATAGCTCTGCGTCGCGATCACTACCGGCCCCGACGCTCCTGCTACCGCTGCAAAACTCCCCGGCGCTGTCGGCACCGCCGTCCCTGCCGTCATCGCACTCGCCGTCGTCGAATACGGCCCCAGGTTACTCGCCGTATCCTGTGCGCGCACCCGGTAGCTGTAGCTCGTACCCGACGCCAGCCCCATATCGCTGTACGTCGTGCTCCCCGTGCTCCCTACTTGCACAAATCCGCTGCATCCCGCTCCCGAGCATCGCTCCACCAGATAACTCCCGATCGTCCCGCCACTCTCCGTCGAGGCTGTCCATCCCAAATTGATCTGTGAACTCGAAATCGTCGTCGCCGTCAGGTTCCCCGGCGCTGTCGGTGCCGGCGCCGCTCCCGCCGCCTTGAACGCCACCACCTGCAAAATCCACCCTCCCGCATTCGACAACGTCGCCGTCGCGTGGTACGAACCCACCGCCGTTACCACCTTGTCTTCCACCAGATCCCCGTCCGGATCCGTGATCAGCCGGTTGCTGTATCCGCTCCCCGCTGCCGACGTGCTCGTCAGCACCGTGTTCGCTCCCACCAGCAAATCATTCGCGTTGCTGGTCACCGCCGCTCCGCTATCCATCGCCGTGGCTGTTCCCGTCCCCACAGAAAACGCATCCAGCGGACTATTCACGTCCAATCCGCTGTACTCCAGAATCCGAATGTCCGGGTAGCTCGCCGTGGTGCTGAACTTCACCGTTACCGTGTTCGTCCCCGCCGTAGCTCCTACAATGTTCTTCGCATAATAAATGGACTGGCTCACTCCGGCCGCCAGCACCGTCGGTCCTACCGCCCGCACGTACACGTTCCCTTTGGTGTCCGTCACCGACGTCACTGTCGCTACCGTGTCGCTCCATCCCACCACCACCACGTTCAGGTTCCCGCTCGTCTGTGCCGCCGGATACACCACCCCCACCTGCGACCCGCTCGTCGGCAACCCCGCTTTGACTTGTACGAACTTAATGTTCGGGGGTGGCGGGGCGGTCGCTGATGTGGTTGCGCTTGCGGTGTTGGAATAAGGTCCAACGTTATTCGCCGCATCCTTGGCGCGTACGCGATAACTGTAAGTAGTAGAAGCTGCAAGACCCGTGTCGCTTAAACTCGCCGTCGTCGAGGTGCCTACCTGCGCAAATGTAGTGCATCCTGCGCCTTGGCATCGTTCCACCAGATAGCTGCTGATCGTTCCGCCGGTTTCCGTTGCAGCCGTCCACGCAAGGTTGATTTGCGCGTTGGAGACAGCGGTCGCTGTTAGGTTCGTTGGCGCAGTGATTGCAGGTGCGGCCGTGGTTGCCGTGCTGATAGTCGAGTAAGGACCGAGATTTCCTACTGTGTCTTTGGCCCGCACACGATAGCTGTAACTCGTCGAACCGGTCAGCCCGGTGTCATTGTAAGAGGTGGAAGTTGACGTGCCAATTTGCGCAAATGTCGAGCAACTCGCGCCCTGGCAGCGCTCCACCAGATAGCTGCTGATTGTTCCGCCGGTTTCGGTTGCGGCCGTCCAGGACAGACTGATTTGTGTTGCCGAGGCCGCGGTTGCCGCCAAATTTTGTGGCGCCGTAATCACCGGCGCTGCGGTCGTCGCGGAAGCTATGCTCGAGTACGGTCCAAGCGTGTTGACGGAATCCTGTGCCCTCACGCGATACCTATATACGGTCGATCCAACCAGCCCTGAGTCGCTGAATGTGGTAGTCGCAGAAGTGCCCACTTGCGCAAACGTCGTGCAACTCGCCCCTTGGCAGCGTTCCACCAGATAGTTGCTGATGGTCCCTCCGGCTTCCGTCGACGCAGTCCAGCTCAGATTCACCTGAGCGCTGCCGGCCGCGGTAGCTGTTAGGTTAGTTGGCGCCGAAGGGGTGGCCGCAGGCGTGGATGCCGTCGCTGTCGCCGAGTAAGGTCCCAGGTTGTTCGCCGCATCAGTGGCCCGCACTCGATAACTGTAACTGGTCGAGTTAGCCAATCCTGTATTGCTAAGCGTCGTTGTAGTCGAGGTGCCGATCTGCGTGAAGTTCGTGCAGCTCGCCCCCTGGCAGCTTTCTACCAAGTAGCCAGTGACTGTGCCGCCCGTCTCGCTAGATGCTGTCCACGATAGATTGATTTGCGTGGCTGATATCGCGGTAGCCGCGAAGTTTGTCGGTGCCGTGAGAATGGGAGCAGCGGTGGTCGCCGTAGCTAAGCTCGAATACGGCCCCAGGTTAGTCGCCGCATCTGTCGCACGCACGCGATAGGAGTAGCTGGTCGACCCGGTTAAGCCGATGTTGCTGAATGTAGTTGTGGCGGATGTGCCAATCTGGGTGAAATTCGCGCAGCCCACTCCTTGGCATCGTTCCACCAGGTAGCTGCTGATTGTGCCGCCCGTCTCGCTTGCCGCGGCCCACGATAAATTGATTTGCGCTGGCGAGACTGCGGTCGCGGCTAGATTTGCCGGCGCTGTTAGTATTGGCGCCGAGGTGATGCCGCTCACGGTACTTGAGTAAGGCCCAAGGTTGTTCGCGGTGTCCGCGGCGCGCACTCGATAGCTGTAGTTTGTCGAACCTGCTAGCCCTGTATCACTAAAACCTAGCCCTGACGTCGTTCCCACTTGTGCAAAGTTGATGCATCCGGCTCCTTGGCAGCGTTCCACAAAGTAATTTGCAATAGTTCCGCCACTTTCTGTTGCCGCGGTCCAGGAAAGATCAATTTCCACGGGAGAGATTGTCGTCGCGCTCAGATTTGTCGGTGCAGTGGGCGTGGGCCCGGCCTGTGTTGTTACCGTGGATGTGGCGGAATACGGGCCAATATTGTTTACCGAATCTTCTGCACGAACGCGATAGTTGTAAATGGTGGACGCCGTTAGCGCACTATCCGTGTACGTTGTCGAAGGCGATGTGCCTACTTGCGCGAAGTTCGTGCAGCCGCTCCCCTGGCAACGTTCTACAAGATAACTGCTGATGGTCCCGCCAGACTCTGTCGAAGCCGTCCATGACAGGCTCACTTGCGTCGCGGAGATAGCACTTGCGCTCAGGTTCGTCGGCGCCGTAGGTACGGGAGCCCCACCGGTCGTTACCGAAGCAACGACGGAGTAAGGTCCGGTGATGTTGAAAGCGTCGGCGGCGCGCACCCGGTAGCTGTAGCTCGTTGCCGAACTCACGCTGCTATCATTGAACGTCAGCCCTGTCGTCGTCCCGATCTGCGTGAATCCTGTGCATCCCGCTCCCTGGCACCGCTCCACCAGGTACCCGCTGATCGTTCCTCCCGTCTCCGTCGATGCCGTCCAGCTCAAATTCACCTGATTCGGATTCCCCGCGCTCGCCGATGGACTCACCCCCACCACCGCCGATTGCCACGTCGCCGCCGCATTGATCCCAAACGTCGCCGCATACACTCCCGGCGTCCCCGCAAATCCCGTCTCCGCATCCAGATAGTTCGACGAGGCCGCCGCTTGCGCCGTATACCCCGTTCCCGCCGTCCACACTTCCCCGATCGAACTCTTCGCAAATCCAATCAGCAAATCGCTCGCCGTCGTCGTCGTGATATTCGGACTGCTCACCGCCGTGCTCTGCGTCCCTCCATCACTTCCAATCCCAGACACCACATCCAGCGGCGATCCCGCGTTCGATCCCTTCACCACAAAAATCGACATCACCAGCGGTTGCAGCGCCGACAACGTCATCGTCACCGTCTGCCCCGGCCCCACCACGGGCATCCGCGCGTACCACACTCCCGTCCGCAGATCGAATCCCGTCGTCGTGCTCGTCGGCCCCGCCACCGCTATCCACCCGTTCCCTAAACTGTCCGTCGGCGTCATCGTCACTCCCGCATGCGATGACGCACACAGCACCAGCAAATCCCCTCCACTGCTGTCAAACGCCGCACTCGTGTGCGTCGTCATCGACGTCGAATTGATATAGCTCTGCGTCGCGATCACTACCGGCCCCGACGCTCCTGCTACCGCTGCAAAACTCCCCGGCGCTGTCGGCACCGCCGTCCCTGCCGTCATCGCACTCGCCGTCGTCGAATACGGCCCCAGGTTACTCGCCGTATCCTGTGCGCGCACCCGGTAGCTGTAGCTCGTACCCGACGCCAGCCCCATATCGCTGTACGTCGTGCTCCCCGTGCTCCCTACTTGCACAAATCCGCTGCATCCCGCTCCCGAGCATCGCTCCACCAGATAACTCCCGATCGTCCCGCCACTCTCCGTCGAGGCTGTCCATCCCAAATTGATCTGTGAACTCGAAATCGTCGTCGCCGTCAGGTTCCCCGGCGCTGTCGGTGCCGGCGCCGCTCCCGCCGCCTTGAACGCCACCACCTGCAAAATCCACCCTCCCGCATTCGACAACGTCGCCGTCGCGTGGTACGAACCCACCGCCGTTACCACCTTGTCTTCCACCAGATCCCCGTCCGGATCCGTGATCAGCCGGTTGCTGTATCCGCTCCCCGCTGCCGACGTGCTCGTCAGCACCGTGTTCGCTCCCACCAGCAAATCATTCGCGTTGCTGGTCACCGCCGCTCCGCTATCCATCGCCGTGGCTGTTCCCGTCCCCACAGAAAACGCATCCAGCGGACTATTCACGTCCAATCCGCTGTACTCCAGAATCCGAATGTCCGGGTAGCTCGCCGTGGTGCTGAACTTCACCGTTACCGTGTTCGTCCCCGCCGTAGCTCCTACAATGTTCTTCGCATAATAAATGGACTGGCTCACTCCGGCCGCCAGCACCGTCGGTCCTACCGCCCGCACGTACACGTTCCCTTTGGTGTCCGTCACCGACGTCACTGTCGCTACCGTGTCACTCCATCCCACCACCACCACGTTCAGGTTCCCGCTCGTCTGTGCCGCCGGATACACCACCCCTACCTGCGATCCGCTCGCCGGCAACCCCGCATTCACCTGCACGAAGATTTGTGCCTGCGCTCCGGCAGAAAGCAGCAAGAAAGCCAAGGAACAAAAACAGGCGGCAGCCCATGGGAAGGGCTTCATTTCGTTAGTCATCGTGATCCTTTTCCAAGTGGCTAGGGGCAAGACACACCAAATCTGCAGTCAGTGTTGCACGCCAGATTCCGCATCTAGGTCTGCCAGAATGCTTCAATCAAAACGTAAACCCTTTTAATCGATGGATATACACGGAAGGAGAATGGACGGTGGAATCCGAAGAGTGCTCGAGGGTAACCAATTGCCATTAGTTCGCAAAATTCCCGAAGAAACCTAATTCCGCGACGTGCAACGGTGGTACTATTACCTTGGCCCTGTCGTTCAATATGTAGGCACAGGCCAAGATACCACCCAGCTTCCCAGCCCCCTTCAACTTAGAGAAGACGGAGAATTGCAATGGGGCGAAAGCTTGGATGCTATGGTAGTGTACTGGATATTTATCTAAATAGTTTAATATCTCATGCCCGTAAGCTATTCCTTAAACCCCACCGCCTCGGCTGGCACGCTCTTGCCCTCGTAGTTTTCCAAATCCTTGCAGCAGGCGCGACGCTGGGCGCCACTCACATCCAGCAGGCCTCAAATAGCAACGTCGGAGGTGCTAGTTTCACATCGATGAGTGCAACGTTCAGTCTCCCGACCACCAGCGGAAACGCCATCATTCTGGGCGTCACCTATGGCAACCTCAACCCTACGATTACCGCTACGGACAGCCAGGGAAATACCTATGTACAGGCAATCAATACCTATGACTCCGGGCATCGCCAAGGCAGCGCCATTCTATACGCGCTCAACATCACTGGAGGCGCTAACAACGTCGTGACCGTGAAGTTCAGTAGCGCCGTGGCCTATCTTGCAGTGGGAGTTCATGAGTACAGCGGCATCATCGCTGCTTCTGGCCTTGATGCCACGGCTGGCAAAACGGGAATCGGAAATGCCCCTTCCAGCGGCTCAGCAACAACCACTGCGAGCGGAGACCTAATCTTTGGATGTGGTGTGGAAGACGGCACAGGCCACGGAGACACCTTCACCGCAGGAACGGGATTTGCCAAGCGCGTCGATTTGGGGAACGCTGCCGCCTACGCGGACGAAGACGGTGTGCAGGCACTGGCCGGCCCATTTGCAGCCATCTGGACGTTGTCACCTGGAAGCAGTTGGATCGCAACTCTCGCCGCATTCAAAACCTCGACTTCGGCTGACTCGCAAGTCCCCACGGCTCCAATTATTACGAGTCTGTCTCCGACTTCGGGACCGGTAGGTACCGCGGTGACCATCGCTGGAATAAACTTCGGACAGACGCAAGGTACTAGCATCGTTAGTTTTAACGGACTATCCGCGACAGCAACTACTTGGAGCGCGACGGCTGTGGTTGCGACCGTGCCTAGCGGCGCCACGACTGGCAACGTGAGCATTACAGTGAACGGCGTCAAAAGTAACAGCCTCCAATTCTCGGTTACGCAGATTTCTGTGTCGGTCTCACCTGCTTCAAGCACACTGCAGATCGGGCAATCGCAACTTTTCACTGCAAGCGTCCAGAACGACCCCCAGAATAAAGGCGTGAGTTGGAGTATTGTTGGCAGCGGCTGCAGCGCGTCCTCTTGCGGAACGCTCACCAATGTGAGTGCCTCTTCTGCGACTTACACCGCACCTGCGAGTGTTCCCTCACCTGCTACAGTCACCATCAGAGCGACTTCAGTCTCTGACTCCACGAAATCAAATGTGGCAAGCGTCACCATTACATCTGCTCCCCTTGCGATCTCGGTTTCCGTCAGTCCGCCGAGTACGTCCGTGCAAGTCTCGACGTCCGCCAACTTCACCGCCTCGGTGCAAAACGATTCGCTAAACAAAGGTGTCACCTGGTCGCTTTCAGGCGCGGGTTGCTTCGGCGCCAGATGCGGCACGCTCACCAATATCACCACGACGTCTGCCACCTACACCGCACCTGCCAGGATCCCGTCCCCTGCTACGGTAACCATCAAAGCGACTTCGGTGTCTGACACCACGAAATCAAACGCAGCCAGCGTCACCATCATCTCGGCGCCGCTTCCCATCACAGTTTCTGTCGGTCCGGCGTCTACTTCCCTGCAAGTCTCCGCAGCGGCAATCTTCATCGCCTCGGTGCAGAACGATTCGCTAAACACAGGTGTCACCTGGTCGCTTTCGGGCGCGGGTTGCTCGGGCACAACGTGCGGCACGCTAACTAACGCCACAGCCACTTCTGTAACCTACGCCGCACCGGCAACAGTACCGAGCCCTGCGACTATCTCACTGCTCGCAACATCGGTAGCCGACGCTAGTAAATCCGCTGCATCGGCCATCACCGTTGTCGGTGTGCCCTCCATTTCCGTCTCAGTGGCCCCGACTTCAGCCTCAGTTCAAGTCTCCTCCGCAGCCGCGTTTACGGCCTCGGTACTAAATGACTCGCAAAATCTAGGCGTGAACTGGAGTCTGTCCGGCGCGAGTTGCTCGGGTGCCTCATGTGGCGCTCTTACCAATCAGACGCAAACGTCGGTGACGTACACAGCCCCTGCCACCGCACCCACTACGCCGACCGTAACGCTAACTGCCACGTCCATCGCGGACAACAGCAAGAGCGCTTCTGCTTCCATTTCCATAACCCAGCCCGCCCAAACCAATGGCGTCCCCACTTTTGCAGAGAACCACGTCAGCGGCTCCAGCACTCAAGGCAATGAAGTGAGCAGCTACATCCTTCGTCTGCCCAATCCCTCGCTTGCCGGAAACTGCATTGTCGTCGGATTTCAGTATGCAGACACATCCGGCGTCACGCCGTCGGTGAAAGATGATAAAGGCAATACTTACAGCACTCCCGTGCAATCCAGCGACGGCAGCCAAGTCGTCAATCTTTCTTACGCGCTCAACGTCGCACCCGGAGCTCAGAAAATCACTATCACCTTTTCGGGAACCTCCCCTGCCTACGTTTCCGCTGTGGCTTCTGAGTTTTACAACGTGGCGCCATCGAGTGCACTGGACGGTCAGACCGGCGGCTCTGGTAGCGGGAGCACCGTTTCTGCCGGCAGTTTTACTCCTGCTACGAGCGGCGACCTGATTTATCAGTACGCCATACAAGACTCAACCTTGGCCTCACCCATGGGCTCCTGGACACAGGGACCAAACCCTTGGTTGCTGTTAAGCGCAGACCTGCTCGACGGGTCCGCCGTTCAATATCAGGTACAAGCTTCCGCCGCATCCATTACTCCTACTCTTACCATGGCGCCTGCGCAGGGCTTCAATTCAGTTGCAATTGCCTTGCGACCCGCGAGTGCTGGTACTCCGCCTCCTCCCGGCATTCGAGTGATCCGCGTCCAACACAACTCCATCCAGCCTTATGCCAGCAGCCCCGTTCGCTTGCAATTCCCGTCCACCGGTAACTTGCTAGTCGTCTCCTGGATTGGTGTTCCGGGCCATACTCTCAGTGGCGTTACGGACGGCAATAACAACGCCTATGTCTCGACCGGACCTTCTTTTGGATACGGGCTGTCGGGAGAGAACCAGATTTACTACGCAGCTGGTGCGCTTACCCGGACCACCTTGACAGGACCCAATCTTTCTACTGCAGGTACCGACATATCGGGCTCCACCGCAGAGCTGTTCGATGTGCGCGGAGCCGCGACCGCGCCTTACGACAAGACGGCTGGCCGCGCCACGGCCTCCGGAACCATAAGCACGACCGGGAGCGTTACCGCCGCCAGCCTTTCACCCAGCACCGCCAATGGCCTCGTCATCACTTCCATTGGCATCGATTCCAATACCATAGTGGGAGTGTCCCCTGGAAACTTACTATCCACAGTGCCCGCCCCGGTTTCCAGTCCCAACCCCGTCGACCAAAACAATGGCTGGGCTCTGTTTTACAACGCCAGTGCGGGGCCGTGCACGTTTGTGTGGAACCCCCAGGGGGGGCCCGTGGATGACTGGGCTTCTATTGCGGTAGCCTTCATGGCCGCACCAAACTGAACGGTGTTCACTGAAGTCGATGCATTTCAGCCGGCCTGGCGCTCGCTGGAGCATTTCCTTCATGGAGAAGCTCTTGCATCGGGGCGCGAACCGATCGCCCCCTTCTCACAGAGCACTCTGTACTTATGGGCAAGCTCATATCTGTACTCCCGTACGGTATTCAATAGGGTTTCCCTGTGCGTATGCTCATCTAGCCCAGGATTGGTTCGCCTTTTACACTCTTGCCGATGGACAGTTGACGGTTCCATCGGTGCAACTCTCACTTCAACAGGTTGGCGGGGAACTGTATGTTTGAGTCAGGGGAGTTTTTTTGCTGCGATCAGCGGGTCGCGCCGGTGGCCGTTGTTCGTCCGTTACACCTCGCGGCTCAGTTGGCTGCTGTCATATTCGCTTGCGTTTGGCTCACATCCTGCGCAGGTTTGGTACAGTCTCAGACGGCCCAGTTGCCCATCGCCGTCGCGTTTACCTCGCCTATCTCAAGCGTCCAAGTCTCGCAGGCCCAAACCTTCACCGTCACCATTCAAAACGATGCTACTCATAGCGGCGTAGTCTGGTCCATTTCGGGTAGTGGCTGTTCCGGCGCAGCCTGCGGTACGCTCACCAACGTCACCGCCACCTCTGCCACTTACACGGCTCCCGCAAGCGTACCGTCTCCGGCATCTGTTACCATCACGGCAACTTCGGTCACTGACCCCACGAAATCGGCAGCCACGATCATCACCATAACGGCCGGTCCGCCTCCCATCTCTGTTTCCATAAACCCCACTTCGAACTCCGTGCAAGTCTCGACCTCGGCCAATTTCACAGCCTCGGTGCAGAACGATTCGCAAAACAAGGGTGTCACCTGGTCACTCTCGGGCGCGGGGTGCTCCGGCGCCACATGCGGCACGCTTACCAACGTCACCGCCACCTCTGCCACTTACACCGCACCGGCCAGTGTTCCGTCACCTGCTTCAGTAACCCTCAAAGCGACTTCGGTCTCTGATGCCACGAAATCAAACGCAGCCACCGTGACGATCACTGCCGCCGCTCTTCCCATCGTGGTTTCCGTCAGTCCGACGACTACCTCTGTGCAAGTCTCGACCTCCGCCAATTTCACCGCCTCGGTGCAAAACGATTCGCAAAACAAGGGTGTCACCTGGTCGCTTTCCGGCACGGGTTGCTCCGGTGCCACATGCGGCACGCTTACCAACGTCACCGCCACCTCTGCCACTTACACCGCACCGGCCAGTGTTCCGTCACCTGCTTCAGTAACCATCAAAGCGACTTCGGTCTCCGATGCCACGAAATCAAACGCAGCCACCGTGACGATCACTGCCGCCGCTCTTCCCATCGTGGTTTCCGTCAGTCCGACGTCTACCTCCGTGCAAGTCTCGACCTCCGCCAATTTCACCGCCTCGGTGCAAAACGATTCGCAAAATAAAGGTGTCACCTGGTCGCTTTCCGGCACGGGTTGCTCCGGTGCCACATGCGGCACGCTTACCAACGTCACCGCCACCTCTGCCACTTACACCGCACCGGCCAGTGTTCCGTCACCTGCTTCAGTAACCCTCAAAGCGACTTCGGTCTCTGATGCCACGAAATCAAACG
>Ga0210402_10000263_pt1 | contig 59747 bp, 49 predicted proteins | sample IncBWC7MmetaG_FD_161055 | JGI IMG/M metagenome (GOLD analysis project Ga0210402, IMG submission 161055) | Forest soil microbial communities from Barre Woods Harvard Forest LTER site, Petersham, Massachusetts, United States - Inc-BW-C-7-M | ecosystem: Environmental > Terrestrial > Soil >... | reverse complement strand
ACGACTTGCGCGAAAGACGCGGGAATAAGCATCAAACCGGCCGTTAATAACACCACGATGGGAACGAAACGGTTGCGAAACATGTCCACCTCCCTAAAGAAGATACGAGAATCGTTCGGGTTACTGGCAGTGAGATATTTGGCCTGGATTGCCATCTGCGCTCACAGTTCGTAAGCATTCTACACCTGGCGGCCAACTCTTGATCTTCCGAAATTACACTTTCTTCCAATTGGGCGTCGTCTTTTGCCGCTGAATTAGGGTAATCCCCGATAGGGACTCGCAGACTGCGACGGGCTTCACCCCGGCTCCTGCAGATCCGCTGCGCGGCACCTTCATCCACCCGCCACTTCCGCCCGCGCGCCCCCAGCGACCACGCGCTCGAAGTGCACGAGCGGGCGCCGGCATGGCGAGAACAGCGAACGCCGCGCTGGCGCACCGAAACGCGTGAGCCGGACGCGCCCGCGCGCCGCTCCTCGATCCCGCGCGCGCGCCAGGCGAGCCCGAACTGGAGGAATCGCCGCGCGGCATTTTCGTCGAATGGCACAAGTGGGCAAGCGGCCTCTCTCATTCGTAGCGGATTCCCAGGTTGGCAAGTTCAATTGAGGATGAATCCAATTGACGCCTGGTCTTTTTCTTCCACAGGCGAGCACCCCCAACGAATGGGCTTCGGTTGTCGCCCAGCCGTGCGCCTGGAGGAAGCTTTTTGATGTTCTCCGACCCGCAGCCCCGATAGACCGGAACCGGACACGAACCGGGCTTCCGGGCGGAAAGGAAGCAATCAATGCGATTCGTGTAAAATGCTGTGAAGCTGGTAAGGTAATTGGAAATCCCGGCTGATATATACGGAGGGAAGCAAATATGAGACAGGTCGCGTTGCTGTCGATGATGTGTTTACACTTGTGCGCGGCCGACGCGCATATGACCGCGGAGGAACGGATGAAGGTCAAAAGCTGGCTGGAGGAATCGCGCGAAGAATTTCTGACCGCGATCGATGGCGTCACAGCGGAGCAGTGGAAATGGAAACCTGCGCCGGAGCGATGGTCGGTTGGCGAGACGGCGGAGCATATTGTTCTGGCGGAGGCGCTTCTGTTCGGCAACGTGGAGAAGGCGATCGGGTCTCCCAAGAATGCCGAGTGGGAGGAAAAGACCAAGGGCAAGACGGAGTTTATCGAGAGGGTGATGGCTCCGCGATTGGGGAAGGCGACAGCGCCTGAGCCTATTGTTCCATCGGGAAAGCTGACGCGGACGGAGGTCAGGGAGAAGTTTCTGGCCCAGCGAGTAAAGATTGAGACATTTGCCGCGAAAACAGATGTGGCTCTCAAAGAGCATACGGTGGAACATCCGTTTCCGGTGTTCAATACGCTCAACGCGTATCAGTGGTTGATCTATGTGCCGCTGCACACGATGCGTCACGATAAGCAGATCGCGGAAGTGAAGGCGACGACGGGGTACCCGATGTAGTCACAAGCCAGGACGAGACGGCCCTACAGCGTCAACCGGTCCTTCTTGGCATCGACTTTAGCCGCGTCCACGCCCGGCACCTTCTTCAGATCGTCAATCGACTTGAACGGCCCGTTCTTGGCGCGGTACTCAATGATGGCGGCGGCCTGCGAGCGCGGCAGCGTCAACCGGCTCTCGAAATCGATTGCCGAGGCCTTGTTGATGTTCAGCTTCGGCACTTCCTCGCCGGGATAGTTTTTCGCCAGGTAGTCGAGGACCGTGTTGTATTCCTGCTCGGTCATTTCCGCGCCCAGGGACACCATCTTGTCCATGGTTTGCTGCCAGGCATCGCGATCCTGGCGCGGCGAAAGCGATCGTTCCAACTCGTGGCAGTTCTTGCAAATCCGCGCCGTCTCCGCTTTTCCCGGCCCGTCTGGCAACTGCGCCCATCCGCCGGCCGCCGAAACAGCCATGGCGGCGGTCAACAAAGCAATCCGTGGTGACATCTTAGTGCTCGATCGGAAACCCGAATGCGTAAAGCGTACCATCGTGCGTGCCCAAGTACAATTGACCGCTGCCGCCGGATAGCCCGCCGCCGTGCACAAACGAACCGATGGTATTGCCGCTGTTCCAGAGTGGATTACCGGTGGCAGAATCCAGCGCGTACAGAACGGCGTGCGACGCGGGCTGGGCGCGGTCCGCACCGGCCTCACCGCTCGATGCCGCGAAGATCACTCCGTTAACAATCATCGGTGTCAGGGGCCAAACGATTTCGCGCGAGACCCAGCCTGGCTGCATCGACAGAGCGCCGTTCTGGTCCATTACCTTCCATGCGACCACCGCGCTGGCAGTTGGCGCAAGCACCCACCGGGTGCCGCCCGCATCTTGCCAACTGGCTAGCGTGCCCGCGGCATAGCCGGCCGCCTTGGAATCGGGCGCGGTCTTGAACAGCGGCGCCCGGTGCGACGTGCCGCCCAGAGATGCGCTGTCCAGCAGGTGAATGCTCCCATCCTTGGTGGCCGCGGCAATCAGAATCTTCCCTTTGTATTCGAAGCTCACCGGCGAAGAAGTGAAGTCGGCGCCTGGCGAATACCAATCCTTCTGTTTGAGCGTCTTCGGTTCGAGTGCCACCAGCGACGCCTCGCCGCCGGCCGTGGCAACGTACAAAGTCCCGTCCGGGCCAAACGCCGGACCGGCCGATCCCGCCGGTGAGCCGGCGCTGGATTTCCATGTCGTGGCCTCTTTGGATGCCAGGTCCAGCGCCCACACCCCGTTGGCAGCGCCTCCACAACCGTTCGACGTGGAGACGTAGGCCACGTTATCGGCTACGATCAGCCCCTGCGCATTGGCATTTGCTGGAAGGAACTTCATGGGCGCCTCCGAGTCCGCACCGTTGGATACATAGACCGATTGCAGCATTCCATCACTGGTCAGAGCATACGCCACGGCGGGCATGCGGCCGAAACCGCCGCCACCACCACGCGCCGCTCCACGGCCGGCATCTGCTGGCGCCCCGGGTGCACCGCGCCCCGCCGGCGCCGCATCCGGAAAGCCACCGCGCCCGCCGCGGCCCTGGCCTACTTCGGCCAACGTCACGGCGCCCAGTCCGGCTTCTCCCACCCCGCTCTTCGCTGGACCGCCACGTCCGCCACCGCCACCGCGTCCGCCCATCGCCGCCGGCAGCGCCGTGCCGGTGGGCCGCGTCAGCCCGGTGGTGATCCCGCCCGGGCAACCCGGCGAGCGATTTTGGGACACCCCGGGCTGCACCGCCGGCGCCGCGGAGTAATGATTCTGCCATTCGATCCGCCCCAAATCGGTGTCCACCGCGAACACGTTATCCGAGCTGCCGCCGATGAACGCCAGGGACCGGAAGCCCCGGTGCCCGATGTAGCGGTCCAGCAGCACCGCCGGCGTCAGCCCGTTCAACTGTCTGGCTTCGTTTTCAAACTTGATCTTCCATAACAACTGGAAGCCCGGTTTCTGCATGCTGTCGCTGGAGATCTTCGGATCGGACCGCAGCCAAGACGACCGTTGGGCATCGTTGCCGGCAGTGGTCCAGTCCGAACCTCCACGCCCCTGGGCGCCGGCCGCGCCGGCCCAAATGAAGACGCACCCGATGGACATGACGAACCGCGTGGTTAGTCTCCGCATGATGGAACTCCGCATGATGGAACTCCCTTCCGTTTCCAAGCGACTTCATCATATTACAACTCAGCCCCGTTCGCACCTTGAATCGTTTCACGTCACGGCCTGAATCGTTTCACGCTCTCCCGAGGCCGCAGCTTTGGGTGTATAGTATGAACGTCGAAACCCAAACCTGGAGAGGTCCACAAATGCGCAAGATCGCGATTGGCGGCACGTTGTTATTTGCAGGCATGACGCTCGGCGCCGCCTGGAGCGCCGACTGGCTGACCGATGGCGGCAACGCCCAGCGCACCGCGTGGCAGAAGGACGAGAAGATACTCTCCACCGCCACCGCCAAGGACATCAAGCTGCTCTGGAAACTCAAGCTGGACAACCAGCCGAAGGTCATGCACTCCCTGTTCCCGCCGCTGATCATGGGCCGCGTGAACACACCGGCCGGCCCCAAGCAGATTCTGATCGAAGCCGGCTCGTCGGACAACATCTACGCCATCGACGTCGACAAGGGCGAAGTCATCTGGAAGAAGCACTTCGAAAGCACGTTCACTCCACCGGCCAATGGCGGCCGCGGCGCCGGCATCCTCTGCCCCGGCGGACTCACGGCCACGCCGGTTATCGCGCCCACCGCCACCGCGGGCAAGTACACCATCTACGCCGCGTCCTGGGACGGCCGGCTGCACCAGTTGAACGCCGCCGACGGGGAAGACATCGCCCAGCCGCAACAGTGGATGCCGCCCAACGGCAAGCCCTACGCGTTGAACCTGTTCAACAACGTGCTCTACACCCACACCGCGCAAGGCTGCGGCGGCAATCCCAACGTCGTTTATTCGTTCGACCTGGCCACCAACAAAGCCGGCAGTTGGGGTCCGGCAGGCGGCGGCATGTGGGGCCGCACTGGACCCGCCATCAGTTCCACGGGAGTCATGTACACCGGCACCGGCGACGGCCGCTGGGACCCCGAAAACGGCATCTACGGCAACGGCATCATCGGCGTGAAGCAGGACCCGCAGACCAAAGCCCTGGTGCTGGACGACTACTATGGCCCCTCCAACGCCGAGTGGCTGGTGAAGCGCGATCTGGACATGCAGGTCACCCCCGCCATCTTCAATTACAAGGGCCGCGAACTGATGGTGGATGCCGGCAAGGAGTGCCGCGTCTACCTGCTGGACACCAAGTCCATCGGCGGCGACGACCATCGCACGCCTCTGTACCGCAGCCCGCTGCTCTGTAACGAAGATGTGAATTTCGCCTCGGCCGGCATCTGGGGCTCCATGGCCACTTGGGAAGACTCCAAAGGCACGCGCTGGATCCTCACGCCCATCTGGGGACCCAAGCATTCCCAGTTCAAAGCGCCGCTGGAATACGGCCCGGTGGACGATGGGGCCGTGGTGGCCTTCAAGCTGGAAGAGAAGAGCGGTAAACTGGTGCTCACGCCGGCCTGGATCTCGGAAAACATGAATCGGGCCGAGCCGCCGGTCATCGCCAACGGCGTCGTGTTCACCTTCGGCAACGGCGAGGACACCACCCAGGCTTACGCCGATGTCGGACTGGCCGACACCGCCGACCGCCGCATTCCCGGCTCCACCCACGCCGTGCTTTACGCCCTGGACGCCCAGACCGGAAAGGAGCTCTGGTCCAGCGGAAACCAGATCACCTCCTGGAATCATTGGAGCGGTATTTCCCTGGCCAACGGCCGCGTCTACATCGGCACCTTCGATAGCAACCTGTATTGCTACGGCATCAAGAAGTAAGATTGATCCAATGAAGCCCCTGCTTGTCTGCGGCATGGTCTGCGGTATCGTCTGCCGCATTACTTACACTTGGGCTGGCACAGCCACGGCGCAGACGCCGGACCCCGCCCAAGCGCCGGATTCGGCCAAGACTATACAGACCCTGCGCCGCGAACTGGCCGCCCAGAGACATCTGCTGGCCGATTGGGCCGGCCTCACCCGTTACGGCAGCGAGAACACCGAGGTCCGTCCACCGGCGGCCGGCGAGAACCGCGTGGTCTTCCTGGGCGACGATATTACCGAGCAGTGGGGCCAGGCTGGGAGACTAGCCGCAGGGAAGCCCAGCGCGCGCTTTTTCCCGGGCAAGCCGTATCTTAATCGCGGCATCAGCGGCCAGACCACAGCCCAAATGCTGGTCCGCTTCCGCCAGGATGTAATTCTGCTGAAGCCGAAAGTGGTGGTGATCCTGGCTGGCGCCAACGACCTCGCCGGCATGATGGGCCCAGCAACCGAGGGCACCATGGCGGAGAACTTCACCTCCATGGTGGAATTGGCCAAAGCCAACGGCATCCGGGTGGTTCTGGCTTCGGTGACACCGGTATGCGACTGCTTCACCAACCAGACCAGGCTGCGGCCCCAGGGCAAGATCATCAGCCTGAACGGATGGATCCGCGACTACGCAGCCAAGAGCGGTTCGGTTTACCTGAACTACTATGCGGCCCTCGCCGCCGGCCGCGATTTGAAGAAGGAGTTGACCAGCGACGGTCTGCTGCCGAATGACGCCGGCTACGGCGTGATGGCTCCGATGGCGGAACAGGCCATCGCCCAGGCTCTAGAATAGACTAGCGAGGTCTTCGACCTCAAACCCGGCGAGCTTTCTGCCGCCTTGTCACCTGGGATAATGGCCACCCCGTCCGTAATTCCGTTTATGGCGAGACGGAAAGCCGCTTGACCCTAGCCGTGGCCGGAGTCAGTTGGAGAACCAGCCGTTTGACGATTACAGCTCTTCAAAGATACTGTGAGACGAATCCCAGATGGATCTCGATTAGCCACTGCAACCTTGCCACCGAATAGTGCCAGTATCCGGTAGGCTACCGGAGGTCCCAGTCCCAGGTCTCCACCCGGTGTGGACACCTCGCTGATCGAGAAAAGATCGAAGAACCTGGAGATGTGATGCATTGGGATCGCCTTGCCATGGCTGTCGATCGTAACCACCATTGGATCGGAATCGGCTCGGCATGCAATCCGTACCGAGTGGCCTCGTTCCGAGAACTTGACGGCGGTCTCAATCAGCGCGTGTAATGCCTTGACAAGCAATTCCTCCTCACCCGCCACAATCCCCTCCCCACCAGAAACGAGATCCAGTCCCACCTGACGGCTCTGGGCCAGTTCCATTGTCAGGCCAGCCGCCCGATTCAGAGCCGAGCTCAATTTCACCGGACCGGCCCGAAACTTCTCGCGCTCCACGTCGATTTGAGTGAGGAGCATGGCATCATCGAGGATCGAGAGGATTCTTTGACGAGACTGCTCAAACATCTCGCGCAGCTCATCGGTGTCCGGGGAGGCGGCCAGTTCGTTCAGAACCAGCTCCCCAACGCCAAGAACCCCGTTAAGCGGCGTGCGGAACTCATGCGAAATAAGGCTTAGGAATTCATTCTTTGAGCGGTCTAGAATCCTCAACCGCTGGTTTGCCTCGGCCAGTTCCCCGGTCCGCGCCGCGACAGCCTGCTCCAGGTGTTCATTCTGAAACTGCAGCGCCCGCTGAAGGCTATAGAGCTTGAGATGGGTTTCCACCCTGGCCATCACCTCTTCGAGCTGGAAGGGCTTGGGTATGTAATCGACGCCGCCCGACCGCAGGGCTTTGACCTTGTCTTCCGTTTCGTTAAGGGCGCTCAGGAATATTACCGGGATTGGAGCCAGCTTGCCGTCGGACTTCAGCCGTGCGCAAACTTCGTAACCGTTCATTTCCGGCATGTTGATATCGAGCAAGATCAAATCCGGGGGGCTCTGCGCAGCCGCGACAAGCGCGTGCCGGCCCCGTGGAAACGAGCGGACGCCATAGCCCGCCTGCCCCAACATGTCCTCGAGTAGCTTTAGGTTGGCGGGATTATCGTCCACCACCATGATGCTGGTAGCGCTGCTGTGCTGCGTCATTGCGCCTCGCCTTGTTTACCCGGGCCTTGACGCCTGCCAGGACCAGTGCGTGATGTGATCCTGACGTGCACAACGGCTGCGACGCCCCGAACCTTGGCAAAGTTTCCCAGCCGCTCAATCCACGTTTCCGTAAGGACGGTTCCCTCCTTAAGGATTAGCAAGTTACCATTACTTAATACGTCCTTTTCCAGGACCATGCCAGCTCGAAGCTCACGAATCGGCACCAACCGAAGCTCGAATTCCGTCGACGCCGGAGAGTAGTTTGCCAGCGCGTCAAGCATGCGCCTGTCGAATCCGGTAGGCGACATTTTCAGATGCCCAAGCGCCGAACGAAAGGAAGCTCCTCGAGACACCCTTCGGTCCAATTCCAATGCCAAATGGAGCATGCGGGCCCCTGCCCTGACTGGCTCGGAAACCGGCGGATTTCCTTCAGGAGCCTGTTGATGGCGAATCATCTCGGCTACAGCTTCCAGTCGCGGGATATTCAAGAGCTGGCGAGCGGCAGTCTCGGGATGACCGCGGAACATCTGTTCCTCGTCAGACGAGGGATTCTCCCGTGCATAGCATCTTTCGAAAACATCGTCGGGAAGCGTGATACAACCAACCAGACACAGCGTCGCGGCTACTTCGTATTGCCAGGAATTGTCGAGACCCATTTCCCTGTTAACCCAGAGAACAATGTCACGGATCGCCCGGGATCGCTTGGCGAGCACCGGCGAAGTGATCTGGATCAATTCACAGAGACCGCTTACGACGCCATTCAGGGTCTTCTCCAGCAAATCGTGCTCGGCCTGTTGGGCACGCCGCAGCTTTAGGTGCGTTTCTACCCGGGCTTGCACTTCTTCAAATTGAAAGGGCTTGGAGACATAATCCACACCCCCGGAATGAAATGCTTTGACTTTGTCCTCGGCCGCGTCTAACGCGCTCAGGAAAATCACCGGAATCCCTGCAAGCCGCGGGTCGGACTTCAGCCGTTGGCAGACCTCGTAGCCGTTCATCTCCGGCATGTTGATGTCCAGCAGGATCAAATCCGGAGCCTGTTGGCCGGCTGCGGCCAGCGCCATTCTGCCGCGCGGAAAAGAACGCACTCCGTAGCCCTGCTTTTTGAGCATGCATTCCATGAGCTTCAGATTCGCCGGCTGATCGTCGACCACCATGATGCTGGCTTGCGCTTCCTGGTTCACCGCGGTTTCCTCCTCATGCCCCGGCTCCCTCAAGTAAATAAGTGAGCGCATCATACTCATACCTGTCGGCAAGGTTCTTCAAAGCCAGCGAGAGCGCACTATCCCGTTCCCCGACCTGTTCAATAAGCTGATCCAGACGGCCTTTGTCACCGTTTCCGATCGCGAGTCGCAGATCGCCGGCGAGCTCGGCCGGTAATTCCTGCACAGGCACTGATATGGGATCGGATCCAAGGGCCGCACCTGAATCATTCCGAGGCGCCTCCGTGCCGTCGTAGAGCGTGCCGTCGTAGAGGTAGCTGAGTTTCAGGTGGGCCTGCATCTTCTGCAGCAGTTCATCTTCCTGGCATGGTTTCGAGAGGAAGTCATTCACACCGCTCTGCATCACCACGCGCCGGTCATCGCTCATTGCGCTGGCGGTCAGAGCGATAATGACAGGTTCCGCTCCGCCCTCGTGCTGTCGAATTCTACGGGTGGCCTCCAGCCCATCCATGACTGGCATGCGCACGTCCATCAAGATCAGGTCCGGTTTCCATTCTTGCCAAACCCGGATTGCCTCTTCGCCATCTGCTGCTTCCCGCATAGAGAAACCAATGATCTTCAGCAGCCTCGTTAACCAGCCTCGGTTGTTAGGTTCATCATCGACAATCAAGATTCGCGGCGCTGGGTGTGCCGATTCCAGCCCCGTCACGCTCCGTGTCTCCATCTGCTTCGAAACGAATCCCCCATTGACGGCCAGCACCGGGACTTCAAAATAAAACGTCGATCCCGTCCCTGCCTCGCTGACTAACCGAATCTCGCCGCCCATCAGTCGAATGAACTGCTGGCTGATCGCCAGTCCCAAACCGGTTCCGCCCTGAAGGTTCCGGCCGCTCTGGCTCTGAACAAAGGGGCGAAACAGCCCGGTCTGTTCTTCGGCAGCAATGCCAAGCCCGGTATCCTCCACTTGCGCCGATAGCCAAAGCTGCCCATTCTCACGCTGCGTCATCGACATTCGCAGCCTGATCGAGCCTCGTTCGGTAAACTTGACGGCATTTCCCAGCAGGTTGACAAGCACCTGGCGTAACTTCCCCATGTCAGACTCGATGGATCGTTGGCAATCCGGGCAAATGTCCACCTCCAGCTTCACACCTTTAGTCTCGGCGCGCAGACGGAACATGACCTCCAAATCCTTCACCAGGTCCAACAAGTCGAAGGGCGCCGGGTTCAGCCCCACTTGACCGGCCTCGATCTTCGACATATCCAGAATGTCGTTGATCAGCGCCAGCAGATGCACTCCGCTGCGGTTGATAATATTCAGGTTCTCCTTCGCACCCGGTCCGAGATCCGGGTCTCGCAACATAAGTTGGGAATAGCCCATGATGGCATTCAGCGGAGTCCGAATCTCGTGCGACATATTCGCCAGGAATGCGCTCTTCGCCCGGTTGGCGGATTCGGCTGCTTCCTTGGCCGACAGCAACTCCCGTTCCGCCCGCTTCCGTTCGCGCAGGTCCTGGGCCATGCAGATGACTGTGTCGCTGTGGCCGCCCATCCGGGCGACCGAGGCCAGCACGGGGATTTTGAGGCCGTCCTGAGCCACATATTCAACCTCGATTCCGCTCGACGACACTTCCCCTCGCAGCCTGGCTGCATCCAGCAGCTCAATACCCGACGTGATCCGCTCGACGGGCTCACCAAACAGTTTGCCTTCGCTATAACCCAGTAGCGAATACGTGGCGGGATTTGCGGTCCGGATCTTCCCCTCCCGGTCCACTACGACCAGTGAATCGGCCATGGAGTGGAGAATGTCTTCGACATAGCTCTTGGAGCGCTTCAACTCCTGAATCATGCTCTGAAAGCTGCGCGCCAGAAGGCCTACCTCGTCTCCCGAGCCGACGTCGATCGGGGTGTCCCACTCGCCGCGTTGGACTCGCGATACGGCTTCCGCCAGCCGTGTTACCGGGTATGCGATCGACCGCGCCAGATAGGCCCCGCTGGCGAGAGTAACCAGAATGCTCAAGAGAGATGCAATGATCGTGATAGTCCAGAGCCGCTTGGCGTCGCGTTGGCTGCGCGCTTCGGAAATTCCCAGTTGAAGACAGCCCCATGTCTTGCCGCCGTCCACGATCGGTGTTGAGACCCTGAGAAGCCCACCGCCATCGACAAGCTGCTGGCCGGACTTGCCATCGCACCGGACCGGGGACGAGTTGCCAACCGAAGCCAGCGGCGCGCCCGTTTCGCCGGAAACTCTGGCGTAGGCGAAGTCCGGATTGGTGCGCAATAGTTCGAGAGCCTTCTTTATCTCTTCCGTGCTGTCGAACGCTATCAGCGGCACCATCACGAACGTGGTCTGATTGGCGATGTTGACGGCGCTCGACCGCAACTGCCGCTCCAACTGGCGGCGCTGTTCCGCGGCTAAGAAGAAACTGACCGACCCGGAAAGCAAAACAGCGGCTAGCCCGACCAACAGGAATTTGGTCCGAATGGAATGTAATGGAAGACGGTGTCTCATGAGTCAATCCGAATGGCTTTCACGGTGCCGTCGAGCGCGGATGATGGGATATATGCTATGCCGCCAGGTCTGGCAGCCACCCAGAGTTTGGCCGCCGCGGCGTCGCGAACTTGAGGCGGCGGGCTCACGCCGCGCGTGGCCCTTTGATCGATCCAATACTCGGCCAGTTGCTCCTCGGCCATTTGGAGCACCTGCTGTACAAACTCCCGGCGGATCGGTTCGTTCGCCGCCAGATCGACGGCTGCTACCTCCGCTCCCCAAGGCCACCGCGATACTTTGCGAAGAAAGAGATAGCTCGCTTTTGAGCGGCTAAGAGCATCAAACCGGTTAGACGGGTGAACAATCACCACAAACTTCTCGGGGGGGCTTCCGAGAGCGTGATGTGACGCGCAGAAAACGCCGGCCGCCAGACGAAGGTATTGGCGTCGGGTCATGGTATGTGGAAAAACCAGACAAGGCTGGTGGTAACGCCGTAGTAGGCCGCCACGCGCCCCCCCTGCGGTTCATACCGGTCTGCCTCGATCTTTAGGGATACCGCCGGAATTGGGCGGTACGTTAAGCCCGCCGATTGCCTGACGAGGCTGCTTTGATCTAGAAAGCGGCTGTCTCGATTCAGCCGGTCGTAGCGAACAACGGCAAACAGCTTGGGAGTAATCCGAAAGGAAGGTTGAATGTAATACCCCTGCCGAATATAGCCTCGGGCGCTATTGACAACATCCAGCGAAGCGTGGGCAAACTCCGCCAGGACTTCAAAACGGCTTTTTCTGAGTTGTAATTCAAGTCCGTAAAGCTCGTCGGGCTTGCCGTCCCGCCCAACTCGATGCAGGCGATGAACCGCCGCGTCGAACGTTCTGAAGAATTCGCGGCTCGGCACGTGAAGTGTAAGTTTGCCGCCGATTGCCCGCGCCCGGTCGACAACCTCAGACTGGATGGCTTCAACGAATTCGGTTTGCTGCTCGACGCCTCCGTAGGCTATGTAGCTTACCCCGCCATCTCCCCAATACTTGTCTCCGTGCAGCGCGCCCCCCTTCAGCGATGTTGGGAAGATGTTTTGGTCGGTTGAAGGCTCGTCCACCGTGAGCGTGGTCGACTGATAGCGGTGGGTGCGCCAGTACGTGGGGATGAAGAGAAAGCCGGCCTGAACCTGCAACCAGTCGCGTGCGTTGTAGTTGACGAACGCGTTGTCCAGCTTGACGCTTAGACTGGGACGAGGGCGGAACAGATGAATTCCATCGCTGTCGAACTCGGGCGCGGTGTCGGCATTGAATTCCGCGTGGAAGCGCCATCGGCCGACCGTCTTGCTGAGAAACAGACTGGCCGAGTATTCACGAAAGAGGTTATGCTCCTGCAAAGCATCGTCATTCAGATATCGAAAGTTGACGTATCCCGCCACTTCCAATGGGAAGGTCCGGCTCGCAGCCGCTTCCGGCGCCGGCGGTTCTTGAGCAGCCTGGTCCACAGTTTGCGCGGCTTCCTGAGCCCATCCAAGCATGGCTACGGCCATCGACAAACCGAGAACTTTGAGTTGAACGTATTTCACGACGAATCGGTCCTCGCATTCCCCCTTTCCGTAAGGGGAGACCCGGAATGCGCCAGAGAGCCGTCAAGCGGGTTCTACGTAGCTTATCGGCAGGAATTGCAGGATACTATACGATTCTGGAAATCGACCGGGCGGAACAGACGCAATTCCACAGAGACGATGAGTGCGTCAGCCCTCGAAACTTGCTGAAAAGCAACCACCGGGCGGCCTTCGTCAAGGGTCGCGCGGAGCATGGAGATTCGTGGGCTCGGTTGGCAGCCAAATCCGGATGAGGACGTTTACCAGGTGGTGGGCACCGCGCGGCGTAGGCGCATGGAGGCGTATGCAGATTCATGGCTCGACGGCGTTGGGCGTTGCGCCGTCGCCAGGCAACGTAGTGCTGAACACTCTGGCGGCTAACGTCGCGGCGCACCAGCAGGCATCGAGCATTGGATACTGCCTTCGACTGTGGTTGGCGCCGTGACCGGTAACGTTTTCCAGGGTCTCGCATGCTTACCGCGATTCCCCGTCACCCCGCCGCCAACCGATCCGTGGACTGCATGTAAAAGATATCCGCTAACGCAGGTCTGGTGGACACATGTTCGAGCCGGTCCCCAAGACCACGCATCCACCACCAACACCAGGCAAGAATGCCCGCGCTACGGTCGGCTACATCTTAAGTTCGCTATCCTTCAGGCTCTTCGGCGGCTTAGGCGGAACCGGCGCCATCGGGCCGTTCGGCGTCGGCGTCTCGGGCAACTCGCCGGGCTCGGCGCCCTCGCGCCGCACCGAAATCGATCCGCGATTGGACGTGATTTTGATAGTCGGCCCGTCGCCCACTTTGCCTTTCAGCGTGGCGGCGCGACCCTCGGACTCCTTGTGGATCTGCGGGCCGAAATCGTTGACGGCGTCGCCGCGCTCGGCCGTGCCCTCCAGCAGGAAGGCCGCCTTCCCCGGCAGAACCAGCTCAATCTTGCCCACTCCGGTGCGCGCTTCAATGGCGGCCAGCGGCAGGTGTCCCGGCGACAATTCGATATCCCCGCGCTCGGTTTCCAGTTCCAGCGCCTGGGTGAACTTCTCAACCTTGATATCGCGCGAGCGGGTCACCAGGCGCAGCGGTCCCACCACATCGTTGGCGGTGAACGCGCCCAGGTCCATGCTGATGCGGCCGGGCACTGCCTGGACGCTCAATTCGGTGTTGCGCAGACCCTCGAACTGCAGCGGCTTGGAGAGGTTCTTGAAATCCAGGGTGCCGCGGTAAGCGCCGTTAATGGTAACCTGCCCGGCGATATTTTCCATTTCGACGTCGGAGCCCTGGCCCTGCACATCAATCCGGCCCTTCACGTCTAGGGCGCGGACCAGATCGCTGCGGCCAATGTCGAGCCGGGCGTTGCCGCCCAAGCGGGAGATGCGCACGTCGCCATGGCTGGCCGAGATTTCCAAGTCGCCATCCAGGTCGGCGATTTCGTAATCGCCCTGGCCGCCGCGCGATTCCACCGTCATGGCGCGCGGAATGGTGACCTCGATATCGGCGGACATACGCTGGCTGTTGGGCACGCGGTCCTGGTTGGTGCGCACCATCAGGCGGTCGCCCTGGGGAACAATCTCCACGGCGGCGTTATCGTTGGTCCGGTCGGCATCCTGCCGGCTATAAGCGCGGATGAGTTTGTGGCCGGTGACCGTGACATCCTTAGTATCCGATCCGGTCACCTTAATGTTGCCGCGAGGATTTTCGAACACGATGCGTTTCATGCCGGCGGCGGAATTGGTTGCCGAAATGGGGTAATCGTACTGTTGGCCCCACCAATCGAGCCCGCGCGGACTAAATCGGATGCCGTGCTCGTGCGCCTGCCAGATGCCTGAGCCGGCCACGCAGATCAGGATCACCAGGACAATCTCGCCGCCGCTGAAGCCGTACCGCACGCCATCGCGGCGCCAGATCATGGTCTCCAGCAGACGCAGCAGTCCCCAGGCGATCAGCACGAAAGGCCAATAGCGCGCCACCATGTCGAAGATGGGAGCTTCCGGGTGCAGGTTGGTCCAGAGGAACAGGCTGCCGACCAGCAGCAGCAACAGGGGTCCGGTAATCGAACGTCGTCTCATAAGGACTCTCCTGGCGTGACAGCGCTCCCCGATCCAGCGCTTCCCGTGCCAGCGCCCCCCGTTCCAGCACCCATGTCGCCCGGCCGCGCCGGTGCGCTGGTCCCGAAGCCGCCTTTAGCCGATCCGCCTGCAGCCGGCGGGAAGGGCTGCTGCGGCGGGGCGGTGTAGGAACTCCCGGCGTAACCACCGGAGCCTGGGGGAGGCGGTGGATAGCTGTAAGGCGGGGGCGTGGATTCCGGCGGCACCGGTTCCATGCCGCGCCGCAGCAGGCTCAACAATCCGAACACGATCAGCAGCACTGGCCACGTCTTATCGAAACCGTACTGGGTAAAGTTGTTCAGCGCAAACAGCACGCCGACGGTGATCAGCGTGACGGGCCCGCGAATGGCGCGGACCATGGACCGCCCATTACCGTTCATGGCCCATCTCCTTGGGCGAATCGTGGCCCGTGAACCGTCCGTACAGCAGGTAGGCGCCGGCCGCGATCAGCAGCACCGGCCAATAACGCACGACATATTCGAAATCCAGCAGTTCCAGCGTATGCAGCAGCAGCAGAATCCCGAGCACGATGAGCAGAATTCCGGCTACCGGTACATTGTGCCGCCCGCGCATGTCGATCAGGCTCGAGTATTCGTCCACCGGCTCGCCCATGCGCCGTTTGCGCGCGGTGTGATAAGCCTCGAAGGCCATGTAGGCCATCCAGGCGATCACGCCCATAACGAAGATCGGTTCCAGCCCGTTAGCGGCTCGCGAGTTGGCGATGCTCATGAGGACGCCCCACACCACCGCATGAACCATTCCCTTGGCGTATTGGCCGTTGTAGATGGCGCCGACACCAGGGATCAAGCCCAGGAACAGGGCGAGCCCCGGCGAGACGTCGGCATACGCGTAGCTCATCTGTGGAGCGCCCATGGGTGGGGCTCCTATAGGCTGCGTGCCCATCGGGTAGGGCGGCGCGCCGGGGCCGGGCGCGGGCGGCGTCTGGCCCGCGGGCGCCGGCGTATGCTCGGCGCAGTAGACGGTTCCAAATGCGTCGCGGCGGCATTCATCGCAGACCGGCTTGCCGCAGGCCCGGCAATAGGCCGTGGCCGGCACATCCATGTGATTCTGGCAGTTCATAAGTATCCCTCTTCCCGATCGGCTAACGCGATCCTTCCGTCGTTTGGCGCTGCATCTTTTTACTCTTACCCGCTTCGTTCTTACCGGTTTCGTATTCCTACCGGTTTCGTTATATTCCTACCGGTTTCGTTATATTCCTACCGGCCGCGGCCCGCCGGGGCCGGCGCTCCACCCGTTGCGTTACCCGGAGCGGAGTGGGTCAAGTCCGGCTCCGCCATCTGTTCGGGCGATGTTTTCACCGGGAGCTTGCGGTCGTCGGTTTTCCGAGTGTTATCCGTTTTCCGGTTGTTCTCCGGTGTTGCGGCCGGCCGCTGCTCTTCGTCCTGCTGCTGCCATTGGCGCAGCATGGTTTGAATCTGGTACACCACCTTCAGGTTTTCGTAATACTTTACCGTGCGCGCCCAGGTGCGATGGGTTTGATCGTCCAGCGCCGCCCAAACGGCGGATGGCTTCAGATCTTCCGGCTTCAACTGCCGCAGCCCCGGTGCCACAAAGGGCTTCAGCAGCGAAAACGAAAGGATGGTCATAGCCATTCCCATGGCGAATTTCGGCTGCACCAGCGGGCTCAGAACCTTCCGCAGCCAACTGCGCATTCCCTGGCGGACTACCCCGGCCTGGCTCCACGGCGAGTCATGCAGAATCCGGGTAATCAATTCCGGCGGCGGCACCACCTCGGCGGCGCTTTGCATGAAAGCCAGGGCGGCGGCGGAATCTCGCGCCAGTTCGGCGCAGTTGGGGCAATCGGCCAGGTGGCGCCCGACTTCCGCCCTGGCGGCGGCCTCCAGCGTACCGTCCACGTAATCGCAGATTAGACTTTCAAGTTCTGCGCAGTTCATACTGCCAACTTCCGCTTCCGCGTCATACTGCCCGCTTCCGCGTCATATCGCCAACTTCTGCTTCCGCAGAAGGCGGGCCAATTCGGCCCGTCCCCGGTTAATTCGCGATTTCACCGTGCCCTCCGGAATTGCGAGCACTTCCGCGATTTCGCGGTACTCCATTTCCTGTAAATCGCGCAGGATTACGGCCTCGCGCAAATCCGGCGACAGCTTTTGCAGGGTGGCCTGCAGAATCTCGCTGGCCTCGCGCCCGGCCACCGCGTGGTCCGGACGGGCCGAAGCCGCCGCCCCCACCTCCTGCAGCATGGGGAGTTGTTCCTCAATCGAATCCGTGACGCGCTCCTGACGAGTTCGGCGATAGTGATCGATCAAAAGGTTACGCGTAACCCGCGCCAGCCATGTGCCGAAAGAGCCTTCCACCGAACGAAACGTCTTGATCGTCTTGAATACCCGCAGAAACACTTCCTGCGTCAGGTCCTGGGCTTCCGTTCCGCTGCCGGTGAACCGGTAGCAGAGGCCGTACACTTGCCGGGTATGAAGCCGAACCAGTTCTTCCCAGCCGGCTTCGTCGCCGTCCAAACATCTGGATATGAGGCTCTGGTCCTGGCCCAAACTACTTTCTATCAGATTGCGGCCTCCGCGAACACCCATCGCCTGGTCCGCGGATGCGCCGCCGGCGGTTGGAACGCCCCAGATTGAAACGCCCCAGATTGGAACGCCCAAGTCTGGAACGCCCAAGTGTGGAACGCCCAAATGCTCCCAAGCTAGCGTCGCGGATGCCATTGCCTCATTCTTCTCTCACCTGAAGAAACGAGGCTTTTCCATGATAGGTTCAATTTTTCCTGTATGCTAGCTCTTTCGGAACCATTCTCCGGGAGGATCGGCGATTCGGGGGCATACTTGGAAATGGGCGGCCGGCTGCCTGCTGGCGGCCGCGGCTGTTCTGTGGTTCATCGGAACCCGGGTGGCGGCGCAGTCTTTCGATTGGAGGTTGGCGGCCGCAGGTTTCGCCAGGCTGCGGTGGCAATGGCTGCTTCTATCTCTAAGCGCCGTGTTTGCAACCTACTACGGGCGCGCTTTGCGTTGGGCGGTGCTCCTTAAGCCGCTGAAACCGCATCCGTCCGTCCGCAACCTGTTGTCGGCTACCGTAATCGGGTTTACGGCTATCACGCTGTTTGGTCGTCCCGGCGAATTCGTCCGGCCCTATTTGATTGCCAGAAAAGAGGGGGTGCCGGTGACGTCGCAGTTTGCCGCCTGGATGCTGGAACGCCTCTTCGACCTCCTGATGGCCCTCCTGCTGTTCGGTTTCGCCCTGACACGGGTTCAAGAGGCCGGCCCGAAGCTGGAGTGGGTATTGGCGTTCGGCGGCAAGATCGCCTGGATCACCGGCGCAGCGGCTCTGCTGGTGCTGCTGTCGATGCGGCACTTCGCCGAGCCCGTGCGGCGCCGGTTGCTGGCAACGCTGCGCTACGTGCCACAAAATAGTTTTACAAAGATAGAAAAACTGGTGGATGCCTGTGTGCAAGGTGTCGAGGCGACGCGCAGCGACGCGGCGCTCCTGTTGGTTCTGGTATACTCCTCAGCCGAATGGGTGTTGATCTCCGCCGGTTACTGGTGCCTGGCCCAGGCGTTCACCGGCATGATTACTCTTAGCTTTGTCGATGTACTGGTTTTGATGGGGTTTGTTTCCTTTGGCTCGGTGTTCCAGATCCCCGGCGTGGGCGGCGGCATCCAGGTGGCTGCGGTGCTGGTGTTGACCGAACTATTCCACGTGCGGTTCGAGCTGGCTACCGATTTCGCCATGTTGTTATGGATTATTACATTTGTAGCAATAGTTCCGGTCGGCCTGTTGCTGGCCGTGAAGGAAGGCCTGGATTGGCATAGCCTGAGGCGGATCGGGCGGGAGGTTCACGAATGAAGTGCCCCTTTTGCAGTCACCTGCACGACAAGGTGGTGGATTCCCGGGAGAGCAAGGAAGGCGACGCCATAAGGCGGCGGCGCGAATGCCTGGAGTGCGAACGCCGGTTTACCACCTACGAGCGGATCGACGAGGTGCCGTACATGGTGATCAAGAAGGATGGCCGGCGTGAGAAATTCGACCGGCAAAAGGTGTTGGGAGGCCTGTTAAAGGCCTGCGAAAAGCGTCCCGTCAGCATGGCAAGGCTCTCGGAACTGGTGAACCAGGTGGAATCGAAAGTGAGCGACTCGCCGGACCGGGAGATATCTACTATAGATATAGGAGAATTTTTGATGGAAAACCTCCGCGACCTCGACAAGATCGCCTACGTAAGATTTGCGTCGGTATACCGCGATTTTCAGGACGAACAGGCGTTTTTCAACGAACTCAAGACGTTGATGCGGCAAAAGGGAGGCTAAGAGCCGTGGCCGGTGGCCGGTGAAGGACGCACGTCGCCTTTTTTCACCGGCCACTGGCCACTGGCCACCGGCCACCGGAATCGGTTCCCACCGATTCCATGTAACCTTCTCAGTTTTAACACATCTTTAAATTAGAGCTTAACTTTGCTGCCGATTGATGCTATGATCAGTCGAAAGTCAATCCCCGAATGCAGCCGATCTTCTCAACGCTTGGGGCCGGACCAGCAGAAACAGGCCATTGGTTTTTCAGGTAGAACCCCATTTCCCAGACATCCGATGTAATGGAGTCGCGTGCCCGTGGGGGAGGTGAGTCTTAGTGGATCAATTCGAAGACCAGTTTTTAGCGGAACATCCGGAAGCGTTAAACATCAATTTTGAGGAAGAAGCTAAGTTCTTCGACCCAGAAGCTGCTCAGGACCCCGATTTCCTTGCCCCTGCGCCCGTAGAAGAGTCCATCTATACGGACGATCCGGTGCGTGTGTACCTTCGCGAGATGGGTGCGGTTCCGCTGCTCACTCGGGAGGGCGAAGTCGATCTGGCACGGCGCATGGAGCGCGGTAAACTACGGATGCAAAAGGCGATTAGCCGTTCCGCCCTGGTGCAGCGCGTGGTGGTGGATGTCGCCGAGCAGTTGAAGAAAGCGGCCATTGAGCTGGAGAGTGTCGTCGATCTCGGGGATGTGGAAGAGGGTTCGCCGGCGGACTTGAAAGTTCGTACTGAGGCCAGCAAGCAGTTCGGCGATGTCATCGCCCTGCACAAAAAGCTACAACAGCTTGAGGAGAGGGTTGAGGAAACCCCGATTTCCAGCAAGAAGCCCCGGAGGCGGCTTTGCGCGAAACTGAACCGGGCCAAGGTGGAAACCTCGATGGCAATCCGCCGGGTTCCCTTCAGGCTCATCAAATGGAAGGAGTTCGCCCGCGAAATCGAGCGCGCGGTGGACGAAATCAGCCACCTCGACAGTGAGATCAAGAAGCTGGAGTTGCGCAACAACGCTGCCCAGCAACTCCGTCTCCGGGAACTGAAACGCGACCTGCGCAAGCGCGAGCTGTCGGCGGGCGCCAACCTTCCCGAGTTGAAGCACAGCCTGACGGTGATCCGCCACGGGGAAGCCGAAGCGGAACGGGCCAAAAAGGATCTGGTGGAGGCCAACCTTCGCCTGGTGGTTTCGGTTGCCAAGAAATACGTAAACCGCGGACTTCATTTGCTCGACTTGATCCAGGAGGGCAATATCGGCCTGATGAGGGCGGCCGACAAGTTCGAATACCGCCGTGGATACAAGTTTTCTACCTACGCTACGTGGTGGATCCGCCAGGCTATCACGCGCGCCATTGCCGACCAGTCCCGGACCATCCGCATTCCCGTCCACATGAACGAAAGCATGAACAAGTTCCTGCGGGCGACGCGTGAGTTGGAAAAAGAACTCGGCCGTACTCCTACAAATGACGAAATTGGGCGCCGGATGGATATTCCGGTGGAGAAGGTTCAGAAGCTGAAGACCATCTCGCGCGACCCGGTTTCGCTCGAAACTCCGGTCGGCCGCGACGGCGAATCGGCGCTGGGCGACCTGATCGAAGACCGCTGGGTAGGTTCACCGGTGGATGCGGTCATCGAATCCAACGTTCGCGACGAAACCGCCGGTATTCTCAAGACCCTGTCCCCCAAAGAGGAGAAGGTCATCCGGATGCGCTTCGGCATCGGCTGTGAACGGGAGCACACCCTGGAAGAGATCGGCCAGGAGTTCGACGTCACGCGGGAACGCATCCGCCAGATCGAAGCCAAAGCGTTGCGCCAGTTGCGGGCACCCGAACGGGCACGGCGGCTGCGGGCCTTGATGGCGGCGCGGTAGGCGGCGGCGCAGCAACCACTCCCTTTACGGTCGTGGCTCGGTTGGGGGTCGCGGGTCGGTTCGCGAGATTACAGGTATTTGTGACTCTCGATCCACGCGTCCGTTCAATCCTTCGTTCAGCGTGATGTGGTTTCGTTCCAACGACTCACCCAGAGTCTGATCCAACGATACGCGCGCGCGGGCGTACGTGGCCATGGCGTTCACCTCGGAAATCTGCGCAGTCACCAGCGCCCGCTGATCGTTGATGATGTCATTAAAGGTCGCGATACCGGACGAGAACTTCTTCTGATCGGCCTCCAGCAGTTGCTCCTGCAGGGCGCGGGTATCCCGGGCGGTGGCATAGCGCGCGCGCGATTGCCGGAGGGCGCTCAAGCGCGCGGAGATATCCACAATGATCGTATTGGAGTCTTTCTGGCCGCTAAGCTGCTGCTGCACAAACTGCAACTGCGCGATTCCGTAATCGGCCTGGGCCTGCCGGTTCTTGATCGGGGCGTTAAAGCTCAGGTTCTCGATGGTATTGGGGAAGTTGCGCCGGAATACCTGGCTTAGGGCGCTGCCGTAACCCCCACTAAAATACTTATCGGCGCCGTTGCCGGCCACAGGAGTACCCGCCACACCGCGGTTGTAAGTCTGAACGGCGCCGGAAAAGCTGGGCAGCAGGGGATTGACGGTTCCGGGCAGATCCATCTCCGAAGTCTGGTCACGGAATTTCGAGACGGCCACGTCGGGCCGTTTCGCCATGGCGGTGACCACGAGTTGCCGCAACGGCGGGAGATCATCGGTGTCCGGGACCTGGATTTGATCCAACGCCACGATCTCTGCTGCGTCGAGCGCGGGATCTGGTGTGCGGCTCAGGCTTGCCTTCAGCGATATGGCTTGCAGGCTGAGGCTTTGCTCCGCGATAAGGACATCCTGGCGGCGCCTGGCCAACTCGGCTTCGGCACGGGGAAGTTCGACCCGGGGGATGGATCCGGCCGCAATCTCCTTCTGCGTGTCTTCGTAGAACTTTTGCGTGAACTGCAGCGCACGCCTTCTGGCCTGCACTTCATCGTTGGAGCTGACATAGCCCCAGTATTGGTTGAGGACGCTCGCGACCAGGTTGAGCATGCTGGCGCGGAAGACCTGGAGCGACGCCGTGGTATTGACCTGTGAGATTCGGATTCCCCGATCGTTCAGCTTGATGCCGTAGCCCTGGAGAAACGGCTGCCGGACCGTGATATCCATGTGCGGGGCCGCCACCGGGTTCAGGCTGTCGCTGGGCGAGTTCTCCCCCAGATGCTGTTGGAAATCCCGGAATTGCAGCGAGCCGCCGGTGAGCAGGCCCTGGTTCAGCACCGTGTTGTAGAGGCGCGTCGAATCGACCAGAGAACTGGTCTGGCTTTGCACGGTGTTGGCCTGCGGCTGGGTGAGGTGTCCGAAAGTCGTGGTGTTTTGCAGGAAGGGATCGAGTTGGGGCGTCACCGCGCCGATCTGTTGAATGGTTGCGGCGCCACCGCTTCCGCTGCCACCGCCGCCTCCGCTACCACCGCCCACGCCCGCGCTCTGCGCGCTGCCGTTCACACCCACACCGCTGTTGACACTGGACACCTGTGCACTGGCGCTGGGCACGCCGCGAATCGGACCTCCAGCTTCGGCGCGCTTCAGAGCGGACTGCGCCAGCATCGGGCCGTAGCGGTCGATTTCCAGACCCAGGTCGTTCTCGATAGCAAGCGCCAGTGCATCCTGGACGCTGAGGTAAAGGTGGCCCGCCCGGATCAGGCTATTCAGACGATTGGAATTCCCTAGCCGGATCTCCGGAATGGTCGGCGCCGTATAGGAACGGATTCCTAAGGGCAGTTGCGGCCTCTCAATCAGGATGGGCGGGTTTTGCGCGACGGCCGGGGTGATCAAGCAGGTGACCAGGCAGATCCACAGAGCCGTGGGCAACCGCTTGCTTACGCGCGCGGCTCTGAAAGCACTTCCTACGCGCGCGGCTCTGAAAGCACTTCCTACGCGCGCGGCTCCGAAAGCTCTTCTTGAGCCGCGACTTGTCGCTCGACCGTGAGGGAGCGGTTGGGCTGCCGCATATTGCAGGTTATTCATGGCAGCAACTCCGGTTTGAGAAGCGGCGCCAGCGAGGATTTTGCGGAATCCGGTTTGGCGCCGGGAAGGGAATTCGGTAGAACAGACTCCCGCTGCACCTGCCCCGAGTTGGCTTCTTCCATGGAAATGTGGTTGACTTCGAGGGTTCGTCCCAGAGCGAAGTCGTAAGCGATCTTGGCGTGGGTATAGTTGGCCATGGCCTGCACCTCGGCGTCCTGATTCGTCGCCAGATCCTTCTGCGCCTGAATCACCAGCGCCACGGTAGAGACGCCGTACGTAAACCGGCTCTGCTCGTTCTTCAGGCTTTGTTCGGCCAGCGCGCGCGTATCGACGGCGGTCTGGTAGCGGGCGCGCGCCTGTTGCAGCCCGATGACGCTGGTTTTGACGTCGACGCGCACCTGATTGATGGATCGCTGCAGGGTGAGCTCCCGCTGGCGAAGCTGCAGCTCGTCGGTTACGTAATCGGCCTGCGCCGACCGGTTCCGGATGGGAATGGTGATAGCGATTCCGGCGGAGTAGTCCGGAAAATTGCGGCGGAAAAGTTGCGACAAAACCGTGCCGGCGCCGCCCACGAAATAAGGGTCTGCCTGACCTTGGAACAGCGGGTTTGCGGGCCCGGCCAGGCCGTGATTGGTTAGTTCGGCAAAGGCCGACAGGCTCGGCAACAGGGTGTTTTTGTCGCCTTTGGAAAGGAACTTGGCGCTCTCCACGTTGAGCTTGCTTTGGAGGATATCCTGACGGTTCACCAGCGCCTCCTGGATCAGGTCTTGAATTGGCCGAATCTCTTCTTCCTTTGGAATCTCGATCCGGTCCAGAGGAATGATGCGCACGTCATCCAGCCAGGTGTTCTCCATGCCGTTGCGGTTCAGCGCGTTCTTCAGAACGATTTCCTGCTGGGCCACGTTGGTCTGTGCGATCAGGAGGTCCTCTTTGCTGGCGGAGACTTCGGCAGCCGCGCGGGTCACTTCCACCGCCGGCAGCGCGCCGATGGAAACCTGTTTCTGATTGCCTTCGTGCAGCTTCTGCGCCGTCTCCAAAGCTTGTTCCTTGATGCGTACGGCATCGATGAAGCTCACCAGGTCCCAATACAGATTGAGCGCGGCGGAAACCGTGGTGGCGACCTGCAGTTTCATTTGCATGTCGGTAATCCGCATGTTGTTCCGCGCCACCTTGATATAACGGTCGTTAATGCCAGAGCCGAATCCTTGCAGCAAGGGCTGGTTGACCTGGAAGTCGAAGAAACCGCTGAGTGTGGGATTGAACAGGTACGAGGCACTGTTGTACAGGTTGCGGCCACTGTAGCCCACAAACTGAATAAAGGTGTTGGTAACGAACGATTGCGAGTAGCCAAACTGGAACTGGCGTTGGCTGTTGGTGAGCGCCGTGGTTCCCACCAGCACCGTATTGGTCTGAGGTGCGGTGAGGTGGGCGAATTGGGCGTTGGCGAAGATGACCGGATCGAGGTTGGGAGGGTTCTGGCCGATGCCGGTAACCACTCCCGCGCCCGAGGCCAGCCCACCACCCCCAAGGCCGTTTCCATTGGTGCTGACGCCCGCCGTGCTGACACTGGTGGGCCCGGCGGCCACCGGCGTGTCAACGGAACGCAACAGTCCGCCCCCTTCGGCACGGCGCAGCACCTCCCTCGCCAGGAACGGGCTGTAGCGCTGGATGGCGATATCCAGATTGTTTTCCAACGTCAGAGCGATCACATCCTGCGCGGAAAGATAGAGATTGCCGCTGCGAACCAGCGATTCCAGGCGCGGCGAGTTGGTCAACTTGGCCGGCGTCACAATCCGCTTCTCCAGATGGAACGGTCTCAGTATGGGCCCTACGTACCGCGGGGCTTTTGGGGTCTGGACGGCAACTTCAGCGGCTGGCACGGAAACAACCAGAACGGAAGCCATCCAGACCAGGGCGAAACAATTTCGGAAGTAGGTCATTTTGGTAGGGGCATTTCTCTCGGCCAATTTCGAATGAACGTTTTGAAGAAGCAACTGTGCAATTGCGAGTCCACTGGGATCTGAAAGAAAACACGGGCCTTGAAGGGCGGAATCGCGGCTATTCCGCGTGGCGTGTCCGTTTTTGAGACGGGCTGTTCGTTTTCATGAAAGGGTGTTGTTGTGTTCCGGCCAATTCCGATATCATCGAAGCAGGCACGGTGAGTCTGGAAGAAGCCATTATCGAGAAGGTCCGCCACCTTTCCCAAGCGAAGCAGGAGGAAGTGTTGCGCTTCGCCGATGGTCTTCGGCGTCCAGACCGCATCAAGAGCGTCCCGCGCCGCGACCGCACGACGGAAATGAAGTGGGTTGCCGAAAACCGCGGTGCTTTTGCCGGTCGATGGGTGGCCGTGGAGGGTGATAGGCTGGTGGCAGCAGACGAGGATGCTCAAAAGGTCTTCGATGTCGCGAAAGCCGAAGGCATTGAAAGCCCGTTTGTGGTCCACATCCTGCTCGAAGATCCACTCCCGTTCGTGTCGGGCTGGTAGAAATGCCGGTTTCGTTAGAGTTCGCCGCCTCGCATCGCTATGCTTCAACCGTGGATGGAATTGAAGTTCCCGTTACACTGCGCGCCAGCGGACAATCGATCGACCTGACCGCCAAGGTGGACACAGGCGCCGCTCACTGCATTTTCGAACGCAGGTACGCCGATTTGCTTGGCCTGACCGTGGAGTCAGGCCGGCTGCAACGCTTCCGGACGATGAGTGGTTCCTTTTCCGCGTACGAACACGAAATCACCCTGGAATCGCTTGGCATTGAGTTTTCCACGTTCGTCTTCTTCGCGGCGGATTCCGCATTCGAGCGGAACTTCTTGGGCAGAGCCGGTTGGTTGGATCACGTTCGCATTGCCATCATCGACTACGACGGTATCTTCTGGCTGAGCGCGTACGATTCGTGAGCAGCCATCAAATCAACTGGAAAGAACCTCAAACGGCGGGCGCGGCTGTCACCGCTGCACAGGCCCCATCACATAGACCGGAAGCCGTTCGTGGAAGCCGTACGTGCCGGCGGACTCGATCCGCACCGACCTGCCTCCGGCCTGAAACTCCATCACGTGACCGTCGAAACGCCCCGCACGCGGCGGGACTGGGCCTTCAAACGCCGTACGACGCAGGCCCAGCAGATACTTCCCCTCCCCCGGTATCCGTACCCAAACGCCGACGCCCGATCCGCCGAATTCGACGTCGCTTCGCAATTCTCCATCCACGTAGATGCTTGGATTCGACTTCCGAAAAGCCAGCACAATATGTCCGACCCACATATCGCCGATCCAGTTTATCGCGCTATCTTGCCACCGGGAAATCCCATCTCCGATGTTGCCCAGCGTCCCGCCCCCGCTCTGCGCAGCGCCGATCGCGAGCATACAAACCACCGCCGCCATCGCCGCCGCCCAACGCAGCGGCTTGACGAAGCTGAGCAGCTCCCGCCGGGGAAAGCTCCCCAGCACGCGCGCGCGCAATCCCCGCGATGGCGCTGGCGTCTTCCAGCGATTCAGCACTTGATCCAGTTCGTTATCAGTCATGCCAACCTCTCCGCGTACTCCGCCAACATTTCCCGCAGCGCGCCGCGCGCCCTTTGCAATCGCGACTTCACCGCGCCCACTTCGATCCCCACTATCGCGGCGATCTCCGCCAACGGCATCTGCTCGTAGTGCGCCAGAATCAAGACTTCGCGCTGCGTCGCCGGCAGCGCCAGCACCGCCCGCGCCACCGTGGTCTTCAATTCCCCGCGTAGTGCTTCACTCTCCGGAGACCGCAAATCGGGCGCCGTCTCCACCTCCGCCGTCGCGTCTTCACGATGCCGCAGCCGCTTCGACGCCTGGTGGCGCACTGCCCCGAACAGGTACGTGCGCAGCGACGCGCGCCGCTCGTCGAATCCGCAATTGGCACGCAAGAGGCCGACGAAGCACTCCTGCACGATGTCCTCCGCGTCGGCCGCCGACCCCGTGAGCCGGTACGCAAATCGGAACAACGCCAGATGGTGCTCGTCGAAGGCCCTTGTGAACCCGGCTCTTGTGTATTCCCCCGGGGATTCCATCCTCTGAACAGTATTACCTCCGGACGCCGAAAGGAATCGCAATCATAGTGAGAGTGTCCCTCGCATCCTGGAGATCGCCCTTCCCGCGCCCGGGTAGTTTCCGGTGGGATGGTTTCGGCGCCGGCACCTGCTCGACCCCAACCCGGTGCTCTTGGATATCGGCTGCGGCGAAAACTATTTCCCGGCCAGCAGCTATCTCCCTGCCAGCAGCCGCGCGGCCCGCAAGCCGCCGGCGCGCTGGATTCCAGGAACAAAGAACCGGTCCAGGTAGTCCTGGTCGCTGCCGCTGAAGCTGCCAAGATCGGCCTTCAACGGCACCGACTGCGGCGCTACGGCGGCGGCGAAAAGGCACCAGACGGCGGCTTTTCCAATCCCTACCAGGTCGGTGTTGGGTGTCTTGATCCAGGCCAGCGCCGTTAGAATGTCCTGCACGCGGTTGGCATCGTCGGTCTTGTTGAAGGTGGTAAAAAACTTTCCCGACCGGTCGCGCGGGGCCACGGCGGCGCCGGTCTGAAAGGCGTCGATCATGAGGACCGGCCTTCCGGCGGCCAGCAGTTGGGCCACTTCGGGGCTCGTGCGGGCCGCGGCCGCGCCATCGGGATCCACCACCAGCGCGGCGGGTCCTTTGCCCTGAATCCAGATGCCGGGCACGCGGTCGCCCTTGCCTAACCGCGAGAGCATGACTTTCACACCATCGGCTTCTTTACCTTCTATCGGGCCCCGTTCCGCGGCCCGGTTCAAGACTTCCGCCGGCCACTCGCACAGCAGGGAAAACGACAGCATCTCGCGCAACGTGTCGCGGTCAGATATAACGTTGACCTGGGACTTCGCCCGTTGCACCCATTCGGCCCACAGGCCGTCGAAGGTGAGGGCGCCGGCGGGCAGTGTGCGATTGTGCAGCGCCAGCATGTCCTGCAGCTTCTCGAGGCGTATCGGGCGTTCCTTGAAATGGGCGGCGTCGCCATCGCCCAGCACGTGCTTGCCGAAGAACCGGTACATGGCTTCACGATTCTGCTGGTTGTAGTTGTGGGGCGCGTCCAGGTGCAGGGTCTCGACGTTGGCGGCTTTGTCGTACAGAGCATAGATGGCGCGGATGGCCGGGAATTCCTCGGTGGGGGTGTTCTTTGTCCAATCGCCGGTGGCCGAAACCATCAGCATGGGCCGCGGAGCCATCATGGCGCCGATCTCCACGTTGAACGTGTCCACCCGCAGGTTGGGCGCGTTTTCGCACTCGGCGCCGCCCTGCATGATGGCGGAGATCATGTTGGCGGGGGCGGAGAATTGGATGCGGTCGTCCACGGCGGCGAGCAGAAAGGTCTGGGTGGCGCCGCCCGAAGCGCCGGTAGCGCCGACCATATTGCGGTTCACGCCCGGAAGCGACTCCACGAAATCCACCGCTCGAATGCCGTTCCAGAACTGCAGCGTGAGCGGGTTGAAGGCCCAGAGATCCTCCTTGAGCCCGCCGAAATCGTGCGGCGTCTGGATGGTGTCGTTGTAGCCCACCTGGTCGTAGGCGAAGACCACGTAACCCTGGCGCGCCAGGTTGATGGCACGCGCCGGTATGGAGGCGATGGTGGTATGTTCCAGACGGCCATAGTTCCAGTGGCCGTGCGCCGAAACTACCGCCGGGAAGCCGCCCGCGGGCGTCGGTTTCAGCGGCCGGTAGAGGTTGCCGCCCAGATAGTAGCCGGGCAGGGTTTCGATAAGCACCTTCTCGATGGAGTAGTCGCGGTTCTCAATACGGCCGAAGATCTGCGGGTGGAGATCGGTCTTGGCGGGCATCGGCAGCAGGCCCGCGGCGGAGAGGATCTGCTTGCGGAGGTAGGCGCGCCGGGCCTCCCATTCGGCCAGCGTCTTGTAGACGCGCGGCGTGAAATGGGTGTCGGTGTTGTTGATGATGGTATTGCGCGAATCCCGCACCGGCATTTGCGCCAGGAGCGGCAGGCAGAGGAGGAGGCCGAGGAGTGGTCGCATGACACTTAGTCGCATTACAGTATAGTATGACCTCCAGGCTTGTGAGTTGGGGCAGGGTGGTAACCTGCGGCGGATTGGCAATCCGCCTGTCGCACCTGCTGGCACCGCCGCCAACCCGAGCTGGCTCGCTGCCGCATCGCGCTGGCGGATTAACAATCCGCCGCCGATTAACAATCGGCCCCACAAGGGTTTTGTGCCCACTATCGGTTGTCGCACTGGCTGTCTCAATCGGCATGGCACTGGCCGCGGACTCCGTTCTCCTCACGCCGGACGACTTCCGCCATCACGTGGACTTCCTCAATCGCCACGATGCCGAAGACATCCACGGCGGCATTCCGGACGCCGCGGCCTGGGAATGGATGAAGGCCAATGTGCCGTTCTTTTCCTGCCCGGACAGCCAGGTCGAACTCACCTATTATTACCGCTGGTGGGCCTACCGGAAGCACATCGAAACCACGCCCCGCGGTTTCGTGATCACGGAATTTCTCAAGCCCGTCAAGCATGCCACCGAATACAACGCTATCAGTTGCGCGCTGGGCCTGCACATCAACGAAGGCCGCTGGCTGCGCGACCGTCGCTACCTGGACGGTTACGTCAAGTTCTGGCTACACGGGGGCGAAGGCGGCGGCCTCGAACCGCACTATCACCAGTTCAGCGGCTGGACGGCCGACGCACTTTACGACCGCTGGCTGGCCGATGGCGATACCGCCAGTCTGCTGGCCCAGTTTGACGCTTTGCAGACAGACTACCGCGCCTGGGAGCAGGAACGGCTGACCGCCAGCGGCCTGTTCTGGCAGCGGGACGTGTCCGACGGCATGGAGGAATCCATCAGCGGCGGCCGCAAGGAGAAGAACCTGCGGCCCACCATCAACAGCTACATGTACGGCAACGCCAAGGCCCTGGCGGCGATAGCGGCAATGGCGGGTGATGCCAGGCTGCGCGCCGGGTACCGGCAGAAAGCCGCAGGGCTGAAAAAGTTATTGGAAGACCGGTTGTGGAACCGCGAGGCGGAGTTCTTCGAGACCGTGAAGGAACGGGGCGGTTCCGCCAACGTGCGCGAGGAGATTGGTTTCACGCCCTGGTATTTCAACCTGCCCGAACCCGGCAAGGGTTACGAAGCGGCGTGGAAGCAACTCATGGATCCGCGGGGCTTCTATGCGCCTTACGGCCCCACCACTGCGGAGCGCCGCCATGCGGAGTTTCAGGTTTCGGACCAGGGCGACGATTGCCAATGGAACGGGCCGGGGTGGCCCTTCGCGACGTCCATTACGCTGCGGGCGCTGGCCAACGTGCTGAACGACTATTCGCAGTCGGCCATTTCGAACGGCGATTACTTTCAGACGTTCCTTTTATATTCCCGCAGCCAGCGGCTGAAACTGGCGGGTGGCGAAACCGTGCCGTGGATCGACGAGAACATCAATCCGCTCACCGGCGTGTGGTGGGCGCGGGCCTTGAAGATGCGCAAAAGCGACTTCTACGGCCGCGGCGACCATTACAACCATTCGTCGTTCGCCGACCTACTGATCACCGGAGTGGTGGGGTTGCGTCCGCGCGCGGACAACGTGGTAGACGTAAATCCGCTGCTGCCCGCCGGCACGTGGGACTGGTTCGCCCTCGACCGCGTCCCTTACCACGGGCACATGCTTTCGATCTTGTGGGACAAGGATGGCACGCACTTCCATCGCGGTCAGGGTCTGCGAGTGTTCGCCGATGCCCGGGAGATTGCGCGGTCGTCGACGCTGCGCAGGACAACGGGGCGGCTGTGAGCCGTCGGCCACACTTGAAAAGGGAAAACCCGATGGCAGATCATGCAACTCCGGAACCGCCGGTCAGCACCGAACGGGTTGAGCCGCGTATCGTGCATGCGCTGGTGCGGCTGACGGCGATGGCGTGGGCATTGACTTGTCTGGGGGCGGCGCAGGACCAGACCGCGGCTATCCTGGTCCGTGATGCCGACCGGGCAGTGGGCCAGGTTGCCGCGCTTCGCGCATCGGGGCGCATGACGGTCCAGATTACCGCCGAGGGGGCGTCCCGGACGACGGAACTCCCGTTTCGAGTGGCGCGGCGGCGCCCGCTGGAGGCGAGATTCGAATTTGAGGGCGACGAATTCCCGATGCTGACGCTCTGCTGGAATCGCCTGCTGCAGCGCTACTGGTTTCTGGATGGCGTGACTACGGGCAGCGGAGGAGTCACCGGGCAGACCTGCGTCCCCACGGAACTCTCGGGCCATCTTGGGGACGGGCTTGTCTCGGCGGCCTTCGCCGAAAACGAACCGGTGGAGTTCGAAGGCAAGGCCGTGGAGTGCCAGGTGGTACGCGCGATGTACGATCCGGCGCCCGGTTCGGTCAGCGTGGCGCCGGGTTCGTGGGCGATGCTCCGCAATGTCGTGAGGACGCTGTGGATCGAATCCAACCGCAAACTGGTGCTCCGCAGCCGTCTGGAAGCGCGGATTGCGAACCCCGGAGTGTATGCAATCCAAACCGGTGCGGACTTGCCTGCGTTGTTTATGACCACGGCGTATTCGAAAGTTGAGAATCTTCCAGATCTGTCGGCGGAGGAATTCTCGTACCAGCCGCGGCAAAACTTTGCGCTCATTGACCATCCACCGGCGCTGTTAGCCGCCTTGAGCCCCAGGAAGCCGGTGACGCCCATTGCGCCGGCGGACAACATGCTGCTCTACCGGCACGATCCGAAGTACACGCCAAAAGCGCTGGCGGACCGGATACAAGGAGTCGTGACGTTGAGCGCCACCATCGGGTTGGATGGCGTGCCGCGCGACATGCGGGTGATCAGTTCCCTCGATCCGGGGCTGGAGCAGAAAGCGATCGAGTGCGTGAGCGCGTGGAGGTTCTGGCCGGGAGGGACCACTGCCGCCCTTATTTGAGGTCCGATTCCGTTTGCCGCGGGAGTGAAGCGCGCCGAGTCGTCGCAGCGCGCCCTCCATCATCGGATTGTCGCTGCCGCCAACGCTGGGAAATTGACAGGCCACAAAAGGCGATGGCCTGTCCCACTGAGCCTCACTGAATTTCACACCAGGTTGTGCGAAACTCGCAGCCTGACGGCTGAGGCGCGCTGGGAATAAAAAGGCGCCGGCCGAGATTTCTCCCACCGGCGCCGGATGCTGACTTCTGTGACTTGCCCACCGCTCCCTAACCCTAACGGTTGCGGCTCTGATGGTGCCTGGTTGCCTTAGAACTGAATCCGAATCACGGTCTGTAGAATCCGCGGGTCGCGGGCGCCGTTCACCGTGCCGAATCCGTTGATGTTGTTCACCGAGCCGTCGGCCTTGAGATACAGGTTCGTGGGCGTGGGGTTGGTGATGGAAGCGAAGGTCAAGCCGCTGTTGATGCCGCTGAACTGAGTATGGTTGAACACGTTGAAGGCGTCGATGCGGAACTGGAGATGCGCCCGCTCCTTAATGGAGAAGCTCTTCTGCAGCGACAGGTCCCAGTTGTTGATGCCCGGGCCGGTCAGGAAGTTGACCCCCGATTCCAACCCGAGGCTGCCCACCTGAGGCGGCGCGAATGCCGCCGCGTTGATGCGGGTGTACGGGTTGTCGGAACCGGTATTGGGATTGACACCGGACACCACGCCGATCCTGGCGCCTTCCGTGTTGGATCCGGTCAGGTTGACGCCGCCCGCACCCGTGATGGTGTAGCCTGGGTTGTACGGCGAGCCGCTCAGGAACCGGGTCACTCCGGAAATCTGCCAGCCGCCAAGCAAGGCCTTGGCCGCGACATTCATTTTCTCCATCTTGGGCAGGTCATACACGTAGTTCAGAGCGAAGTTTTGCCGCCGGTCGTTGCCGGAAGGCCCATAGTACGCCGCTCGCGTGTACTGGTCGGGGCGGACAAAGTTGGTGTCGCCGCTGGCGGTAGTGAGGTCCTTGCTCCAGGTATAGGCCATACCGAGGAAGAGATGTCCCACGCGCCGGTCCAAACCGACTTGCAGCGAATTGTAGTTGCCCGTAGCGGCAGCCTCGTAGAGGTTGATGTTGCCGATGCCGCGGTACTGCCGCAGGAATTGCGAGAGCAGCGCGCTGTTGCCCAGCAGGGCCGTGGAACTCAGGGTCGGGTCCTGGTTCTGAGGCGCAAAGGCGGCTCCGAATGGTACGTAGTTCAGATTCCGGTTGTCCTGCAGGTGGCGGAACAAGGCTCCCACGTAGGCCGTGTCTAAAATCAGACCAAACGGCAGCTTGGATTGTACCCCGAACGTGAAGTTGTAGACCGTCGGAATCTTGCCGGGAGGATCGGCAGCATAGAAGTCCGGCGGAGACAGCAGCGCCGAGGTCGGGCTGATGGTATTCACCAACCCATAGTTCAAAACCGGCTGGATGCCGAGCGGCGGGTTGCGAACGAAGTCGAACACGCGGTTGCCCTGGTAGCGGTCGTAGTAGATTCCGCCGCCGGTGCGAACCACGATGTTCTGTTTTCCGGTCACATCCCAGGCGATGCCCATGCGCGGTCCCCACTGGGGCGCACGGTTGTCCTGGAGATACTTGGTGAAGCCGCCCACGCCGCCCTGCGCAATGCCGTTGGCGACGTTGCCGGTGCCGGGCACGATGTAGCCGATATCGGCTGCCGGAAGCACCTGGTTGGTAGCCGCGTCGACCGCCGACCGGACGCCATTGACCAACTGCGGCAGATAGAGCCGCGGCGCTTTGGAGGGATCCCACAGGCTCGGCACGAACGTGGAGGCCTGTAGTGACGCGTCGAACTGCGGCTGGTACCAGGCCGCGCGGATGCCGTAGTCCAGCGTCAGCCGGCTGGTCACCTTCCATGTGTCCTGCAGGTAGAACTCGATATTCCAATAGCGGTATTGGCCGTTGATGAAGTTCGCCGCCTGCGTGAACGAGTTGTAAACTCCCAGGGCGGCGTTGGCGTATCCGTAGCCCGTGTCGTACGGATTGGCGGAGTTGTCGCCGAAATTGTATTGTCCGTTGAACGCGCCAAATGACGTCTGGTCCTTGCGGCTGCGCTGCAGATAGGTGCCTGCCTTGATGGTATGGCGTCCCCAGACTTTAGCCACGCCATCGGTGATGTCGATGGTGGTGTTGTAGTTGATGAACGGCGAGTCGTTGGTGCCGAAGCCGGGGCTGTTCACCAGGCGCGTGCCGCCGAAGCCGACGTTGGGAATGTAGTCCCGCTGCACGGCATTCGGATAGAGCAGCGGCAGGTTGATGCCCGATGTCTTGCGAGTATAGGCGCCCGTAGTTTCGTCAATCAGGATGCTGTTGTGGCTGGTCCCGATGTTGAATTCGTTGGTGAGCGTGGGGCTGAAAATGTAGGTGGTGCCCACGGCCCAACTGATGCCGGGGTTGGCGTATTGAATGGGCGACAGCGGGGTGTTGGAGCCCAGCACGAACGAGCCGTATTGCGACTGGTAGGTGTTGTTGTTGTTGATGAAGTGGCCGAACACGCGCGCCTTCGACGTCATGTTGTAGTCCATGCGCACCAGGTCCTCGCGGCGCGGATACTGGTCGGAAATCTGCGACTGGTAGTCGTAACCCTTCACGCAACCGCCGGCTCCCGGCGAAGTAGCGCAAGCGTTCGGCACATTGGGCGCCGGTAACAGGTTCATCACGGCCAATCCAGGAGCGTACAGGCGGCTGGCTGGGATCACGTTGCCGGGGAAAACCCCTCCGGTGGTAAAGTCCTTGATGGTGAACGGATTCCCGTTGTTGTCCACGCTCTGGGAGAAATCGCCCTTACGTTCCAGCGCCGTAGGCACAGTAAGGTTGTGGGCGCCCTGCGGCCGCAGTTGCCGCTGGAATTCCTCGCTCCAGAAGAAGAACAGCTTTTCCTTGTTCTTCATCACCTTCGGAATGTAAACCGGGCCCCCGAACGTGGCGCCGATATCGTTAAACCGGAACAGGTTGCGCGGCAGGCCGTTGCGGTTGTTCAGCCAGTTGTTGGCATTCAGCCCGTCGTGACGGTGAAACCAGTAGCCGCTGCCATGGAATTCGGAGGTGCCGCTCTTGGTCAGCACGGAAATCTGCGCGCCCATGGAGCGCCCGTATTCGGCCTGGTAGACGCCCGTGAGGATTTTGAATTCCTGGATGGAGTCCAGACTCATGGTGACGTTGGCACCGCCGTTCGAACCCGTGTCGACGTTGCTGATGCCGTTCACCGTCAACTGATTCGAGTTGGTGCGTGTGCCATTGGCGGAAATAGAGCCCAAGCCCCCCGGTCCGGCAGTCGCCAGGCTCACCGTGCTCACCACGCCGGGCACCAGCTTTACCAGGTCCAGGTAGCTGCGGCCGTTGACCGCGATGTTCTGCATCTGCGTAGCAACCAGGGCCTCGGAGCGTTCCGCGCTCTCGGTCTTCAGCGTCACGGCGGAGGCGCTGACTTCGATGGTTTCGGAAACCGTTCCCACTTCCAGGGCGACGTCGCCCAACGCGAGTTTGTCGTTGGCGCTCAGCGTGATCCCTTTGCGGTCGTATTTCTTGAAACCGGGCGCTTCCACGGTAAGCGTGTAGGTGCCGGGCGGCACCTGGGCGAATACGAAGCGGCCCGCCTCATCGCTTTTCGCCGAGAATTGAACCTTCTGTTCCTGCTCCAAAGCCGTGACGGCCGCATTGGGCACGGCGGAGTGTTGCGAGTCCACGACGCTGCCCGCGATCGAACCGCTGGTGGTTTGCCCGAAAGCCGGCCCGAAAGCCGACATCGCCAATGCGAGAGTAATACCCGGAATGATCTTCGTTCCTGTCATTTACCAAACCTTTCCCCGTAGGTGTATTTTGACGTTGACGTTGATGTTTGGATGTGCGGAGTTTTCATCGCCTGACCCGCATGGTTTGCAATGGGCGGAGATCTCCCCCGTACATGATGGGGTCGGTGCGGCGACTAGCCTGTGTATACAGCCCCGCTGTATACAACCCCACGGCCGGCGTTCCCGAGGAAACGCGGACCATGAGCGGCAGTTGAGCGAAACTCATCGACACGGACAGTTTGCCGACTAACCCTTTAGAATGGGACTTCGGACTATACCCGAAGTTTCAAACCATGACCCACATGGTCGTAACCTTATATATAGATATAGGCCTATTCTGAAACAAAAGCAAGCAAAGCGTCCGATACCTTGTGCAAATTGTTTATTAGTTGCCCGGTAGCGCCAATGTTAGCGCTCTACACAACAGGTCAAATCGGGCCGGGCCCATCCGCGCCGGCCCATCCGCACCGGGCCTTTGATAAACTCTCCGAGGGGGACGGCAAGTATGGATGCGCTTACACTGAGAAACTGGCTCCGGAGTACGCCCCTGCGCTGCTGGCTGCCGAGACCGCCATGGGAGCACGAAGGCGAACTCACCTCCCGGCAGGTGATGGAGCGCATCCGGAAAAACGCAGGTGTGACGTGGCGCAGCCAGACCGTGGACACCTTCAAGGCCGGGAACCCGGACACGCCGGTGATGTGAAAAGGCGCTCATCGTTCTGGGGCACATGCCATTTCGGACGAAAATGGAATGGGCGAATGCGCCCGGTGGCTGAAGAAGTTTGTCACCGAAGTGCCGGTGGAATTCGTGCCGGCCCGAGAGCCGTTCTGGGCCGGCGTAGCGCCAGGCATTCCTGCCTCGGTGTTTTTGCCGTTGACTCGGAGTAACGTTTTGTCAACTGGAAGCCGTCTTATGACCATGGGATTGCGGCTCGGTAGCCTGATGCTGGGTGTGTGCGCGGGAGGGTTGTGCGTAGGGGACTTGCTCCTGGCGGCGGACGCCCCAACCTTCGAAACCACCGTTACGCCCGTGCTGACCAAGACCTGCTCGCCCTGCCACAACCAAGGCTTGGCTTCGGGCGGAATGATGATTGACGCCTTCACCAAGCCTGCATCCCTTACGGCCAACCGCGACGGCTGGGAGATCATCCTCCAGAAACTCCGTTCCGGCGAAATGCCGCCCAAGGGCGTTCCACGGCCGGCCCAAATGGACGCCGTCATTCAGTTTGTCCAGGGCGAATTCGAAAACGCCGACAAAAACATCAAGCCCGACCCCGGCCGCGTCACCGCCCGCCGCCTGAACCGCGCCGAGTATACCAACACCATCCGCGATCTTCTGGACGTGGAATTCCGCGCCGAAAAGAGCTTTCCCACCGATGACCTGGGTAACGGGTTCGACAACATAGGTGAGGTGCTGACCATTTCGCCCATGCTCATGGAGAAATACCTGGCGGCCGCCGGGCGCATCGCCTCCCGCGCTATCGGCGCCGACCCGCTGCCTAAGCCGCTGCAAACCCAGTATGCCGCCAAGGACAAGAAAATCCGCCGGGTGGATTTCAGCACCATCGAAGCCGCGGGCCGCATTGAGTTCGATGGCGAATACATCGTACGCTTCGGCCTGCCGGGCGAGCGCGCGGCCGACGCCAAACCCGTGACGCTGGGCTTCTGGATGGATGGCAAGCTGCTGCAGACCATGCCGGTGGAAACCAAGCCATCGGGCCTGGTGTACTTCAATCCGTATTCCGAGGAGCAGATGCGGCTGGTTTTGCCCGAGGGCGATCACGTGTTCCGCGCCGCGTTCATTGACGACGATTTCGTCAAAGGCTTGTCGGGGGTCGAGGCATACAGCAACAAGAAGAACAAGTTTCTGGATTCCATCACGTTGATAGGCCCGTACCAGCCCAAGGATGAAAAGCCCAGCCGCAAGAAGATTCTGATTTGCGATCCGAATTCGGGGCCAGCCTGCGTGGACAAGATCCTCACCAACCTGGCGCATCACGCCTACCGCCGGCCGGTAACCCGCGCGGAGGTGGCGTCGCTGGTCAGGTTCGTCGCCATGGCGAAGGCCAACGGCCAGAACACGGAGCAAGGAATCCAACTGGCCTTGCAAGCCATGCTGGTTTCGCCCAACTTCCTCTTCCGCATCGAGCATGATGCCAGCCCCACCGACCCTACCAAGGTGCACTCCGTAACGGACGTCGAACTGGCGTCGCGGTTGAGCTACTTCCTGTGGAGCGGGATGCCGGACGACGAACTTCTGGGTCTGGCCGAAGCCGGCAAACTGCGCACTCCCGGCGTTCTGGATGCACAGGTAAAGCGTATGCTGGCCGACCCGAAATCGTCGGCCCTGGCCGATAACTTTGCCGGCCAATGGCTGGAGTTGCGCAACCTGGACGTGGTCAAACCCGATCCGCAGAAGTTCCCGGAATGGGGACCGGAATTGCGCGACGCCATGAAGATGGAGACGCGCCTGTTCTTCGATTATGCGTTGCGCGAGAACCGGCCGCTGGCCGACTTTCTGGATGCACGGTACACGTTTCTGAACGATCGCCTGGCCAAATTCTACGGCATTCCCGATATTAAAGGACCGGATTTCCGCAAGGTGGACCTGGCCACGGAGCAGCGCGGCGGCATTCTGAGCCAGGCCAGCGTGCTGACGGTTTCGAGCTACCCTACCCGCACCTCGGTGGTGATCCGCGGCAAGTACATTTTGAACAACATTCTGGGCAGCCCGCCGCCCCCGCCGCCCGATCCGCTGCCACCGCCGATCGACGAAGGCGCCGTGGGCACGTCCGCCTCGCTGCGCCAGCAGATGGAAGCACACCGGGCCGACGCGGCCTGCGCCGGGTGCCATTCCAAGATGGACCCGCTGGGATTCGCGCTGGAAAACTACGACGGAATCGGCAAGTGGCGCACCATGGATGGCAAGTTCCCGGTGGATTCGAGCGGCGTCCTGCCCAACGGAAAGTCCTTCTCCACGCCCGCAGGGATGCGCACCGTGCTGAGGGACCAACTCCCCGAGTTTGCCCGTTGCATCGTGGAAAAGATGTTGACATACTCGTTAGGGCGAGGGTTGGGCCCCTATGATCGAAGGACCGTGGAGCAGATCAGCCGGAATCTTTCGGCCTCGGAGTATCCGTTCCAGACGATCGTTTTTGAAATTGTTCGCAGCCTCCCGTTCCAATCCCGCCGCGGGGAACTGGCCGCGACGCAGAGCGTATTGAACTCGAAAGACATTGCCGGACCGAAAGAGATTGCCAGACCGAGAGAGATTGCCAAACCATGATCACCCGTAAGGCACTTGCCAGGCGAACGTTTCTGCGAGGAGTGGGAACGGCGGTTGCCCTGCCGTTTCTGGATTCGATGATACCGGCCTTCGCGGCCAAGGCTGCCGGCAAGCCCCCGGTCCGGCTGGCGTTTGTCTACGTGCCCAACGGCATCATGATGAACGGCTGGAACCCGGACTACGAAGGCAAGCTGACCGAGTTGCCCCGCGTCCTGAAGCCGCTGGAGCCGTACAAAGAGGATATTACGCTGTTGGGCAACCTGACCCACAACACCGGCCGCGCGCTGCTGGATGGCCCCGGCGATCACGGGCGCTGTTGCGGATCGTACCTCACCGGTATTCAGGTGAAGAAGACGCTCACCGATATCAAGGCGGGCGTTTCGATGGACCAGATTATCGCCAGCCAGATCGGCAGCCAGACGCGATTCCCGTCGCTGGAACTGGGCCTCGAAGATGCGCGACAATCGGGCGATTGCGATTCCGGTTATTCCTGCGCCTATACCAACAACCTGGCATGGCGCAGCGAAACCCAGCCGCTGCCGCCCGTCCTGGACCCGCGCTCGTTGTTCGAACGCCTGTTCGGCGACGGCGTGGCGCTGAGCCCCGAAGCCCGGCTGCGGCAGGCCAAGTACCGGCGCAGCATTCTGGACTTCGTGACGGCAGACACCAAAAAACTGGAGTCGGGCCTGGGCCCCACCGATCGGCGAAAGCTGGACGAATACCTGTCTTCCATCCGTGAGGTGGAGCGCCAGTTGGAGAAGGCGGAGAAGGACAACGCGCAGATCGACCCGCACATGGAGAAGCCCTACGGCGTGCCGGCCGATTTCGCGGAACACTACAAGCTGATGACCGACATGATGACCATCGCGTTCCAGGCCGACCTGACGCGCGTCATGACGTTCCTGGTGACTCACGAAGGCACGTCGCGGGCCTACCGCGAGATCGGCATCTCCGACGGCCACCATCCGCTGACCCACCACCAGAACAAGCCCGACCTCATCGAGAAGGTGTCGCAGATCAACGTTTACCACATGAAGCAGTTCGCCGGCTGGATCGAGAAACTGAAATCGATCAAGGAAGGCGATGGCAGGCTGCTGGACAATCTGATGATCGTCTACGGCGCCGGCCTTTCCGACGGCAACCGCCACACCCACGAAGATCTGCCCACACTGATAGCCGGCCGCGGCGGAAACGTCATCAAGAGCGGCCGCCGCATTGTCTACCGCCGCGAGACGCCCATGTGCAACCTGTTCCTCACCATGATGGACAGGATGGGGGTGCGGATGGAACACTTCGGCGACTCCACCGGGAAACTTGACGGCGTGGACTTGGGGTAGCACACAGCCATTCGTGCTGGGTTGGGGGCGTTACCATGTACGCATGACACGCTTCCTGGCTCTGTTCGCCTTCCTGGCCGTCGCGGCGCCTGCACAGCCGCCCGATTCGTCCGACGCCAAACCGCTGCGCGTGGCCATCGCCGGCCTGGCTCACGGCCACGCCTCCGGATTTTTCCGTGGCGCGCGCAACCGAAAAGATATCCAGATTACCGGCGTCTTCGACTCCGACGCCACGCTGGGTGCGCGCTATGCGAAGGAAAACGGCTTCGCTGCGGACATCATGTTTACCGACCTGGGCGCCATGCTGGACCGCACCAAACCCGAGGCCGTGGCCACCTTCACCAACACCTACGACCACGCCATGGTAGTGGAGGCCTGCGCCCTCCGGCACATCCCCGTGATGATGGAGAAGCCGCTGGCGGCGAACCTGGCGCAGGCCCGCGCCATCCAGAAAGCCGCCCAGCGCGGCGGCATTCCGGTGATCGTGAACTACGAGACCACCTGGTACAAAAGCCACGGCGAGATCTGGAAAATTATCAAGGAGCAGAAGGCGGTGGGCGAGATTCGAAAGATGGTGGCCATGGACGGCCATCAGGGGCCGAAGGAAATCAACGTCCAGCCCGAGTTCTTTGCCTGGCTAAGCGACCCGGTGAAAAACGGCGCCGGCGCGCTATTCGATTTCGGCTGCTACGGCGCCAATCTGATGACGTGGCTGATGGACAACCAGCGGCCCATAGCGGTGACCGCGCTGGCGCACACCAACAAGCCGGAGATCTACGCGCACGTGGACGACGAAGCCACCATCCTGGTGCAGTATCCCAGAGCGCAGGGCATTATTCAGGCTTCGTGGAATTGGCCCTACAGCCGCAAGGATTTCGAAGTCTACGGCGCCCAAGGCTACACCATCGCTACGGGCGGCGATGGTTTACGCGTGCGCTTGCCCGGCGGCAAGGCTGAGGAAGTCCGCACTCCGGGCCCGTTGCCGCCGGCGGAGCGGGATTCGATTTCGTATCTGTCCGGGGTAGCGCGCGGCCGCTTCAAACCGGCCGGGCTGAACTCGCTGGAGAACAATGTGATCGTGGTGGAGATTCTGGACGCGGCCCGGGAGTCCGTGCGGACGGGAAAAACGATTGCGCTGAAGTAGGGGGACGCGGCCACCCGAACGAGGTAGCATTCAGAGCCGTGACCGTCTTTCAGAGCCGTGACCGTTAGGGAGCGTGGAGTAGGTAGGGCTACGCTTTGATCTTGGGGTTTGGGCCGCCGCCCCAGTCTTCCAGCCACTGCGCGGGCTTTTCTACGCGGAACCGGGCGGTCAGATCGATGCAATCGCGCGCGGCCTTACTGGTATCCGGGTCCAAGACAATGACTTCGATGCCACGGCTGCGCATGAAGAGGATTGTCTCATCACTTGAAGCATTGATGACATCGCCAATGACCACGCGCGGAATGCCGAACTGAGTAATTGCTCCGGTGCACATAAAGCAGGGCTGCAGCGTCGTGTACATGGACGTGTTGTGGCGGTTCATCATGCGGCCGGCATCGCGTAGAGCCGCCATTTCGCCGTGAACGATCGGATTGCCTTCCTGCAGGAGAGCATTGTGCCCCTCACCCAAGACCTCGCCGCTGTCATTGTCAACTAATACACCGCCGATTGGGCACCCGCCTTCGGAGTGGCTCTTGGCGGCAAGCTCGAACGCGCGCGCCATATAGTACTCGTGAGACTTGTAAGCCATCTTGAGCATTCCTAAGACCTGGAACTGCGCCCGTCAAGAAAATAGCGCGACAGGCGGATTGCCAATTCGCCGCAGGTTGCCAACCGGTTGCCAACCTGCCCCACACTACTCGCTCCTTAACGCCCGTAGCGGATCTCCCGTCGCGGCTCGCCAGGCCGGGCCGGCGCTGGCCGTCGCTCCTATCCCCAAGACCAACACGCACGCACTACAATACGTCACGGCGTCGCTGCTGCCGACTTCGTAAAGCAGGCTCGCCAGCAGCTTGGACAGAAACAGCGCCGCCACCACGCCGGTCGAAAGCCCGGCGGCCAAGGGGACCATCGCGCCCCTCAGGATTACGGCAACCACCTGTCGCGGCGTCGCCCCCAGCGCCACCCGGATGCCCACTTCGTGCGCCTGCAAAGTCGAGGTGTAGGCCACAACGCCGTAGACGCCGCCGGACGTCAACAGCACAGCCAGGCTGCCCAGCACCGTGAAAATCCACGCCGAAAAGCGCGGCCGCCAGATGGAATCGGTAATCACGTCGTTCATCGTCTCCACCTTGACCACGGGTTGATTCGGGTCTACGGCCCACACCTCCTTTTGCAGCGCTGCCGCCGGCGCCAGCGGATCGCCGGCTGTCCGCACCACAATCGTCGACATGAACGCCGCGAAAATGAACTGCCGGATGGGGACATAGAGTTCACCCTTCGCCGGTTGGTCATAGCTCAACTGCGATGTGTTCTTCACGACACCCACGACAGTTGACCCCGGCCCATTGGATTCGCCACTGGGCAGCGCCTCGCCCACGGGACTTCTGTCCGGGAACAGTTGGCGCGCCAGGTACTCGTTGATGATGGCCACCCCGGGAGCGCCCGCCTGGTCGGCATCGGTGAACACCCGGCCGGCAATCAACGGAATGCCCATCACCGCGAAATAACGGGGGCTGATGGTACGGGTGGAGTTCAAAACTGGCCGACCGTCCAGGGCCTTTAGAGCGATGGAACTGCTGACTCCCGACAGCGGCAGATTGTTGACTATGGCCGCCTGAATTCCCGGGATTCGCTCGATGCGCTCAAGGATTTCGCGATAATAGGCAATCTGGCGCGGCCTGGTATTGTACTTGCCTGCAGGCCCCAATTGCGTGCGCATGCCAACCGGCACCCGCATGGTGAGGACATGATCGGGACGAAATCCGTGGTCCTCCTGCTGGAGACGGACCAGGCTACGAATCATTAGCCCTGATCCCACCAGCAGCAGAAAAGCGAAGGCAGCTTCGGACGCGATCAGGACGGCGAAAATCCGCGCCGGGCCTTTCGAGCCACCCTTGGACCGCCAGCCAGCGCGGCCGCCGCGCAGCACGCCCTGAATGTCCGTTCGCCCAGCCAGCAGGACCGGCGCCAGGCTGCATAGAACGGCCAGCAGCAGGCACAGCGCCGTGTTAAACAGCAGCACGCGGCCATTCAGCGCCACGCGTTGCAAATGGGGAAGCACCACTGGCAGCGCGGCCAATCGGTTCGCGAGCAACCGAAGAGCGTAATGTGCCACGGTAATTCCCGCCGCGCTTCCCAACACCGCCAATACGAAACTTTCGGCCAGAAGTTGGCGCACCACCCGCCAGAAGCCCGCGCCCAGCGATGCGCGGATGGCGATCTCCCTCTGCCGTTCCACCGCGCGGCTCAGCAAGAGACTGCCCACATCGGCGCAGGCGATCAGCAGGACCAGCCCCACCGCCACCAGAACAAAGACTAGTGTCAACTGGTATTTCCGATCGGCGGTTTCGCTCCACGGCGTCACGTCGATCCGCAGGCCAGCTTTCTCTTTCGGGTCCTCCTGTTCCATCTGGCGGGCCACTACTTCGAGCGCGCTCCCCGCCTGGCCGGGCGTGATGCCGGACTTCAATCTGGCCAACACCTGGAGCCACATGGTGATGGCGGGAGTCACGCGGAGAGGTGTCCACAGTTCGACATCGGAAGCGGGGAACTCGAATTCCGGCCCCATCACGCCGGCAATGGTGAAGACTTCTTCGGAGACTGTGATCGGGCGGCCGACGGCGGCCGGGTCGCCGTGGAAGCGCCGCCGCCAGAGCCGGTCGCTGATCACGGCGACCTTCGCGGAGCCCGGTTCGTCGTCGCTATCCACCAGCGCCCGGCCGATGCGCGGGCGCATTCCCAACAACGGAAACAGTCCGCCTGCGGTTCGCAGCGCGATCACCTGATCGGGATCGCCCGCGCCCGTTATGGTGACGATGTCCCTCAGGAACGGCACAGTCTTCTCGAAAAGGTCGCTGCGATCGCGCCAGCGCATGTAGTCCTGGGCCGGGACGCCGGATATCAGCCGTTTGGCGGCCGTTTCGTCAACCCGCACCAGAAGGCCGGAAGACTGGTACGGAAGCGGCCGCAACAGCACCGCATCCACAATACTGAAGACCGCTGTATTGGCGCCGATCCCCAACCCCAGAATCCCTGTGGCGGCCGCCGTGAAGAGCGGGTTCTTGCGCAGCCATCGCAAGGCCCAAAGCAGATCTTGGATCATACTAACGAATTAGTATACCCAGATTTCGGGCGGCCATGGTTGTCGAATCCGGCAGTGGCGTACGATCCGGCGGAGTTCCCATTCCGGAGTGCAACTCGTGTAGTGACAAAAGATGTACGCTCGAAATGTGGGCCGAGACGCCCAGGATCTCCAGTTCGATTGGGATGACGCCCACATCCTGCATCTGAAGCGGCATCGGATTGAGCCCTCCGAGGTGGAGGAGTGCTTCCGGAACCGATCCAGCCATTCGATGCCACGATGTGGTGGATGGCGAAGATCGATCGTCGCCGAGCACCGGGGGACCGCCGCGGGAGCAACCCTCGCGTTGCGGGTTCTCACGTTGGTCTTCACTGTTCGCGACGATAGAATCCGCCCAATCACAGGATGGGATGCGGATCGACGAACCAAGAAGCAGTACTTTTCGGATGGAGGAAGTTAGCCGTCATGCCCCGGAACAAACTGATGATCCCGACGTTCAAAACGGAAAGAGCAGAAGCGGCCTGGTGGGACAAACACCGGTCCGAAGTCGAAGCGGACCTCCGTGTCGCGATGCGCGACGCCAAGACAATACCTCTGGGTGACGTCCTGAGCCAAGCCAGGCGAAAGAAGGACCTTCTACGGGTGACGATCCGCCTGGCAAGCGAAGACATTGCCACGGCCCGGCAACTGGCGGACGACAAGGGCATCGGTTACCAAACCTATATCAAGCTTCTCCTGCACCAGGCGTTACAAAAGGAGGTGGGCCGCCAGAACCGGGGGCTTAGAAAATGAATCGGGCAGAGCGGCCACCCCGGCCTCAGGTATCATAGATAAACTCCTATGGACCGACGAACCTGGCTTCAATTGCTTAGCATCCTCGCCGCCGCGCGCGCAGGATACTCCCAAGAACGCCCCGCCGGCGGTGGCCGCGGACAGCAACTGACAACACCCCTTGCCGTCACCAAGGAACAGGTGGCCGCCGCGCTCACACTCATCGGCCTTGCATTCCAGGATGCCGAAATCGAAACCATGTTGCGCGGCGTCAACCAGGCCATGGGCCAATACGCCAACCTGCGCAAACTCGATATCCCCCTGGATACCGAGCCGGCCTTCTGCTTCCACCCCGGCCTCCCCGACCGGCAGCCCATCAAAGGGCCGCAGCGTTTCGAAACCACCATCCCGAAATCCGGCTCCGTCAAGGCCCCGCCCAACCTGGAAGAGGTGGCGTTCTGGCCCGTCACCGAACTGGCGCCGCTGTTGCGCTCGCGCGCCGTCTCCTCCAGCGATCTCGCCAAGATGTACATCGAGCGCATGAACAAGTACTCGCCCAGGCTTCTCTGCCTGATCACGCCTACCACGGAACTGGCCATGGAGCAGGCTGCCGCCGCCGACAAGGAAATCAAAGCCGGCCACTACCGCGGGCCGCTGCACGGCATTCCCTTCGGCGTCAAGGACCTCTTCGATACCAAAGGCATCCTCACCACCTGGGGCGCCGAGCCTTACCAGAATCGCGTACCGGACAAGGACGCCACGGTGGTCGAACGCCTGCGCAACGCTGGCGCCGTGCTGATGGGCAAGCTTTCCATGGGCGCGCTGGCCCAGGGCGGTCTCTGGTTCAAGGGGATGACCAAGACCCCGTGGAATATCGAGCAGACATCGAGTGGCTCCTCCGCCGGTTCCGCTTCCAGTACCGCGGCGGGTCTGGTCGGCTTCTCGCTGGGCACAGAGACGCTCGGTTCCATCGTGTCGCCCAGCCAGGCCTGCGGCACGGTTGGCCTGCGCCCCACCTACGGCCGCATCAGCCGCTACGGCGCCATGGGACTGAGTTGGACCATGGACAAAATCGGGCCCATCTGCCGCGGCGTGGAAGATTGCGCCATCGTGCTCAACGCCGTCTATGGACCCGACGGGCGCGACCGCACCGTGGGCGCCGACCCGTTCCACTGGGAGCCGCGGAAGCCGCTCCAGAGCATGAAGGTCGGCATCCTCCAAAAGGATTTCGACCGCGCCCAGGGCGATCAGAAAAAGGTCTACGACCAGGCTATCGAAGACCTGAAGAGGGCCGGCGTCACCATGGCGCCGTGTGAGTTCCAGGAGGACATCAACATGATCCGCTTCCTGTTGAGCGCCGAAGCCGCCACCGCTTTTGACGACATTACACGCGATGGCCGGGTGCACGAACTGCGCGGCCAGTCGCCCGGCGATTGGCCCAACTCCTTCAGGACTTCGCGCTTGATTCCCGCCGTGGAGTACATCCGCGCCCAGCGCGCGCGCACGCTGCTGGTCGAAAAGTTCGAAAAGTTCATGGCCGATTGGGACGCCATCGTGATGCCGCCGAATTCGCTGCTCACCACCACCAATCTCACCGGCAATCCGCAAGTAGTGATGAAGTGCGGCTTTGTGAACAACCTGCCGCGCTCCATCAGCTTCCTCGGCAAGATTTACGACGAAGGCTCTCCACTGCGGGTGGCTCTGGCCTACGAACAGGTCACCGAGTGGCACAAGAAAAACCCCACATTGGTTTCCTGAATCATTTAGCAAGCGATCGTGCAGCAAACCATCGTGCCTCAAACATCAACTGAAATTTCCGAAGCCGCCTACCGCCAGCGCATCGCCAGGCTGCAGGAAGCCATGAAGGAATTCGGCTTGCAGGCCGTGGTGATGGAAGCGGGACCGGCCATGACTTACCTCACGGGCGTCCGCTGGGGCCGCAGTGAGCGAACCTTCGCCCTAGTTCTGACCCAGAAGGGCGACCCGGCCTGGGTGCTGCCGGGCTTCGAGGACATGCGCGCCCGTGAATTGATCCACGCCGGTCAGGAGATCCGCGTCTGGCAGGAGGACGAAAGCCCTTACCAAAGGGTCGCGGAAATCCTCAAGGACCGCGGTGTGGCCGCCGGTCGCGTGGGCATGGAGGAATCGCTGCGCTTCTTCGTGTTCGATGGCGTCCGCAATCAGGCTCCCAAGCTGGACTACACCAGTGCCCAGCCTGCTTTGAAGGCCGCCGGAGTAGATTTAGCACCGCCCACGGGCCGCGGCGGACGCAAACAACAGGCGGGCGGACGCAAGCAGTAGGCGAATGCCGCCGGCCTTGCAGGAGCGACCCCGTAGAGCGATGATCCCGCGCTGGAACGGACGAAATCTGTGCCGCGCACCCGGCCATACTACGACGTGCCGAAGACCCATCCCCGGGAATCCTTTCCGAGTGGCCGAAACCGAATCTGTCGCTGCCCTCTCACTACTGAATTTTCGTGACAATACGGTGGCTTCTGGCGTCTAATCTTGAAAATGATTGGCTTAGCAAGCGCCTGCCTGCGGGCCCCTGGAGTTACTCGCCACGGAGTAACGAATGGCTCCCATGAGGCTTTCAGATGTATAAGTCCCTGTTGTGTATGAATTCCGGTGTAAAGCGGCCAATACCGCAGTCATGGTTTTGGCCTGCTAGGGCCTCGGCTCAGTCTGTGACGTTCTAAGGAGGAATATGCGAGCATTCGCATGCGTAAGCTCACTCGCCCTGCTCTCTAGTGCGGCATTCAGCCAGTCCACCGAAACCCCGCCGGCATTTGAGTTCTCGGATGTCCACGCGGTCGCCCCGGGAGCCAATCAGTTCATGCGCGGCGGTCTCATGCGAGGCGGCCGGTATGAGTTGCGGACCGCAACCATGGTGGACCTGATTAAGACCGCCTACGGCGTTGACGACGACAACGTGATCGGCGGGCCGAATTGGCTGGAATTCGATCGGTTCGACCTGATCGCCAAGGCCGCGCCCTCGTCGTCGCCGGAAAGAATCCAGTTGATGCTCCAGGCCCTGCTGGCGGACCGCTTCCATTTGGTTGTACACAATGACACGAAGTCCCTGCCGGAATATGTGCTGACGCTGGGGAAAGGACGCCAGAAACTGAAGGAATCGGACGGCACGGGTGAGAAGGGATGCCAGGGACAGCCCCAACCGCAGAATCTCCCGCCCGGGGTCCCGCGGTATATTACGGTTTCCTGTCATAACCTGACCTCGGCGGCAATTGCCGATGAACTGCACCAGATGGCGGGCGGCTATCTGGACACGCCGGTGGTGGACTCCACCGGGCTCAAGGGCTCCTGGGATTTCGACATCAAGTGGTCCGGACGCGGCCAACTCGCGGCCGCCGGCGCCGACGGCATCTCCATCTTCGACGCAGTCGATAAACAACTCGGTCTTAAGCTGGAACTTCAAAAGCTCCCGATGCCCGTCATCGTGATTGATCGTGTGAACCAGAAGCCGACGGAAAATCTGCCCGGCGTGACTAAAGCCCTTCCGGTTACTCCGACCGAGTTTGAAGTGGCGGTTGTCAAGCCGAGCGCGCCGGACTCCAGGCAAACGCGAAGCCCATTTCAACCCGGCGGGAAGCTCGAGCTGCAAGGCTTCACGCTGAAGACCCTGATCAGGATTGCCTGGGACATCAATGGCGACGAAATGCTCGTCGGAGCGCCGAAATGGCTGGATTCGGACAAGTTCGATATCATTGCGAAGGCCTCCACCGCCACCTTATTACACGCGCCGTCAAACGCACCGCCCGTGGACATCGATGCGCTTCGCCTCATGCTGCGCGCGCTGCTGGTGGATCGCTTCAAGCTGGCGGTTCATAATGAAGACCGGCCCGTTTCCGCATATACACTGGTGGCGGTAAAGCCGAAACTCAACAAAGCAGACCCTGCAAATCGTACGAGATTTAAGGAGGGTCCGGCGCTCGCCTCAAAGGACCCAAGAGACAAGAATCCATTGCTGGGGAGGCTGGTTACATGCCAGAACATGACCCTGGCGCAATTTGCGGAACAGCTTCAAAACATTGCGCCGGGCTATATTCACAGCCCGGTTCTGGATGCCACCGGGATCGACGGCGGCTGGGACTTTACGCTCAGTTTCAGTCCGGCCGGCCAATTCCAGGGTGGTGGAGGCCGGGGCGGAGACCGGGGCGGAGACCGCGGCGGAGAAACCACGGGCCCGCCGTCGGCTGCCATGCCGGCGGCATCGGATCCGAGTGGCGCTCTCACACTTTTCGAAGCCATTGACAAACAACTCGGGCTTAAACTGGAACTGAAAAAGCGCCCTGTGTCCGTTCTCGTCATCGATAGCGTAGAGCAGAAGCCGACAGACAACTGACGGGTCTTTCCGTTTCCGTACCGGTACTAGGCAGGAGTCTTGCCAAAGTGCCCACCGCATTAGCCTCGAAAACTGATGCGACTTAGCGTCGAAATCGGCATCGCCGGCCACAACTTCGCCATACTCCTTCAGCCTGGAAGCACAGCCAGCGGCATTGTAATCACGGCGTCAATATTGTGGCGGGCCAGCTTGCAGGCATCGTCCCACAGGCCCCAATGCAGGCGTAGCGCGCCGCACCAGCCTTGGCCCGCGGAACCACCACCTCGCAGCCATTCTTCTACGTTATTCTCTAGAGAAGGAGCGCGGATCATGAGTCTTGATTGGTCGCAATGCCCCGCCTGTAGAGAGCGTCCCAGGCAAAGTCAGCGGTGCGTGGGTGCTACGGGGAAGCCGGACGCCGGTGAAGGTTCTGTTTGAAAACCTCGAAGCCGGTATGAGCATCGATGAAGTGATCGAACAGTTTCCGGTGACCCGTGAGCAGCTAGACATCGTCACGGCGTTTGTGGCGCGTTCTCTGGAAAAGGCTCCGACCCACAGCTAGATCGTGGCCGGGATGTTATTTCGGTAGCGGCACACCACGGGGTCTTGCCCGTCCCTCCCCTTACCGACTTTGTTCCCTATACCCCGGCGACGTACTATGAAAAAGGAGCGAAGATTATGGCGAATCTTGATTGGTCACAGTGCCCCGCCGTCGAGAGTATCCCCGGCAAAGTCAGCGGCGCGTGGGTCTTCCGGGGAACGCGGATGCCGGTTCAGACAGTGTTCGAGAATCTTGAGGCCGGTATGTCGGCCAAAGAGATTACGGAAGTTTTCGACGTGACCCTGGAGGAAGTGAAAGCCGTCTTGCACTTTGCCAGCAAGAGTCTTACAAAAGCGCCCACCTTCGTCTGATGAAAATCCTGTTCGATAACGGCACCCCGAAGCCGATAGCTCGTTGTCTAACGGGCCACGAGATCACTTATGCGCGGCAGATTGGCTGGCATAAGATGGAAAACGGGGAGTTGATTCAAAAGGCCGAGGAAGCCGGGTACGAAGTGCTTCTCAGCACCGACAAGAATATCCGATAGCAGCAGAACCTCTCAGGACGGAAACTTGCCCTGGTCGTACTCGGCAATCAGCAATGGCCGGCTGTGCGGTTGCATCTCGACAGAATCGCCGCCGTGGTGAACGCGGCCACGCCGGGCAGCTATACAGAAGTGGACATCCCCTTCGAGTAACCCACCGGGCCGTGTTTTCTCCGCGGGGGGAAGCGCAGCCAGCGTTCATGAGGAACGCCGACACGGGCGCAACGGGTTCTGCCCGAGTCACAGGTTGATATCCAGGCCGGTGTCTCTATCGCGCTGAAAAATCGATGTTGAGACCCCGCAACGGCGCAAACAGCTCAACCATGTCCTCGCCTCTGCCGGTTCGCTGAGCCTGACTGGTGAGGTTGGAAGATGGACCGCTTCTTCGAGCAGACTGGCGGCATACGCCCCGATTCCCAAGCCGTGCTCGGCAGCCTGCCGCGTAAGCTCGGCCTCAATCTCCGGTCTGATGTCAAGCGTGATGGTCATTAGCGGCCTCCTTCAATCGCGGCATTCTTCAATCTCAATTTTTTCTCCCCACTGATAGACGCGCCAGCCATCATCGAACTTCTTCAAAGCCACCGAGCCGCTTCTTACGGGAAGCTCCTTCAAACAGGTCTTACAATCTGCGACGACAGACGAGAAATTCCAGTTCCATGTGAATCGAACTTCCTTGCCCAACACAAGTGGTACGTCACTGATCCCGGTGATTTCGTGGACAACTCGATGAACCGAGGGTTTGCCATTTAACATAGGCCTGATTTGCGCAACGGCCCACATACATTATGCCGGCGTATGCTACGAATGTCTTGCCCTTTTCGGTAATCACTGGGTTTGGCTTTGGCTTATAGTCTGACCATATCGCAGTCGTTCGCAGACAATCATAAACTCCGACGGGCAAGACATTACCTCGTGATAGGGGTCAGCGTCTTGGGTTTGTTGTTCCATGACACCACTGGCGAAGTAATTGTTCAAGATGGCCTCCGCTCTGCCGCGGGTTAATTCATTGGAACTGCATCCACAACTGACAACCGACAGGGGTGATGAGGACTGCGATGCGCATTCGTGGCGGCTCCTGTCCGCTGGATGTGTGAAATTATACCATTGTGGCGTACTGATGGGTTCAACTAAATACGGCAATCTTGAGGCAGACCGGATCGTCGGCGCCGCCCGTTACGCGTTCTTATAAGCCAGATCCAGTATCTCCACCACGTGCATCACGCGCTGCTTCGACCCGTGCAGCCGCACTCCCGCCTGAAGCTGCAACAGGCAGCCGGGGTTGGCCGTGGCGATAATATGGGCGCCGGTGGAATTTACCGACTGCATCTTCCCGGCCAGGATCTGCATCGACATCTCATTCTGCACCACGTTGTAGATGCCGGCGCTGCCGCAACAGAGGTCCGAGCCCGGCATTTCGCGAAACGTCAGGCCCGGGACGGCCGCCAGCAACTGGCGCGGCGGTTTGCGCACACGCTGTCCGTGCGCCAGGTGGCAGGAATCCTGATACGTCACGGTGGCATCCACACGCCCCATTTTCGGATTCAGTTCGACGCCACCGAGGAATTCGGTGACGTCCCTCATCAGGCCCGAAAACTGGTGCGCCTTGGCCGCGAAATCGGCGTCGCCGGCCAGCAGTTCGCCGTACTCCTTCAGCGTGGAACCGCAGCCCGCGGCATTGGTGATCACGGCGTCGAAGCCTCCAGCCAGAACGGCGTCGATATTGCGGCGCGCCAGCTTGCAGGCATCGTCCCGCAGGCCCGAATGCAGATGCAGCGCGCCGCAGCAGCCCTGGCCCGCGGGCACCACCACCTCGCAGCCATTCTTCTGCAGCACCCGCACGGTGGCTTCATTCAGGCGCGCGAACGACACGTTGGCGATGCACCCGGCCATCAGCGCCACGCGGTGCCGGCGCGGCCCTTCCGGAGGAAACGTCCGGCCGAACTGGCTGAAGAAGAACGGCGGCTCGGCCGAGGGCGCCAGTTGCACCAGGTCGCCCAACCCGCCCAAAAGCCGCATGGATCCCATGGCCCGCAGCACCGCCTTCATGCCGCTGGCTTCGAACAGATAAAGCAGCGTTCCGGCCGCGGCCAGCGTGCGCCGCGAAACCAGCAGCCGTTCAAATACAAAACGGCGCACGCGCCCGGCCAGCCAGCCGCGGTGGGTATGCGATTCCAGTTCGGCACGCGCCGCCTCCACCATCCGGCCATAGGGCACGCCAGAAGGGCAAGCCGATTCGCATCCGCGGCAGGCCAGGCAGAGATCGATGTGTTCCCGGTAGGAATCCGTGATCGGGGCGCCGTTGGCCACCTGGACCATCTGGTACACGCGGCCGCGCGGCGAATCCATCTCCAGCCCCAATTCGCGGTAGGTGGGGCAGGCGTTCAGACACAGGCCGCAATGGACGCAGCGGTCCAGATCGAACTGGGTGGGCCCAGGGTTTCGTTCGGAAAGCCCGGTTGGTTCAGATACGGCCATAGAGTCGGCCACGGTTCAAAAGGTTCGATGGATCAAACAAATTCTTGACCCGCTGCATGATACCAAAATCCTTGCCTGGCGCGGGCCACAGATCGAGAGTTCGCCGCTGCCGATCCGGAGCATATTCGATAACCGCCTTCCAGCCGCGCCGCACCGCTTGGGGCAGCCATGCCGCGGCGGCATCGGTTTGTTCGAAGTATCCGTAGCAGACGCCCGAGCCCGCGCGCGCCACCGCCGGGCCATCGAACGACGCCATAATGCTTTCCACATCCTTTAGCGTACACGACGCGCGCACCACGGCGCCCCCGGGGTGGATGGCCAGAAACTCCGGAGTGAAGTTTTCCACGAAGGCCCACAGCGTGTCCTGCCGGGCGTTGTCGTAAGCCACGCCATCGCCCAGTTCCGTGAATTCGCGTTCGTATCGCTCCACGGCAGCGGCGTTTCCCGCGGCGCGGAGGGCCAACAGCCAGGCGCGATTGCCGAGGGTCGCGCCGGCGGCCGGATTCAGCACATCGATGGCCGCCGGCTGGAGCTGACTCTGCAGTATCCGGTTGCGCGCGGCCATCGCCGGCGCCGCCCCGTCGAAGCACAGCAGAAAACTGCGCTCCACTTCCGGCACAGGCATCAGTTTGAGGTTGACCACGGCGATGGCGGCCAGCGTGCCGAACGATCCGATCATGAGCTTGGCCATGTCCAGGCCGGCCACGTTTTTCACCACCATGCCGCCCGACTGCACCAGCTTGCCCTCCAGGGTGGCGAATTGCATGCCGATCACCAGGTCGCGCGCCGTGCCGTATAGCCGGCGCCGCGGGCCGTTTGTATTCGCTGCGATCACGCCGCCCACCGTGGCGCGGTCGCTGAACGGCGGGTCCAAGGGCACCATCTGCCGCTGGGCCGCCAGAAGCAGTTTCAGCTCGCGCCAGGGCAGCCCGGCATCCACGCTGATGGTGAGGTCGCGCGGTTCGTACTCGATCACACGCCGCAGCGAAAGCGTGGAGACTCCGACGTCGGCCGGTTCGATCGGTCCCGCCATCCGGTGCTTGGTTGAGTTGCCTGACAGGGTGATCGTCCGGCGGTTCGACGCGGCGTCGCGGAGGGCTTCCGCCAATTCCCCGGGATTGGATGGCGATTGCATGGCGCTGTCACGGTCTAGTACGACGACCACCATCCGCCCGGCGTCGCAAAGACCACGTGGCGCAGAATGGAACTGACGACGGTCAGCACGATGGAGCCGATCACGGCTGCCCAGAATCCGATTACCTCGAAGCCCGGCGTGAACAGCGCCGCCAACTTCAGCAGCATGGCGTTCACCACGAACAGGAACAATCCCAGAGTCAGGAAGATCAGAGGAAACGTAAGGAATTTAAGGACGGGACCGACAATGGCATTGACCACGGCGATCACGGCGGCGGCGATCAGCGCCGAGCCGAAATCGCGCACCCGGATGCCCGGGATGATCTGCGCCACAATCCACAGCGCAAGCGCGCTGACCAACCAAACCACAATCAGGTGTAGCATGAAGACCTCCAGCCAGAGATAATGATAAGCCATGGCGACGCTTTACGCCGGAACCTCCGGCTTCGCATACCCGGCTTGGAAGCCGGGCTTCTACCCGGCCAAACTGCCGGCCAAACAATTTCTGAACCACTATGCCGAACGGCTCAATTGCGTGGAGATCAACTACACGTTTCGCCGGCTCCCTTCGGCCAGTACCTTGGAAAACTGGGTAAGAGCGACACGGCCCGGCTTCGTCTTCGCACTGAAAGCGAATATGCGGATCACGCATATTCTGCGCCTGAAGAACGCCGGCGAGGCCACCGAGCTATTCCTCAGGATGATTGACCCGCTGCGCACCGCCCGCCGGCTGGGCCCGGTCCTTTTCCAGTTGCCGCCCGCCGTGAAATGCGACGTGGACCTCTTGCGAACCTATCTGGACCTGCTGCCCGCCGGCATGCGTTACGCCTTCGAGTTCCGCCACAAGAGCTGGCTGGTGGACGAGGTGTATGCCCTGCTGCGCGAGCGCAACGTCTCTCTGTGCGTAGCCGAATCGGAGAAGCTGGAGGTGCCCGAAGTGATCACGGCCGATTTTGTCTACTACCGCCTGCGCAAGCCCGAATACACCGAGGCTGACGTAGATAACTTCGCCGCGCGCTCCAAGGAACTGGTCGCCGCGGGGAAAGACTTATACCTGATGTTCAAGCACGAAGAGAGCCCCGAGGGGGCGTTGCATGCGGAGCTGGTGTTGAAGAAGGCGGAGTGATGCGGGCGCCAACCATCTCCGCCGCTAACCCTAAAACTTCGGCATAACGAAGCTGTATGCCGTGTAGCGCATTTCGCTCCACGCCAACTCCGGTAGTGGAAAACCGGGATAGAGCGGCGTGTCGACGGGGGTGAACTTCACTCGAATGCGGATGGCGGAACGGCCGGCGGTGAGCGCGCGCGGGACCAGGAATTCGTCATCGCGGAAGCGGCGGTTACTGGTCTGCACCACGTGTTCGGTGGCGCCAAGTTCGGCCCGGGGACTGGAGAAGACGCAAGTGTTCGAGCCTGCCAGATACCAAATGCCGGCCGCTTTCCAGACGGGCTTGGGCCCTTGAGCATCGGCGATGTAAACTTCGGCGCGTTGGTTTGGAAACTGGTAGTCCAGCTTGCGGCGCAGCATCACACCCAGGTTCTTCGGGTCGATCTTGAGCGTGAACTCCGACGCGGTCTTGGTGGTGCGGCCGCGGTCGGTGGAGGGTGGATACGTTTCCTTGCCCTGGAACGTATCGGGGCCCCATTCGTACCGCGAAGTAATCTGGTAGGGCGGCGAAGCTTCGGGCGAAGCGTAGCGGTGCTGGCGCTCGCTGGCATCGTCGCCGATCCGGAGTTCATCGGATTGGACCATCGAAGCCGCGGGCAGTCCGTACCAATAGGTGACCGTCTGGTAGTGCTCGGCAGATTCATTGATGCCGCCGTGTTCCAGGCGGATGACGGCGTTCCTGCCGAACGGCATCAAGTCGGCCAGCAGGAAGCGATAGGCCGATTCGATCTTGTCCTCCGGGCTTACCGCATCCTTCGCGCTCTTGGCGCCGACCGGGTGGCCGGCGAATGGCAGCGTCATATTGAGGCCGCCCCAGTAGTCGCCACCGCCGCCCCATTCCTCGGTGCCGGTGCCCTGGGCTTGCGGGGTCTGGCTGTCGTCGAAGAAAAACCGCGGGTCGCCTTCCAACGTGTTCAGCACAGCTTCGTGCGAAAAAATAAACGACGTGCCAACAAAGCTGCCGGACCAGTTGCCGCCGCCTTCGGTCTGCCGCGTGTCGAGCAACACCAGGTCCTTGCCGGGCTCGGGGCTGGGATGGTCGCGGTAAGTGGCATGGAAGTAGGCGGCCTGGTTCGGCCGGTCGTGGAACGGCACGGTACGGACGCTCCACTGGACGTCCGCGATCGGCGCCTCACCCGTTCCCGCCAGCTCAATGCGGGCGGAACGGAAGAAGGGCATCGGGAAATAGCAGCTCAGGCGGACGCGATCCTGCTCATAGCGGATCACCATGGGAAAGCTCTTGACGAGGTAGTCGCGATGGTCGCGGTTGTAGAGGATGCCGGCGACGCAAAAGAGCGCAATAGGCGCGTCGATGGACGGTTCCGGGCGGCCATCCCAAGTGACGCGCAAGCGGGCACGCGAGAAAGCCAGAGCCTGGTTGAGCGGCACCGAGAACTCGAGCCCGCGGATGGTGGAGGGGGCTGATAAAGGACGTTGCGGCGAAGACCACACCGGCACGGTGGCGGCGGCGGGCAAGTCGAATTTGCCGGAGTGAGCGGTGGCCGTGGGGGGCGCCAGATCGTCCCCGGCGCGATTGATCAGGCGCAGGACGTCGTCATCGGGCGGTGTCTTGCCATCCCAAGGGGCGATGGGCCGCGAGAGTTTCGTGCCCTGTACGAACTGATGGTAGATGTAATAGCCAGTGCCGTAGAAGGTGCGCGAGTAGGCCATTCGGAACGATTTTTGGAAGCCGACGGGCACCCACATCAGGTCTGCGCCCTTGGTCTGCGCCCAGGTGAAAGTGAGCGGCGTGGGGAAGGGCGCAGCCGGGAGGAAGACGGAGTTGGCGGCGGGATGCTCGGGGTCGGCCGTGCTGGTTTCGCGCACCATATGGTCGGCGCCATCCACTTCGTAATGCCAGGGGCTGCCGTGCCAGTGGTTGTAGCGGGCGAAGTAGAGCATGCCGGGGCCCTGAACATCGAGCGCGACGTTGAAATCATCGGCCACTTGATAGAGGAAATGCGAAGCGTCGGCGCGCTCGTTGCCGCCGGCGCGGTCGTAGGTGCTGCGCATGTAGGCGCGCACGCCGATGCGCTGATAGGGCCAGCGATCCCACAGGCGGTAGGCATCGAGGCCGACGGGAACGACAGGCGCCTGGGCGGCAGCGATGGCGGCGGCGATCAGCAATAGACCACTACTTCGCGCGCACATACACCTTCACCCCCGAAGCCGCGCCGGCGCCGCGATAGACGTGCTGCGTGGCTTTGACGAAGTCCGTGGTTTTGGCGTTGTAGATATCGACGAACTTTTGCGGGTTTCGGTCCACCAGCGGGAACCAGGAACTCTGCACCTGCACCATGATGCGATGGCCCTTGCGGAAGCAGTTATCGATGTCGGGCATCAGCCACTCTACCTTCTCCATTTTGCCCGACGCGAATGGTTCAGGCTTGGAATAGCTGTTGCGAAATCGGCCGCGCATGGCCTCGCCGCGCACCAATTGCTGGTAGCCGCCCATGTGGATGCCAGTGGGGTTGGGATCGGGATCGGGATAATCTTCGGGATAGACGTCGATCAGTTTCACCACCCAATCGGAATCGGTGCCGGTAGTGGAGACGAAGAGCGAGGCTGTCACGGGGCCGGCTAGCGTGACATCGCGGGCGAGTTCATCGCTCACGTACGTAAGCACGTCGGTGCGGGTGGCAGCGAAGCGCTGGTCCTCCACCATGTGCTCGCGCGTCATGCCGGGCGACTGGCCGTTGATATAGGGCACGGGCTTGTTGGGGTCGCTGATGTATTCGTCGAAGGGCGCGCCGGGCTCGGTGGGCGCATTCCAGGCGAGCTTGCCGTTGGCCTGCAAGTACAGGGTGCGCGGCTGGGCATCTTTGGGCGGCCAGGCATCTTCCTTGCGCCACTGATTGGTGCCGGTTTCGAAGACGAAGGCCTCGGGCAGTTTGGGGTCGTCCTTGCCCTTCAGCCAGTGGTTGAAGAACGGGAATTCGATTTCCTCGCGGAAGAAGACGGCGGTCTTGGAACCGAACCGGACATTGCCCAGGACGTCGCCATCGGAGCGCGACCAGCCGCCGTGATACCAGGGACCCATGACCAGAATATTGTTGGCGCCGGGGCTGTTCCGCTCGATGGTTTTGTAAGTATTGAGGGCGCCGAAGAGGTCTTCGGCGTCGAACCAGCCGCCCACGGTCATCACGGCGGGCTTGATGTTTTTCAGGTGGCGCCGCAGGTCGCGGGCCTGCCAGAACTCGTCGTAGTCGGGGTGCTGCGTCATCTCGGTCCAGAACGCAACGTCGTTCTTGAAGAACTTTTCGTTGACGTTGGCCAGCGGGCCCAGCGAGAGGAAGAAGCTGTAGGCATCCTGCGTGCCTGCGGGGTTCTGCGCGGGCGCAGTGGGGGGCAGCGTTGGGACGGGGCGCGGGTGGCCGAAGCCGGCGAAGAAGCGAAACATGTGCGGCAGGTAGAGCGTACCGTTGTGATGGAAATCGTCGCCGATAAACCAATCGGCTATTGGCGCCTGGGGCGAGGCGGCCTTCAGTGCCGGATGGGCGTCAATGATGCCGGCAGAAGTGTAGAAGCCCGGATAGGAGATGCCCCACATGCCCACGCTGCCGTTGTTGTTGGGGACGTTCTTGATGAGCCAGTCGATGGTGTCGTAGGTGTCGGAGCTTTCGTCGACATCCTGAGGGCCGCGTTTCACGGCGCGGTGGGGCGTCATGTTCTGGAATTCGCCTTCGGACATGTAGCGGCCGCGCACGTCCTGGTAGACGAAGATGAAGCCCTCTTTGGCGAATTTCTCCGACGGGCCAAGGCTGGTTTTAAAGTTGTCCACGCCGTAGGGGCCGACGTTGTAAGGGGTGCGGGAAAGCATGATGGGATACTGCAGGGCGGTGTCCTTGGGGGCGTAGACGGAGGTGAAGAGACGCTTGCCGTCGCGCATGGCGATCTGGAATTCGTACTTGGTGTAGTGGGCTTTGAGGTAGTCCAGGCCTTGCGCGGAGCAGGCGGCAGAGAGGAGAGCGAGAAACAGCGGGAGGCGGCGCGGGTGCATAGTTCATATAGGGTACATCAAGAACCGGGGCCGGGAGCCGAGGGCCGGGGGGCCAGGCAGGAACTTCGCATACCAAGCTTGTCCGCTGGCCCGAAGGGCGCAAAAGTTGGTGAACCGGGCCGATAGAGGCGGCGGGCAGATTCGCGGGGCAGGTATTTCGTTGGAAATGGGGCCAACCGCGA